>Ga0315291_10006082_pt1 | contig 15023 bp, 6 predicted proteins | sample YL17G12_20_MG_FD_203070 | JGI IMG/M metagenome (GOLD analysis project Ga0315291, IMG submission 203070) | Sediment microbial communities from Yellowstone Lake, YNP, Wyoming, USA - YL17G12_20 | ecosystem: Environmental > Aquatic > Freshwater > Lake > Sediment | place: USA: Wyoming | collected...
TGGGCAACGTGCTCATCGCTCTGCTGGGAGAGGGAAAGCTTATGGTCAGGGTGCTCGATGACGATCTCGTGCGCCCCCAGGCTGCGCATCTTGTCGTAAATGCCCTCGCCGCGCCGCTGGGCGTCTCCCTCGATGCGGTAGATCGGCCGGAGATGAGGAATCACTCGCACCTGCCAGTCCCGGGAGCCGTAAGGATGCTCATAAGTGGTTCGAGGCGAGAGGGCTTCCTGGCCTGGGCACAGGGGACAGGTCGCCACCTCGGGCCAGATGCCGTCGCCATCTTCCTGGATGACCCAGCTCTGGGTTATGGGGTCTCTACGCAGTTCCATTAGTCCTCCCGGGGACTGCAACCTGGAAATTTCAAAACCGCCAGCTCGTCACCAACGCCTTGCTGCGCCCGCCATCTCCGGAACGAGGTAGCAGCGGGACGGAGCAGCCTCCGCGCGGGCATGAGAAAGTGTGCGTGGCCTTCTCCCCGCGCCCGAAAAACTCCGAGGCATTTTAGCGGAAGATACGAAAGCGCTTACCGCCAAGTCTAGTGAGTCTGTGCGCACCCGATAAAGCCTTCTTCTGTCTCACACTCCGGAATGGTGCGGCCGCTGGTGAGCACAAGATATATATCGATGGCCCCAGTCTTCTGTCAAGGCCCGATACGTCCGAAGGCCGGCCCTCCCCCGATGCGCTTGAGGTTTGCCTATCCACGAAGCCTGTGCGTCCCGCTTCGCCTCCTCCTTCTGAAACCCTTTGAGAAACGGATTGTGAGTCCCGACAGCGAGAGTATAATGGGGCAAAATCGAATTCGAAGATTCGAGTCGATCTGGCAATGCCGACTCGCTGCTCGCCGCGTTGCAAGGTGTTAGGCGAGCGATACGTGAGTATCCCATGGAGGGGGCGACATGGTTATCCAGTGCAAGCACTGCGGTGCCGCGTCCAAGGTGGACGACGCGAAGATGCCAAGCACCACATTTCGCATCAAGTGCCACAAGTGCCAGAACATTCTGACGGTTGAACCCCCCAAGGCGGCGGCCCCGGCTATTCCCACCGTGAGCGCGACGCCCGTGGAGCCAGCGCCGCGCCCGGCGGCTGCGAAACCCGCGACCACTCCTGCAATCCCGCAACCCGCCGCCCGCCCGACTGAGAAGCCCGCGGCGACCGCCGTGGCCGCCGCGCCACCGCTGCCGCCTCGCACTCACTACCTTCAGAAGATCGATCTGTTCAGCGCCCTGTCTTATGAGGATTGCCTCGCGGTGGAGAGCAAGCTGGGACGGCGCGAGCTGGCGCCCAACCAGGTGGTAGTGAAGGAGGGCGGACCCGGCGACTCCATGTACTTCATCAACGCCGGGGCAGTAGAAGTCCGCAAGAAAGACCCCAACACGGGGATTGAGTTTCTGCTGACGGAGCTCAAGGCGGGTGCCTGCTTCGGAGAGATGTCCTTGCTGACCGGCAAGCCGCGCGCGGCAACCGTCACCACCTTGGAGCCGACGCTGTGCAGCGTGCTGGAAAGCGCCGATTTCGAGGAACTGATCAGCACCCATCCGAAAGTTGCCCAGGCGCTGAGCCGCGTCCTGGCTCTGCGCCTGGAGGAATCCAACGAGCAGAGCGGCCTGGAGTACGTCAACCTGCGCCGGCTGCAATTCGACGTGCGCGTCCTGGGCTTGTTGCCTCAGCAGATGCTCCTCGAGCACAAGATCATTCCCGCCGGTTTCGCCAACAACCGCCTGACGCTGGCCATGGTGAACCCCAACAACTTGATCGCTCTGGACGACGTGCGGCGCATCATCAAGGGCGTCATCATTGAGCCGGTGGTGACTTCCGAAGACGATTTCAAACGCTTCATGTCCACCACCTACGCGGAGCTGATGAAAAAGGAGGAAGAACAGAAGGCGCGCGCCAAGGAACAGGTCCTGGCGGCGATGAAGACCACCGGGGGCGAGAAAGCTGCCGCCGAGGCCGCCAAACTGCTAGAGAAGGCCGACACCATGGAGGGCATCCTCGAGTCTCTCCAGAGCGAAGCCCTGAAGTCCATCGAGGTGGACGAAGGCCAGCAGCCCTCGGAGAGCGTCACGGACCTCTCCCGGTCCGCCGAGGATGCGCCCATTATCCGCATGGCCAACAGCATCCTGGCCCTGGCCATCAAGAAGGGCGCCAGCGACATTCACGTTGAGCCGCAGGAAAAGGAAGTGGCCGTACGCTTTCGGATTGATGGGGCGCTCCAGCAGGTGCAGGTCCTGCCCAAGAAGGTCCAGTTGGGCCTCATCTCCCGTCTCAAGATTCTTTCCAAGCTCGACATCGCCGAGAAGCGGCTGCCGCAGGACGGGCGCATCAGCGTGCGCATGGAGGAACGCCCTATCGATTTCCGCGTCTCCACCATCCCCTCGAAGTGGGGCGAGAAGATCTGCATGCGCATCCTCGACAAGTCCAACACCTTGCTGGGCCTCGACAAGCTGATCCTGCACCAGGAAGCGCTCGCTCTGGTGCGGGACATGATCGCGCAACCATATGGGATCATCTACGTGACCGGGCCGACAGGCTCCGGCAAGACCACCACCCTCTATAGCGCGCTCGCCGAACTCAACGATCCGGACGTCAACATCTCTACGGCTGAAGACCCCATCGAGTACGACCTGCCGCGCATCAACCAGGTGCAGGCGCACAAGGAGATTGGGCTCGATTTTGCCCGCATCCTGCGGGCCTTCCTGCGGCAGGACCCCGACATCATCCTGGTGGGCGAGACGCGCGACAAGGAAACCGCCAAGATCGCCGTCGAAGCCGCCTTGACCGGTCACCTGGTCTTCACCACGCTGCACACCAATGATGCGGCCGGGGCCTTCACCCGCCTGGGTGAAATGGGCATTGAGCCCTTCCTGATGTCCAGTTCCACCATCGGAGTCGTCGCGCAGCGCCTGACCCGGCGGCTGTGCCAATCCTGCAAGGAGTCGTACACGCCCGATGAGCTGTCTCTGAAATACATGGGACTGAAGCCTGACCAGAGCGTCACGTTCTACCGGAACAGAGGGTGCGACAAGTGCTCCTTTACCGGCTACAAGGGCCGCGTGGGGGTTTACGAAGTCCTGCGCCTGAACCAGCAGTTACGCCGGCTGATAACCCAGGGCGGCAAAAGCGAGGAGATCACCGAGATGGGCGTAGAGAACGGCATGAAGACTCTCAAGGACTACTCCGTGTGGCTGCTTCAGAACGGCTGGACCACCATGGAAGAAGTCCTGCAAGTCGTCTCGGTAAGGGAGTAGCAGCGCAAATTCCTTGACGTGCGTTTCTGTTTGAGTATCCTTGGCCCGTCCCGGTTCTCCGGGGTGGGCCTTGTTGCTTATGTCGTATTTCCTGGGCATTGACGGCGGCGGCACCCGCACCACGGCTTGGTTGGCAGACGAGGACGGCCGCGTCCTGGCGCGGGCGGTGACCGGCCCCACGAACCCTCTCAAGGTGGGGTTTGAGGCGGCCGAGCGAGAACTCCAGCGCGCCGCCCGGCTGGCCCTTCGGCAAGCCGGCGTGGCGGTGGGCTTGAGCCCGGCACGCCCGCGTGCCACCCTGAAGGGCACCGCTAAAGCATCGGCGTCTCGGCGGCAGGCAGTACCGGCGCTGGACGGCGTCTGCGTGGGCCTCGCCGGTGTGGACCGGCCGCAGGTGCATCGTCGGCTCTTCGCTTGGCTCCGCCGATCCATCCCGGCGCGTGCGCACCTGCTTACCTCGGACGCGGCTATTGCTCTGCGCGCGGCCATTGGTGATTCCCCCGGCATCATCGTGGTTTCCGGCACGGGTTCCATCGCCTACGGCCGCAACGACCGCGGCCGCGTGCTGCGCTCCGGCGGCTGGGGCGTACCGTTTGATGACGTGGGCTCGGGCTACGACCTCGGGTACAAGGCGATCGCGGCCGCGCTGCGCGACTATGACGGGCGCGGGCCGTACACCCAACTCTCGGCCAAGGTTTGCCAGGCGTTGAAGATTCCGGATATCACTCGGGTGGTTCTGATCCCTCTTACGCCGAAGGAAATCGCCGCGCTGTTCCCGCTGGTTTTGGAAGCGGCGCGCCGGCGCGACTTCGTCGCCCGCGGGTTGTGCGAAGCGGCGGGCCGCGACTTGGCCGACTTAGCCGTGGCTCTGCTAAAGCGCCTGGGGTGGCTCGGCCGCGTTGTGCCCGTGGTATGCGCGGGCGGCGTTTTCCGCGCCAGCGTCCGGATTCGCCGCAGCTTCGCCCGCCACCTGCGGCGCGCAACCCCCCACGCCCGCGTGCTCCTCCTGCGCCACCCGCCCGTCGAGGGCGCCCTGGCGCTCGCCCGCGACCTCACTGACCAAGCGTAACGCCGGATGCCAGACCGGCCCTCTCTGGTCTCCCGCTTCAGCAGTAGGGATATTTCGAGACCTGTAAACATCGCGTCTCCCTGTGGCGGGGCGGGGGTGCGCTGGGTGGGGGTGGAGGCAGAGACAAGGTTCAGGGGTAACCCTTAGAATGATGATAAGTATTGTGTTTTCAGTATGTTAGAGTGAGTACTCAGAGGAAGACGGTTTCTTGTGTCTTTGGGCTAGTCTGGGTGGTATTCGGGTGTTTTTTGGGGCTCTATTTTGACCACCCAAAGCTGCTAGTGCCCTTTGTTTTCAATAACCAAGCAGGTTTGGGAGGCCCCAAAAAACTATCTTTTAATTTTCGCTCCCAATCCCTTCTTTTCGCCTTATTTTCCCATTACCTCGCTTGTGAATGCTCGCCTCAAATCTCATTCCTCGGGCATAGGCTTTCTCGGCCCCACTCGGCGCAGCTTCCAGATCCCTAGACTAGCACATTGGCCCACGTTTGTCAAGCGAAAAATCGGGCCCACGCCGCTCCTCCGGGGATGCGGCGGGCGTCAGGCGCGCAAGGCCTCGGCAGGGATTCTCTTCTGCGAGAAAACCGCCGGCGGGCGCTCGGGCCTGACCTGCAATGCTGGACAACGAAAGCTGAACCCGTGTTGCGCGCGCCCTCACCCTTGTTTATGATGGCGAGGTCTGCCGAAGGGGAGGCCACTCGATGTCCCTGATGATGGAAGAAATTCTGGAGCAGCCGCGCACGCTGCGCCGGACGTTCAAGGCGGAGCGCGAACACGCCGAATCGTTCAAGGCGTTTGCCCGCCAGAAGGATTTCCGTCTGATCGTGCTGGTGGCGCGCGGCACCTCCGACAACGCCGCGCTGTTTGGGCGCTATCTGCTGGAGCTGACCACCGGCATCCCGGTGTCGCTGGCCGCCGCCTCCGTCCACACGCTCTACCACGCGCGCCTGGACCTGCGCCGGGCGGTGGTGGTGGGGATTTCGCAGTCGGGCGAAGGAGCAGACATCAACCTGGTCCTCCAAGCCGCCCGCCGCCAGGGCGCCTACACCGTTGGCATCACCAACGAGGCACGCTCCACCATGGCCGGGCTGGTGGACGACGTGTTCCTGGTGCGCGCGGGCAAACAGCGCTCCGTCGCCGCTACCAAAACCTATACCGGTCAACTCCTGATGTTCTATCTGCTGGCCGGGGGCCTGAGCCCGCACGTAACGCTGGCCGCGGTCAGCGAGATTCCCGACCGGGTGGAGGCCACCTTGCACCTCGCTCCCGAGATCCGCAAACTGGTAGAGCGCTACCGCTACATGCGCCAGTGCGTGGTGGTATCGCGCGGCCTGAACGTCGCCAACGCCTATGAACTGGCCCTCAAGCTCATGGAGACTTGCTACGTGGTGGCGGAGCGGTTCTCCTCCGCCGACTTCGCGCATGGGCCCGTGGCCCTGATCGAGCGGGATTTCCCCGTCCTCATTCTGATGCCGCCGGGCAAGGTTTTCAGCGACCTCAAGAAGCTGGCCGAACGCTTGCGCATGCTGCGGGCAGAAACGCTGTTGATCTCCTCCACCGGCGTTCGCCTTCCCCCGGCCACGCGGACGATCCGCGTCCCGGGGCCCATCCCGGAAATCTACACGCCCATCCCTTACATCATCCCGGGGCAGCTTCTCGCCGCCTCGCTGGCGGAGGTGAAGGGGCTCGACCCCGACAAGCCACGTTCCTTGCAGATTGTGACGCGGACCGTCTGATCCCGGTCGAAATCCTCCCCCCGGAGGCCAGAATAAAAACCCCCAAGGGAGCTGACGCTCCCTTGGGGTCCATTCCTGAACCTGCTGGGCTTGGAAACCGCCTATGAGCCTGTCTGTTGCCTTATCTATGCCCTCCTCAGAAGATGAACTTCAGCGCGAACTGGATCTGCCGCGCCGCGCGCGCCTGGAGAATCTTCCCGAAGAAGGGATCATAAACACCATCTGCGTACCCTGTCGCAGGGTCGGCGAAAACCAGACCACCCTTGCTGTAGGGCTCGCGGAAATTCACGTTGTTGAACGCATTGAAGAACTCGACGCGGAACTGGAGATTGGTCCGCTCGCCTTTCCCAAAGTAGGTGTTCTTCAAGACCGAAATGTCGAAGTTGACGATTCCCGGGCCGATGTAGGTGTTCCGTCCCAAGGAACCCGGCTTCAAACGCGCCTGGAATGTATCCGGATCCCAGAGGTTATTGAGTGAGAACGCGCTATGTCCCGAGTCCCCGAAGCCCACGGGCGTGGCGTGATCAATCGCCGCTTGCGGGTTCAAGTTGCTCGTCGTGGCTGCGTGTACTTGATCGGGGCGGATCGGCATTCCCAAGTAGTCCATGAACACCGAGTACGGCTGTCCCGTCTGGAGCGTGGTGATCCCCGCCACCTGCCAGCCGCTGCCCGCGCGCCCCAACCGCTCCCACTTGGGCAGATCGTACACGTAGTTGAAGACCAGCCGTTGGCGCACGTCAAAGTCGGAGCGGCCGCGTTCGCTGCGGAGGTTTTGCGAGTCCTGCGGCAGCCGGGGCCGAGTAGTGATGACGGGGAGATCGGGCCGCAAGCTCAGCGTGGGACTGACATTGTTGGCTCCAAAGAAGGCGTCGGGATTGATAATGAACTCGTTCGCCAGATACCCGGCAATGAGAGGGGTAACTCCGAACACCGGCGGTTGAAGCGAAGAAGCGTCATCAATCGATTTCGCCCATTGGTAGTGCATGCGGAAGTTGAAGCCGCGCAGATTGCGCACCTCGAAGCGCATGATCAGGGAGTGGAAGTTGGAGCTGGCGCTGTTTTCCTGGTTCAGGATGGTCTGGAGCAGGAAGGGACTGCTGACGTAGGGAACACATGTCTCGGGATCGCTGAAAAACGCCGTCGCCGGGCACGGACTCATGTCGCGGAGGCGGGGAAGCTTCCGGCCCATGGACCCAGCATAGGCCATCTCGAACATGGCCCGGTTACCCAGTTGCTGCTGGATTCCACCGTGGAATTGGTTCACGTAGGGAGTCCGGGTATGGGGATCGCGCGCCGTGATAGAGTACGGTCGGGCGTACCAGAAGGAGGGGCGTCCATTGCTATCGAGATCGAACCAGGTGCCGGATCCCACATCCTTGCCCGGGAATCCCGGCGGGAAAACATCTCCGAGTTCCACGGTGAAATATCCGTCTTCCACCGGATTATAGTAAGCGCCGTAATTGGCCCACCACTGCTCCACAAAGGGCGGGTTAAGCAGCATGTTGACCGAGGGTTCCAGCGGCTGCTGGTCAAACACCCCGGCATAGCCCGCGCGGAAAACCGTCTTGCCGTTACTGCGGGGAACCCAGGCGAAGCCAGCGTGCAGACTAATGTTGTTGGTATCGGTCTCGAAGCCGGCGCGGGGCGCGCGTTTCTGCGCCGTGCCCAGCTCGTAGCCGTAAGGATCCAGGATGGTCTTGGAATTGGCCCGCACCAGGCCCATCAAATCCGGGTAGAAGTTCACCAGCCGGTCACTGGCCTCTACCGGCGCGGTATTGAGTTCATAGCGTGCACCCAGGTTCACGGTGAAATTGGAGCGTACCCGCCACTGGTCCTGCAGGAAAAGGTTGTACGACTGACTTCGGAAGGAGCGGTCGAAACCCCCGCCAAAGTCCGGACTCACGCGCGCGATCGACGCCACATCCGGGGTGCCGTTGACGGCCACAAACGGTCCAGCGTAAAACGCCAGGTAGCCTCGCCCCATGGCTTCGTTGGCGACGTCCAGCCGGACATAGCGGGCCTCAGCACCCAACTTCACATTGTGCCGTCCGTGGGTGATGCTGAGGTTGTCAGCCCCCGACCAGACGCTGTTCACGCGCCTGCTGGGCGCGCTCATGTCAGCCCCCAGCATCGTGTAGGGTGCGTACATGGTGAAGACGCCACCCACCAACAGAGAGGGTAGTCCCAGGCCTTGGTTCATGTTCTTGAGGCCGAGAGCGGCGGGGTCCACCGTGCGATCTAGGGGCTCGGCAAAGAGCCGAAAACGATTCCATCCCACCCGGAACTCATTGGTGGTGCGGGGGCTGAGCTGGTGCACCAGGTTATAACTGAAGTTCTGGTTTTGCCCGGTCACCCCCGTGCCGTTGCCGGGGTAATTTGCCGTGGCCGGCAAGGTTCCGCCCCGCGTTTGGTCAATCCGTTGCAGGTTGTGTTTCAAGCTCATGCTGACTCGGTCGCTCCGCCGCCAGTCGATCCGTCCCAGAAAGTTGTCGGTGGAGGTTCGATTAGCCGATTCGCCCGCGAAGAAGCCTAGATAGTTCGGATCGATATTGGCCACTGTACTCGAGACGTACGGGCGCGGATACAGGTTGTAGAGCTTGAGGGCAATGGGATCGAGCGTAAGGCCGGGAGAGTCGTAGCAGGTGGCGGAAGCGGCCAAGGCGTTGTCGCGCAGGCACAGCGGCGGGGTCTGTTCGGAGACGGGCCGGGGATTCGACACTCGAAAGCCCTCCCAGTTGAAGAAGCCAAACACCTTGTCTTTCTTCAGGGCTCCCCCCACATTGGCGCCGAACTGAATCTGGTTAACCCTCGGCCGGCGTTGTTTGTTATAAAGCGAGGCTAAGACCGGGTCTTCCAGAGGAACGGGGCTGCCGACGTAGCTCGGATCGTAATACCGGTTCATATTGTTGTTCAGGTCGATCGCGCGGCTGTACTGGTCGGAGGTGCCGCCGTTGTAAGCGGAGAAGAAGTTCTGAGCGCTCAAGCGCGAGTTGCGGCCAAATCCAAACAGCGTGCCATGAAAGACGTTTGAGCCGCTGCGGCTGATGGTATTGATCTGGGCGCCGCCCACTCGACCGTATTCGGCCGCCGAAACGCTCGTTTGGACACGGAACTCCTGCATCGCTTCCACAATCTGAAAGGGCAGCGACTGGTTGATGGTGTAGTCGTTGTTGTCCACCCCATCGAGCAGGAAGTTGTTCATGGTGGCTCGCGTGCCGTTCACCACGATCGACGCCCCTTCCAGGGCTGATCCCTGCTCGACGGGATAGGTGCCCGGAAGCAGGAGGGTGAGATCCAGGAAGTCACGGCTCGCCAGCGGCAGCGTGCGCACGGAGCGGCTGTCAACCACTCCGCCCAAGGTCGTACTCACCAGATCCAGCGACACGCTGGGCATGCGCACCGGCCGGCCAGGCGCAGGAACTGGAACGGGTGGCTTCACCGGCGTAGGTGGCTGAGCGGGCGGCTGACCGGGCGTCGGCGCGACCTCAGTCGGCTGGACGGGAGTAGGAGGAGGCGCCGGTGGCGCGACGGGTTGCAGCAAGAACGGCGGCAGCACCAGCTTGTTGTCGCCGACGCTGACCTCCATGTCTTGGCGAATCTCCGTAGCAAAGCCTGCCATCTCGACGGAAAGCATGTAGCCTTCGGCCGGCGGCACGGCGGTGAAGGTATATGTCCCGTTGTCATCCGTGGGCTGACTCTGCGAGAAACCGATGCCGGCGTTGATGAGCCGGACCGTGGCCCCCGGAACCGGGGCGCCGGCCGCGTCATAAACCGAACCGGTCACCAAAGCGTTCTGCGTGGCCGCCCAGAGGGACGCACCAGCCAGTGTGAACGCAAGCGCTATCATGAGACCCAGAATACGCACGCTGTTTTTCATTGAGACTTCTCCTCCGCTCCCGAAACTGCCGGAACAAAAATACTACTCAATGTTAGGTTTCGAAACAGCGCCTGTCAAGCCGAAATCTCCGCCTGACTTCGCTGCCTACGGGGCACCCACAGCTTCAGAGTAGAGGGCCAGAATCTTCGGCGATACGAATTTCTCCGGGGGTTGGAGGCGTGCCGCCTGACTCTTAAAGGCCCGGAAATCTTCCACCGCCAGCTTCTTCTGCTCCGCGTCCTTCTCACCGGAGAGGAGGTAGCGCGTGCTGCGGGCCGCGCCCCGGAAGAAGTAGGCTAGCGCCTGCTTGGGACCCTTGTTGTCGAGGTAATCGGAAAGGTCCCGCTCCGCGGCGTTGACATCGCCCTCAAAGTAGGCCCGCAAGCCGGCCCGCAAGGTCTGCTCGCTGGGGACGGGCTTCGGCGGCTCCGGGCTGGGCTTGGGAGGCTCCGGGCTGGGCTTGGGAGGCTCCGGGTTGGGCTTGGGAGGCTCCGGGCTGGGCTTGGGCGAAGGCTTGGGGGTCTGCCGGAGGCGCTGTATGTTCGCCTGCGCCTGAGCGGCCTTCGGTCCACCCGCCTGAACGACCTTCTCGAAGTTGATTAAAGCGTCCGCATTACTGCCCCCATTCATGAGCCGCACGCCTTCGTCAAAAAGCCTGTTCGTCTCCTCCTCGGCGCGCTGCTTTCCCAGGGCGTCGTTGATCTTTCCCAGGAGGGCGCGGGCTTCGCCGGCCTTGGAGCCCCCTCCCTGGACGACCTGGTTCAAACGCGACTGCGCTTGGCTCAGGTTGCCTTCGTTGAAAAGCTTGACGCCCTCTTGGAACAGTCGTTCCTCGTTCTCTCGGCTCTGTATTTGGTTCAGGTAAGCGCTAATCTGGCTGCGGTACTTGGGATTCTTCACAGGCACCTTGGCCGCCTGGTCAAATCTCTGTTTCGCGCCTTCGTAGTCGCCTTGATTGAAGAACTGCACGCCTTCGTTGAAGAGCTTCTGTTCCCTATCGTAGAGGATAGGGACCTGCCTGCACGCCGCACTCATGTATGTCTTGGTTTGCTTGTAGCCCGGGTTCTGCTTTTCGACCTGTTGAAAGAGCTCGCAGGCACCTTCCATATCAGGTTTGTTGAAGAGGTCCATCGCCTGCTGGTAACGCTGCTCCACATCCTGAGCGGGCGCGCGCACCACACCCAGCAGGAGCAGAGCCATCAGGCCGCACACACCTATGGCGCGGCGCAGGCTAGTACTTAGAGACCAGTTCATCAACCATCGCATTGACGTTCACCTCAGGGAAAGCGTACTTGCCCTGCGTGATTTCTCCCGATTTCACTACAACGTTCACTTTCCCGACCGCTTGGTCCTTCTTGAGTTCGATCACATATTCACCCGGCGGAAGCTCCAGCCGCACAGGCGTTTCACCCTTCACATTCAAGGTCTTCCCGTCCTTAGTCTGGACGCTGACGATCTCCGCCCAGGGAGCAGCCGTAAGCTCAGCGTAGCCGGGCGCGGGCGGCCTGCCTACCAAGAACCACCATGCCGCAACCGCAACAGCCAGAACCACTGCGCCAATTCCTGCCCAAAGAGCGAGCGGCATCCGTTTCGCTGGGGCAGGCGCCGGGATTACCACTGGGGGAGGTGGGGCGACCGGCCGCGCCGCAGCCGGGGCCGGCACCGGAGCGGGCGCAACCGGAGGTGTCACAGCGGGCGACGGCGCAGAAACACGTGTCGGCGGAGCAGCAGGAGGCTTTGCAGGAGGCGCCGCTGGCGGCTTCGGAACCACACGGGGCCCGGCTGCCGGTGGCGCGGTGGGTGGAGCCGCGGGCGGCGCAGGGATAATTGGCGGACGAGAAGCAGGCACGGTTGACTCTACGGAGGGGCGCGCCGCCTGAGGTGTGGAGGGCTCTCGACGAGGACCTCCCTTCAAGGCCTTCCGCAGGCGCTCCTGAGAGGCCAGCAGCCCCGAGCTGTCGGGAACAGGGAGCGCCGGGACCGGGCGGATGATGGTCTGGCGCTGTTCGGCCTCCGCCTCGCGCTGACGGACCTCCTCCTCGCGTCGGCGGGCCTCTTCCTGTTCCCGGGCGCGTGCCTCTTCTTTTCGGCGGGCCTCTCTTAGCAAGCCCGCGGCTTCCTTGCTCAGCTCCGGCACCTCGGCCGCTTGCCAGTCAACCGAGGTGAGCAGGGCGATAGCGTCCGAGTACCGCATGCGACCGATATCCACCTTGGCCTCGTCCAGCAGCTTTCCCCACAAGGCGCGGCGCAAGCGAACTTCTTCCTCTCCGAGGCGCTGCTGGGTGGCCAGCAGCGTAGGGTCATCGGGACAGGCCTTCAGGGCCTGCTGGAGCAACGCCCCAGCCTGGGCCAGGTCTTCGCGCCTGATGGCTTTCTCCACCTGCTCCACGGTGGTCCGCACCAGCGTGGCCCGGCCGAGGCCTTCGCGGCACTGGGCATAGACCCGCTGGAATTTCTCGTTCTTGAAGTACGCCTTCGGTGAGGCATCCAGCCGGGCCACGGCTTCCGCGGCCTCGCCCACCGCGAGCAACCGGGAAGCTCTGTCCAGGGTCTCCTCGCGCTGCTGCTCGAATCGCTGCCATTGCTCCCGAGCCGTCGCCAGCAGGCTCTCGATTTCGCCGGCCTGGAGTTCGTTCTGGCTGCGCTCGAGCAGATCCACCGCTTCTTCGAAATCCTCCTCGCCCAGGATGGTCTGGGCCCGGCTCAGTACGTGGTCGATACGCTCCTGCCGCTGGTGCTCGGCCTGCTGCTCGCGTGCGAACTGCAGAAAGTCCAGCAGTTCGGGGGATTGGCCGGCGCGGCCCAGAGCCTTCTCCAAGGCGGTGATGGCGCCGACGAAATCCTTGGCGCGAATCTGCTCGTTGGCCTGTCGAATGGCTTCCTGCCGGAAGTTCTCCTGCTCGGCTATCTCCTGGGCCTCGCGCACGGTCTTGAGGCAGGACACCAGGCGCGCGTCGTTGGGTACGGTCTGGAGGGCGCGTTCCAACAGGGCGAGGGCGGAGGAGAACTGGTTCTCTTGCAGGAAGCCCCGCGCGGTGTGGATCTGCTCTTCCACATAGCGGCGCTTCCTCTGGGTATCGGCCAGGCGGGACGCTTGCGCGTGGAGCTTCAGCACGTCCGAGTGGTCAGGGAACTCTTCCAGGGCCGCGCTGGCCAGTCCCAGGGCCTCCTCGTACTGTTCGCGGTTGATCGCTTCCTGAATGCCGGCCAGGCGCTGCTCCAGGAACTTCCGGCGTCCTTCCTTCTCCTGGTTGCTGCGGACAAGGCGGGTGAGAGATTCGACCTCGATGTTGATGGGGTCGAGCTGGCTGGCCTTCTCCAGCAGCTCGAGCGCCTTGGCAAAACTCTTCTCCGCCAATCGCGCGCGCGCAGACTCAATGCACTGACGGACCTGGCGCAGGCGCTCTTCCTCGGCCAACTCCTTCGTGATCGAGTCCATCATGGCCAACGCCGCCGTGTGCTCAGGGTCGAGGGCCAGCACGGCCTCCAGCTGGCTCTTGGCCCCCTTGAGGTCGGCGTCCGCCATCAGTTTTTCCGCGCGCTCGATGTGGCGCACGACTTTCCGCTTGCGGTCGCGCCGCTCGATCGCGAGCTGCTTGTACTGCTGGGCCTCCGGGTGACGGGGCTCGATGCGAAGGATCTCATCCAGCGCGCCGAGAGCCTCGTCGTATTGTTCGCCCGCCAAGGCTTCCTTGGCCTGACGCAGGGCCTGTTCGACCTTCTGGCCGCGCTGGCGGGTGTAAATCTGCTCCTGCACCTTGCCGAGCAGGCCCTTGGCCACATTGTGGTTGCTGTCGATCTCCAGGACTTTCTGCAAGGATTCCTTAGCGAGGGTGAAGTTGCCTTCTTCATAGGAGCGCTGGCCCTGCTCGATGAAGATCTCCACCATGTGGCGCTTCAGGAATTCACCGACTTGCTGCAAGTCGAAGGCAAGATCTTCCGCGCTTTGGTAACGCTCCTCACGGTTTTTCGACAGCGCCCGCGCCACAATGTTATCGAGTTGAGGCGGGCAATTCGGCAGCACGCTGCTGAGGGGGGGCGGCGGCTGCTCCACGATCTTGTACAAAATGGTGGGCATGTCGGCGGCGGCGAAGGGGTTCTGCAACGTGACCAGTTCATAGAGGATGACGCCGACGCTGAAGATGTCGGAGCGCGCGTCCACCGCGTGGCCAAGGACTTGCTCGGGAGACATGTACATCGGCGTGCCCAACACGATGCCGGTGCGGGTCATGGATCCGCCGATGATGCGGGCAATGCCGAAGTCAACGATCCGCACCGTTCCATCCTTCAGCAACAGGATATTGGCCGGCTTCACGTCGCGGTGGACAATGCCGTGTTGGTGGGCATAGTGCAGCCCCCGGCAGGTCTGCACCATGATGTTCACTTTCATGACGATCGTCACATCCCTGCGGGAAGTGATGATCTGCTCGAGGGATTCCCCCTCCAGAAACTCCATGGCAATGAAGGGAATCCCGTCGGCTTCATCAATGTCGTAGATGGTGACGATGTTAGGGTGGCTGAGCTTGCCGGCCGACTGCGCCTCGCGGTAGAAGCGCTGCAAGAGTTCCGGGTCGCCCGCCACCGTGGGGGACATGGTCTTCAACGCCACCGGCCGACCTAGGCGGGGGTCTTCCGCCCGATAGACCACACCCATGGCTCCTCGGCCCAGCTCAGACTTGATGACGTATTTGCCGAGCTTCGTGGGTATTCCCAAAGACGCTCCCATCCTCCTGCGTGAGTAGCGGACGGCTACCCGCCAACATTCTCGATGGTCGCATGCTAGCACTCTAATTCGCGCAGTTCAACTATGTGTCGCAGGCGATGGTTTTTCGGCGCCTCCTCTGGAAGGCCGTTCACCCCAGGGCCCGGGCGCACGGCCCCAGCCGCCAGCGGCTTGCGAATGGGTAGGCAGGGGCATGGGGGTGCACAGATCGTGCCCGCCTGATCCGTGCTCGACAGGCACCTGGGGGAGTCCGGTCCCCGGCGGGCAGGACTATCTGGATACGCTAGCAAGGGCGGAGGCCCTTGGCGCCCATGTTCCCGGCTGCCCTTGCCCGGTGAGGTGATGGAGTCGGTCCAAGGGACACCCGCCGG
>Ga0315291_10006085_pt1 | contig 15015 bp, 7 predicted proteins | sample YL17G12_20_MG_FD_203070 | JGI IMG/M metagenome (GOLD analysis project Ga0315291, IMG submission 203070) | Sediment microbial communities from Yellowstone Lake, YNP, Wyoming, USA - YL17G12_20 | ecosystem: Environmental > Aquatic > Freshwater > Lake > Sediment | place: USA: Wyoming | collected...
TGGATGGATCGTTGCACCAAGCTGTCCTTCAGAGTTTTGAAGCGCCTATTGAGTTCTGGCGTGATACTCTGAAAACAACAGAGACCGTCATTGAAGCAACTGCCAAGACCCCAAATAGCAAAGGGATGGTCGCAATCGGTTATGTGCCATACGTGCCTTCCTTTGGTCTGGCATTGATTGATCCAGATCAAGCGCACGGCATTTGCTTTGTCGAGTTGTATCAACACAGATCGTCTGAGCCGCACCCAACCTTTGAGTTACGAGCTGCGGACGATCCATACTGGTTTGAGTTCTTCCGCGATCAATTTGACAAGATCTGGGAGAGTTGCCGTGTAAAGACCTTCACTCAGTAAGAGGCAGCCCAGCTATGGTCGGCAGGGCGATCGCCCACCCCACCCCCACCACCGAACCGTGTTGCAGGTGTCTTCAAGTGACCATCCCCGATGCTACCGATCACATCACATCCCAAGGCCGTGCCCTCGTCCGCGCTGTCGAGACCCTGGGCACCGTTCGAGCCGAGCGGTGGTCCGTTGGAGATGGCAATGAAGGAGAAAAATAATGGACGAACTCTCATGGGCGTTCTGGCTGCAACTGCTTGTCCCCCCACTCTGTGCCGGATTCCTTGCATCGTATATCACGTATCAACTCTCACATCGCCGCTTCATCCTGGAGCGATGGTGGGATCGGAAAGCCGATACATACGCGAAAATCATTGGAAGCCTAGTTGCACTGACGTATTCGCTTGATCGCTGGGTATGGTACGAAGCGGCAACACAGTTCAGCGAGGATGAACCTTCACCGAAAACACAGAAAGATTATGAAGTAGCTCTTGCTGAATATGAAGAGGTCCGAACTCGAATAGAACGTGCCGCTACTGAAGCAGACTACGTCATCTCTGAGAAGGCTGCCAATGCCTTGTCGCGACTGATCAAACAACTTCGGAAAGCTCCTGAAGAGCCTGACAACTGGTATAGCTGGTTTGAGTGCCTTCAAGGACATTTGGAAGCAGCACGTGATTGTCTTCAGGCTATGCGTGGCGAGGCCCGGGCGGATCTAAGGGTGAAATGAATGCGGACCACCCCAAAGGACTGAGGTGTAGTGGGCCGGGGACAAGTGGGTGGTGCTGTGGACGAGTGCGAACTGAGCGAGACGGGGGTTGTTAAGGAAGGAATAGAACTTGACCCAGGAAGGCGCGACCGAACTGCTTGAGCGCTTGAAGCGGCTCCTGGCGGAAGACCGTACGCTCGCCGCCCGGCTGACCGCCATCACCGGTGACGGTAACGTGGTCGGCGACCGCAACGTCGCGACTGTCAACAAGCTGTCGGCGGGTGACTATGCCATCCAGATTGGGCAACTCTACGTCACGCTCTCCCCCGACCAACTGCGCGCCCTGCTCGGGCCTGCGTACCCCCCCCACCCCCGCCAACTCCCGGCCGACCTGGCGGACTTTACCGGCCGGGAGGACGAAGTGGGCGAGTTGGTGGCGCTGCTGAGCGGCGGCGCCGGGGCGACGATTTCGGCCATCGGCGGTATGGGCGGCGTGGGCAAGACGGCACTGGCCGTGCACGTGGCCCACCAGGTGGCCGCGCAGTACCCCGACGGGCAGATCATGGTGGAGATGGGGGGCACCTCCGAGCGGCCGCTCACGCCGGTCGAGGCGATGGGCCGGGTGATCCACGCCTTCCAGCCCGAGACGCGGCTGCCGGACGACCCCAACGAGGTGGCTGCCTTCTACCGGACGACCCTGGAGGGCCGCAAGGCACTGCTGCTCCTGGACAACGCGGCCAACTCGGCGCAGGTGCGGCCGCTGGTGGTGCCGGCGGGCTGCGGGCTGGTGGTGACCTCGCGGCACAGCATCTCGCTGCCGGGGCTACGACACTTCGACCTGGACGCCCTGCCGGAGGAGGAGGCGTGCGCGCTCTTGCAGGCGATCGTGGGGCAGGAACGGGCGACGGGGGAGGAACTGGGCGCGATCGTGAAGTTGTGCGGGCGGCTGCCGCTGGCGCTGCGGGTAGCGGGCGACTTTCTGGTGGTACACCCGGACTGGAGCGCGGGGGAGTACGCGCAGGCGTTGGCGGACGAGCGGGAGCGGCTGGCGCGGCTCAAGCACGAGGACCTGGATGTGGGAGCGGTGCTGGGGCTGAGCGCGGCGCAACTGGTGCGGGAGCGGTCCGAACTGGTGGCGCGCTGGCAGATGCTGTCGGTGTTCCCCGCCCCGTTCGAGCGGTCCGCCGCGGCGGCGGTGTGGGGGATCGAGGAGGGGCAGGCCCGCGACGGGCTGAGCGAGTTGGCGGCGCGGAGCCTGGTGCTATATGAGCGGGAGAGTGGGCTATACCGGCTGCACGACCTGATGCGGCTGGTGGCGGAGGGTGCGTTCGGGTACGGGGGCGGGGGGCGGGACGAGGAGAGGGAGCGGGCGCGGCTGGCGGACGCGGCGACGCGCCACGCAGCATATTACCTGGAGGTGGGGAGACGGGCGGGCGACGTGTATATGGAGGGCGGGGAGCACGTGCTGGAGGGGCTGCGGCTGTTCGACGGGGCCTGGCCGCACCTGCGGGCGGCGTATGGGCGGATGCGGGAGCGGAGAGACCAGGCGTCCGCGCAGTGGACGAGCGCCTTTCCCGACTGGTTGGCCTATGTGTTGGACCTGCGGCTGTTGCCGAGGGACAGGATCCCCATCCTGGAAGCGGCGGTTGCCGCCGCCCGCGAGATGGGGGACCGGCCTGCAGAGGGGACGCACTTGAACAGCCTGGGGTTGGCCTACGCTGCCCTGGGGGAGGCGCGACGGGCGATCGAGTACTTCGAGCAAGCGCTGGCGATGGACCGCGAGGTCGAGGACCCGCGCGGGGAGGGGGCGGTCCTGGGCAACCTGGGGACAGCCTACCACAGGCTGGGGGAGGTGCGGCGGGCGATCGAGTACTGCGAGCAGGCGCTCACGATTACCCGCGAGGTCGGAGACCGGCGCGGGGAGGGTACGATCCTGGGCAACCTGGGGCTGGCCTACGCCGCCCTGGGGGAGGTGCAGCGGGCGGTCGAGTACTATGAGCAGGCACTGGTCATTGCCCGCGAGATTGGGGACCGGCGCGGGGAGGGCAATCACCTGGGTAATCTGGGGAATACCTACGCTGTCCTGGGCGATGTACGGCGGGCGATCGAGTACCACGAGCAGTGCCTGATAATACACCGCGAGATCGGAGACCGGCAGGGGGAAGGGAAAGATCTGGGCAACCTGGGGAATGCCTTCGCTTGCCTGGGAGAGGTGCAACGGGCGATCGAGTACGATCAGCAGGCGCTGGCCATTGCCCGCGAGACCAAGGACCGGCGCGAGGAGGGGAACACACTGGGTGCCCTGGGGGATGCCCACGCCACCCTGGAAGAGGTGCGGCGAGCACTCGAGTACTACGAGCAGGCGCTGAAGGTCGCCTGCGAGACCGGGGACCGGCACGGGGAGGAAGTCTGGCTGGGACGCCTAGGGAACGCCTACGCCGCTCTGGGGGAGATGTGGCAGGCCATTGAGTACTACGAGCAGGCGCTGGCGATCGCGCGCGAGATCGGGGACCGGGGCCATGAGGCCATTCACTGTTGGAACCTGGGGTTGCTGTACGAGGACAGCGATCCGGCCCGCGCGGCGGAACTGATGCAGGTCTGCGTGGAGTACGAGCGGGAGATCGGCCGCCCCGATGCGCCGGCGGATGCGCAACGCGTGCAGGGCCTGCTGGACAAGGTGGGGAAGGGCAAGTAGACGACAGACAGTAGATGGGGGAAAGATGAGCGAGACCGATCTGCAAATTGGCGGCGGTTACGTCTACCAGTGGGAATGCGCCCTCCTGCTGGCCCTCAACCACTTTTTCGAGCCAGTGCGCTACGACCCCACCCTGTTCGACCTGATCCAGGGCTTCCTGGGCGAAGTGGCCGAGATGCAGTTGGAGGGGGAGAACCGGCAGAACGGCTTGGAACTGGAGGACATCAACCTGATCAACGGCGACCGCCGCATCCTGATCCAGGTCAAGACGAAGCAGGCTGAGGGGGAGCGCTGGACGCCCACTGACTCTCTGCTCCTCAAGGCACTCTACCGGTTCTACGCGAGCCGCGCCTTCGCCGAGGAGCCGGACAAGGGCCGCTTCGTGTTCCTCACCAATCGCCCGTTCAGCCCGGACCTGGTGCGGGTCAAGTCCGCGATCCAGAAGGGCACCGTGAGGCAGTGCGACCAGGCAACCACGCTCTGCCAGCACCTCGCCCGCTATGCCCAGAACGAGAAGAAGGCGCCCGTGGATGCGAGCCGCTTCTACGAAGTCTTGGGGCGGACGGCGCTGGTGGAGTACCTGTCGGTGGACGCAGTGAAGGCGAACGTACAGGCCAAGTTGCAGGCCTACGGCCGGACCGACTGGAAGGAGGCGCACGCGCTGTTGCTCGAGTACTTTATGCGGCAGTCCACGCATGTGGGGGGAGGCAGGGTGACCCGGGAGTCGGTCGCCGAGGTCCTGGGGCCGCCGGGCTCCCACATTTCGAACTACCATGATCGAACCATCACTACGGTGTCGGTTTTTGTCGCTACCCCCAGTGATGTCCAGGACGAGCGCGACCGAATACATCGGGTCATTGATGAGCTGAACGAACCTGGTGCACTGGCTGAGCAGTACAACTGCACTCTTAAGATGTTGGACTGGCGAAGCGCTGTGCCCGGAATGGGAAGACCAGAGCACGTGATTCTGGAGCAGCTGGCGGTAGAATCATGCGACATATTCATCGGTGTGCTCTGGCATCGGTTTGGCACACCGTCAGGTGGGCGAGACCCTAATACAGATCGCTCTTATAGCTCCGGTACTGAGGAGGAATTCAAGCTGGCTTATCACGCCTGGCAAGAGAGAGGGCAGCCTCGCATTCTCTTTTACCGGCGCACAACTGCGCCTATCTCGCTAGACGATATCGACCCTGAACAACTAGGCAGAGTACAGGCGTTCTGGCAAGCGTTTGGCACAAGTGGTGAACATCCTGGCCTGTTTCAAGCCTATGGAACCCCAGACGATCTCGAGCGCCGAGTGCGGAATGATTTGATCAAATTACTTCCCCGCCTGACCTGATCTCGCGGTTGTGCGTTGCCTTGGTGGTAAGAGCGGCGGTTGGTTCCTCTTGTTCTGCTTGGGTATGTTGCTGTGTGATATGAGGGGTGCTATGTCAGACTCGCACAAGTTGATTCGCATCTTTGTTGCTGCGCCTAGTGATGTCGGAGACGAACGAGGCTGCCTCAGGCGCGTTGTGGACGAGTTGAACCAGCCTGGTGCATTGGCAGAACAGCATGGCTGCACTCTACAGGTATTGGACTGGCAAGATGTTGTATCGGGTATGGGAAGGCCAGAGGAGGTGATTCTAGAGCAGTTGTCTCTAGAGTCGTGGGATGTCTTCGTTGGGATCCTATGGAAGCACTTTGGTGTCTACTCTGGCGGGCGAGATACCGAGACGGGCCAGTTTTACGGCTCTGGTGCTGAAGAGGAGTTTACTCTGGCCTATCGAGCGTGGAAACAGGCAACCCGTCCGCATATACTCTTCTACCGGCGCTCGACCTCGCCCTCGTCTCTAGACGAGATTGACACAGACCAGCTTTCGAAAGTCAACAGGTTCTGCCAAGAATTTGAAGCTGACGCCGCCCATCCTGGTGTGCTGTGCAGGTACGAGACACCTTCCGATTTCGAGCGACGAGTGAGGAGCGACTTGAGTAGACTGCTGGGGCGTTTGAGGCGTGACTATGGTTCGCTCTCGTCAGCAGAGCCACTTGCCGCGCCTAAGGAAGGTTTGAGCCCTGGCGAGGAGATGGAGGAGTTCACCCCCACGAGCATCGAATGGACAGCGTATGATAGGGCGGGCGTGCGTGAGTTTTTCTCCTACTACCATCTGCACGACATGGACATAGCTAATGACTCACAACTTTTGGAGAGGTTTAGGGACTGGCGTTTAGTTTGCCGAGTGGAAGGAAGATGGGTCTTCACAAGGGTTGGAGTCTTGCTTTTTGGCCCGGTCGATAGGTTGGCAGCATACGTCCATACGGATGTTCAGATAGATGACAAGAGGAAAGGTACTCAGATAACTCTCTATGGCCACTCGCTAATGGGGTTGCTGCCTGAACTAATGGAGGCTCTGACACCTTTGTGGAGCGAAGCTGGGGAAGACCCTTCGGAGAGAGATGCCCAGGGACGTCCAGTTAAGGTTGTAGAGTATCCAGAGGTGGCCATCGTTGAGGCCCTGGTTAACTTCCTCATACACCGCAACTACCATGCTATTGATCTGGCTTGGATCTCTATCTACGAAGACAAGGTAGAAATGGTGAATCCGGGGAGCAGCAAATATGAGAAGGAAGAACTGCTTTCTGGTAGTGAACTGCGTCCGAAATATGACAGGAATCCCCATCTGATAACCATCGTGTCAAGAACGGCTCTGAACCAACGCCAGGGTGCGGGCTTGGCGCGTATCATCGAATCTATGGTGAGGAACGGCAATGTTCTTCCTGACGGAAAGCCTGCGATGGAAATCATCAACGACAAACAGAGGGACAGATTCAAGATTGTCCTCTATAAGAGGCCTTGGTCGCGGATCTCTGTTGGGGCTCCGTACAGCCCTCCTCCCCCCCCTGCGCCGGACACGATTCCTGAACCGGGCATGCTCCCACCCGGCTCCCGGATCCCCTTCGCCTGGAACGCACTGTTCACGGGACGGGAGGAGCCGCTCCAGGAGTTGGCGCGGGCGCTGCTGGAGGAGGACGGGCGCTCGGCGCTGGTCACGCAGGCGGTGGCCGGGATGGGGGGCGTGGGGAAGACACAGTTGGCGGTGGAGTTCGCCTACCGGTACGGGCGGTTCTTCCACGGGGTGCACTGGGTCAACGCGGGCGAGCCAGAAGCGATTGAGGCGGAGGTGGCGGCGTGCGGCGAGGCAATGGGCCTACCCGAGTGGCCGGAGAAGCAGCCGCAGCAGGTGGCGCGGACGTTGAGTGAGTGGCAGCGGGGCGGGCCACGGTTAGTGGTGCTGGACGACATGGAGGACGTGGGCGCGGCGCGGGAGTGGCTAGGCCAACTGAGGGGCGGGCCTGTGCGTGTGTTGGTCACCGCCCGGCGGACCGACTGGCCGGGTGATCTGGGCCTGCGTCCGTTACGGCTGGAGGGTTTCACGCCGGAAGAGAGCCGGGCCTTTCTGCGGCGGCACCTGGCGGAGGAGCGGGTGAGCGACGAGGAGCTGGAAACGTTAGCGGAGCGGCTGTACCACCTGCCGCTGGCGTTGGAGCTGGCGGGGCGCTACCTGGCCGGCCATGTACGGCTGCCGGTGGCTGACTACCTGGTGCGGCTGGAGAGCATGTGGGAGCACCCCTCGATGGCAGGCTGGCGGGAGGAGTTGGGGAACCCGACAGGGCACGACCTGCGGCTGGCGGAGACGTTTGCGGTGAGCTGGGAGCGGGTGGAGGACGAGACGGCGCAGCAGGTGTTTCTGCTGGCGGGCTACTGTGCACCCAACCAGCCGATTCCGTGCGAGGTGTTGGAGCAGGCGGCGGGAATTGACCGGGAGGCCTGTGATGGGGCGCTGGGGGTGCTGACGGGGCTGGGCCTCCTAGAGATGGGGGGGCCCGAGGCGAGTCCCACGGTGCATCCCCTGCTGGCCGAGTATGGGCGCGCGATCGTGCCATCCGCTCCCGAGGGGGAGGGGGTTCTCGGTGCGCTGGCCGGCGCGCTGGCAAAGCTGGCGCGCGCGGCCAACGACCAAATGGATCAGACGGGCAGCCCGTCTCACTTTGCGCCCTTGCTGCCTCATGTCCGTCTCGTATCCGAGAGGGCGGAGGAAGAAGGACTGCAAGCGGCAGCCAATCTGTGGGGCAACCTGGGCTACTACCTGGAGCGGGTGGCCGACTATGCGGGGGCGCGGGCAGCATTCGAGCGGACACTGGCGATCGACGAGCGGGCCTTCGGCCCCGACTATCCCAACGTCGCCATCCGGGTCAACAACCTGGGGAGTGTGCTAAAGGCCCTGGGGGACTTGGCGGGGGCGCGGGCGGCGTACGAGCGGGCGCTGGCGATCGACGAGCGGGCCTTCGGCTCTGGCCATCCCAATGTGGCCACCGACGTCAACAACCTGGGGAGTGTGCTATGGACGCTGGGGGATCTGGCCGGGGCGCGGGCGGCGTTCGAGCGGGCGCTGGCGATCGACGAGCGGGCCTTCGGCCCCGACCATCCCGACGTCGCCATCCGGGTCAACAACCTGGGGAGTGTGCTACAAGACTTGGGGGATCTGGCCGGGGCGCGGGCGGCGTTCGAGCGGGCGCTGGCGATCGACGAGCGGGCCTTTGGCCCCGACCATCCCAGCGTCGCCCGAGACGTCAACAACCTGGGGAGTGTGCTGCAGGACCTGGGGGAACTGGAAGGGGCGCGGGCGACGGGCGAGCGGGCGCTGGCGATCGACGAGCGGGCCTTCGGCCCCGACCATCCCAACGTCGCCACCGACGTCAACAACCTGGGGAGTGTGCTACAGGCCCTGGGGGATCTGGCGGGGGCGCGGGCAGCGTTCGAGCGGGCGCTGGCGATCGACGAGCGGGCCTTTGGCCCCGACCATCCCAGCGTCGCCCGAGACGTCAACAATCTGGGGAGTGTGCTACAGGCCCTGGGGGATCTGGCGGGTGCGCGGGCGGCATACGAGCGGGCACTGCGCATCTTCGAAAGGTTCCTGCCGCCGGAGCACCCCTCCATCAGAACCGTGCGCGGCAACCTGGAGCGCATGTCTTAGGATTCGTTGTTGAGGGGATTGTATAACAGGCATACTGCAAACCCGCCGGGCGGATGAAGCCGGCACCATCAGCACGGGCGTTTTGCGTTCCGATCTGACGGCGCACTCTGACTGGCACGAAAGGATGGTTACCAAATGGGTGATTCTGAGCAAAGTCATTTCCCGGAGGCACAGAAGATTCTTCTGCTGCAGCCGATCTATTCTAGGCTTGACATTTCCAAGGCATCAAAGCAGGATATCTTGGGCTTTCAATACTTCCAAGGACCAGTAGATGCCTATTGCATGGAATGCGGAGCTCCCAGTATATTCGAAAGTGAGGTTGAGTTGCCAAGAATCCACACTGGAGGGCCTTCTTTCGTGCCAGATACACTGGAACGAGCTCTCTTGCATCTTGATGAAGATGATGCCCATCGCAATAGAACGTTCCAAATTGAGTTGAGTTGCACGCGGAATAGGGAGCATCGCATATGGTTCCTTTTCTTGGTTCGTGGCGATACTCTCATAAAGGTCGGTCAGTATCCTTCAGCAGCCGACTTTGAACTTCCAAAGCTGGACAGGTTCAAATCGGTTCTCGATACCAACCAGCGAAGAGAGCTTGCCAGGGCTGTAGGGCTGTATGCCCACGGAGTCGGGGTCGGCTCTTTTGTCTACCTGCGGCGCATCTTCGAGTCTCTGATAGAGAAAGCCCGCCGGGCAGCTTCGGAGCAGGAACACTGGGACGATGGTGCCTATCAGAAGGGACGCATGGATGAAAGGATTCTTCTATTGAGGGAACACCTACCCGCACTGCTGGTTGAGAATGCAAGCATCTACTCAATCCTGAGCAAAGGAATTCACTCACTGGGCGAAGATGAATGTCTTGAGTATTTTGAGGTAGCTCGAACTGGGATAGAGATGATCCTTGAGGAAGAGCTGGAGAAGCTGCAGAAGCAGCGCCGAGCAACTAGCCTTAAGAATGGAATCGGGCGCATCGCAGGCAAGGTTCGGGGCAAGTAAGAGATGTGAGCATACAGGCCGAATTCAATCGAGCGCCTATCAGCGAAGCTGCGGCTGGCGACATACAAGCACCGTCTGCGGGCCATCGTGAAGGTCGCGCCAACCTGGGTGGGCGAGGAGATAGTGACCGCCAGTGAGCAGATCGGGAGCAGCACAGCGACCTGATAGTATCCACTGAGATTGGAGCACTGATGGCTGGACCAAGCATAGCAACCGTCAAGAGGCTGTTTGCAGTATCGGGGAACCGGTGCGCGTTCCCGGGGTGTGAGGAGCGGCTGGTGGACGAGGCCAGCGGTTCCGTTATGGGTGAGGTGTGCCACATCAAGGCCAAGAGTTCCGATGGGCCGCGATACGACGCGGAACAGACGGACGAGGAGCGGCACGGGTTCGGGAACCTGGTGCTGTTGTGCCCGACGCACCACGCGCGGGTGGATGGGGATCCTGGTAGGTATACGGTGGAGAGACTGCGGGAGATCAAGACCCGGCACGAGGCGCGCTACGCGGGTGGCTCACCACCCAGCGATGATGTGGCGCGGCAGTTCCTGTTGCCGGTGCACCAACTCCCCGCCGACCTGGCGGACTTTACCGGCCGGGAGGGGGAAGTGCGCGAGTTGGTGGCGCTGCTGGGCGGCGGCGGGGGGGCGACGATCTCAGCCATCGGCGGTATGGGCGGCGTGGGCAAGACCGCGCTGGCCGTGCACGTGGCCCACCAAGTGGCGGAGCGCTACCCCGACGGGCAGATCGTGGTGGAGATGGGGGGCACCTCCGAACAGCCGCTCACCCCGCTGGAGGCGATGGGTCGGGTGATCCACGCCTTCCAGCCCGAGTTGCGGCTGCCCGACGACCCCAACGAGGTGACCGCCATCTACCGGACGACCCTGGAGGGCCGCAAGGCACTGCTGCTCCTGGACAACGCGGCCAACTCGGCCCAGGTGCGCCCGCTGGTGGTCCCGGCGGGCTGCGGGCTGGTGGTCACCTCGCGGCACAACATCTCGCTGCCGGGGCTACGGCACTTCGACCTGGACGCCTTGCCGGTGGAAGAGGCGTGCGCGCTCCTGCAGACGATCGTGGGGGAGGAGCGGGCGACGGACGAGGAACTGGGCACGGTCGTCAAGTTGTGCGGGCGGCTGCCGCTGGCGCTGCGGGTGGCGGGCGACTTTCTGGTGGTGCACCCGGACTGGAGCGCGGCGGAGTATGCCCAGGCGTTGGCGGACGAACGGGAGCGGCTGGCGCGGCTGAAGCACGAGGACCTGGACGTAGGGGCGGCGCTGGGGCTGAGCGCGGCACAACTGGTGCGGGAGCGAGCGGACCTCGCGGCGCGCTGGCAGATGCTGTCGGTGTTCCCCGCCCCGTTCGAGCGGGCAGCGGTGGCGGCGGTGTGGGGTGTGGAGGAGGGAGAGGCGCGCGATGGGCTGAGCGAGTTGGCGGCACGCAGCCTGGTGCTGTACGAGCAGGCGGGAGGACTATACCGGTTACACGACCTGATGCGGCTGGTGGCGGAGGACGCGTTCGGCTACGGGGGAGGGGGGCGGGAGGTGGAGGGGGAGCGGGCGCGGCTGGCGGAGGCAGGCACGCGCCACGCAGGGTACTACCTGGAGGTGGGCAGCCGGGCGGACGACCTGTACGAGCAGGGCGGGGAGCATGTTCTGGAGGGGCTGCGGCTGTTCGACGGGGCGTGGCCGCACCTGCGCGCGGCGTATGGGCGGATGCGGGGGCGGGGGGATGAGATAGCTGCGCGGTGGACGAGTGAGTTTCCTGACCGGGTGTTGTACGTGTTGGATTTGCGGCTGCCGCCGAGGGACAAGATCCCCATCCTGGAAGCGGCGGCCGCGGCCGCCCGCGAGATCGGGGACCGACAGGCTGAGGGCGCCCATCTGGGCAACCTGGGGCTGGCCTACAGCAACCTGGGGGAGGTGCGGCGGGCGATCGAGTACCACGAGCGGGCACTGGCGATTGCCCGCGACATCGGGGACCGACGGGGGGAGGGGAATGACCTGGGCAACCTGGGCAATGCCTACTACAGCCTGGGGGAAGTGCGGCGGGCGATCGAGTACTACGAGCAGGCGCTGGTCATACATCGCGAGATCAGGGACCGACGGGGGGAGGGTGGTGCCCTGGGCAGCCTGGGCTTGGCCTACGCCGCCCTGGGGGAGGTGCGGCGGGCGATTGAGTACTCTGAACAGGCGCTGGTCATTGCCCGCGAGATCGGGGACCGGCGCGGGGAGGGGGTGCACCTGGGCAACCTGGGGAACGCATACTTCGTCCTGGGGGAAGCGTGGCGGGCGATCGAGTACCACGAACAGGCGCTGGAGATTGACCGCGAGATCGGGGACCGACGGGGGGAGGGTGCGGACCTGGGCAACCTGGGCAATGCCTACTACAGCCTGGGGGAAGTGCGGCGGGCGATCGAGTACTACGAACAGGCGCTGGAGATTGCCCGCGAGATCGGGGACCGGCGAGTGGAAGGGAATCAACTGGCCAACCTGGGCGTGTTAGCCAAACAGCAGGGAGACCTGGCGCGGGCCCGCCAACTGTGGGATCAGGCGCTGGGTATCTATATGACCATTGAGGATCTCAACGCAGAGCGGGTGCGCACATTGCTGGACGAGTTGACTGGAGGAAGCGCACCGTAGATACTGCCGCCGGCGGGCACCTCGCCACCGGCGGACAACGGCGTCGCTCAGGTTGGGCCAGTCCTTTGCATCTCACGTTTCACGGACCACGAACCACGGAACACGCACCACGCCTCAGTACCTCGGCTCGTGCGCCGCTGTGATCAACGTCAGGTTGACGGCCTGCGCGGCCCGGCTCAGGTGGCGGGCGTCAATGCGATCCGGCGTGTCGCCCTCCAGCGCCGGCGGCGGGTTGCCCCAGGTGACGACGAGCGTGCCATACCTGCCCTGGAACAATTGTTGATAATGGTGGCGCAGTGCCGCGCTCCGGGCGACCTCCACGTCCAGTTTCTGGGCGCTGACAGCCAGGAGGTCGAACAGTTTGTCCCCCCCACTCACCCGCTGGACCACCAGCCCGCTGCCCGTCGCGCTGCCCAGCCGGTCCAGGTGTACGACCGCCGCCACGTCGTAGCGGTGGATGAAGCCGGCCGGCTGGTCGTGGAAGTAGTGGGCGGCCGAGTAGGGCAGTTCGCCACCGGCCCACAGCGCAAAGAGCACCGAGCGACGCGGTTGGAACTCCTGCGCCTGCCACAGGCGGGCGATCTCGAGCATGGCGGCCACGCCGGAGGCGTCCCCGTTGGCCCCGGGATAGAGCGCGCCGCTCGACTCTGGCAAGCCGGCCTGGACCGGTGCGCGGCCCAGCCCGTCGTAGTGGCAGGAGACGATGACCAGTTCGTTCGCCAGCGTGGCGTCGGAACCGTCGAGCAGCCACATGACGTTGTAGGCGGTGACGGTTTCGGCCGGCCGGAGTTGGACCCGCATGCGCACGCGCGCATTCAGTGCGCGGGTGACCCAGGTCGCGGCGTTCGCGTCCAGCGCGTGGCTGGCCTCGCGCAGCGCTGCGACGGAGAGCCCGTCGCCCGCCAGGATGGCGTCGGCAGTCGCGGGCGTGATGCGCAGGACCGGCAGCGAGGGGCGCTCCAGGGTGTCGCTGGAGAGGACCTGGTTGCGCGGCGTCACGTCGTCGGAGACGATCAGCACCCCCAGCGCGCCCCGGATGAGCGCCTCGGTAACGAAATCGTCCGGCGCGTTGCCGGCGATGACCAGCGCGATGCGTTCCCGCAGATCCAGCCCCTTGAAGCGGGCGTAGGCCTCCTCCGGCGGGCGCCGGACGATGTCCTCGGCGGGGGCGAACAGCACGAGCGTGATGGGGGCTTCGGCCTGCCCGCTGCCGCCGTGATGCTCGATGGACTCGCCATAGTCGGCCAGGCGGGCGAAGGTGGTCAGCGCGCGCCCCGCCGCGTCCACCAGCGCCAGTTCTGGCGGCTCGGCCGGGCGGGCCAGCGTGAGCGGCACCTCGCGCAGCCAGCCGCCGGGCGGCGCACTGATGCCGTAGGCCTCCAGTTCCTGCACGATGTACTCGGCCGCCCGGCGTGCGCCGGGGCTACCGGCGCCACGCCCGTTCAGGCCGGGGTCGCTCAAGAATGCGACGTGGCGCATCAGGTTGGCCTGGCTGACCTGCTCGGCCAGGTGCCGGTAGGAGGGGGCCGGCCCCAGGGTGAGGATCACGTAGACGCTGGCGGCGGTGATGAGCACGCTGGCGGCGATGCCCCGCCAACTGAGCAGCACGCCGGTGTTGAACAGACCCTGGTCAATCAGCCGCCGCAGCCCCTCGCCCAGCAGGTTGAAGCCGACGACCGAGGCAAAGAAGGCGATGGCGGGTGACATGACCATCCACGGGTAGGCACGGGCCCATTCCCGCGATGCGGCCATCATGGCCCCCCATTCCGGCATGGCAAAGTACTGCTGCCGGGTAAACTCGTCCATCTGGACCGCCGTGCCGCCGCCGATGTAGACGCCGACGAAGCCCAGTTCGCCCAGGATCATCAACACGGCCCCCATCTCCAACAGCGTGATGACGATCAGCGCCGGCAGGAGGTTGGGCAGCACGTGGCGCACGGCCAACTCCAGCCCATTCAAGCCGATCGCCCTGCCACTGTCCAGGAAAGGCTCTTGCTTGAGCCGGATGAATTCGGCGCGGGTGTACTGGGCGATCTCCCCCCAGCCGATGGCGCACAGGGCGACGATAAAGACCGGCAGGCCGCGCCGGATGTCGAGCGCCAGGATGAGCACCATCGCCACCAGCAGCATGGGCAGCGAGATCAGCATCTGGATGAGGCCCATGACCACCTGGTCCAACAGCCGCCCCGCGTTCCAGCCGGCCAGGCCACCCAGGGCCACTCCCAGACTCAAACGCGCCATGGCGATGAAGGCGGCGGCCACCAGCGTGTTGCGCGTGCCGTACAGCAGCATGCTCAGCGTGTCGCGCCCCAGTTCATCGGTGCCGAACGGATACTCGGGCGAAGGAGGGAAGGGCGGGGAGTGGAGCGTGCCATCCACGTATTCGATGGAGCGGCGACCGCCCAGGTAGGGGTTCTGGGGAGCCAGGAGCGGGCCGAACAGAACGCCCACGAACAGCGCCAGCACGATCAGCCCACCGGCCAGCAACGGAGTATTGAGCAAGACGTGGCGAGGGCGGAGGCGGCGTCGCCGCACTTCGCCATCCATTTTGGCAGGCTGGGAAGCCTGCCCTACAATGTGGGGCAGCCGGGACAGGTCGGCGCGAGGATTCAGCAGGCGCGCGAGATGT
>Ga0315291_10006087_pt1 | contig 15014 bp, 10 predicted proteins | sample YL17G12_20_MG_FD_203070 | JGI IMG/M metagenome (GOLD analysis project Ga0315291, IMG submission 203070) | Sediment microbial communities from Yellowstone Lake, YNP, Wyoming, USA - YL17G12_20 | ecosystem: Environmental > Aquatic > Freshwater > Lake > Sediment | place: USA: Wyoming | collected...
CGTCGGTGGTCGGATTCGTCGGGCCATACACCGGGTCCACGCGGGTCATGGTTTGGCATCCTGTCACAAGGGCCAGGGAAAGAACCAGCAGCACGACCAACCAAGCCGGACGGTACTTCATAGTGATTCTCCTTATTCCAAGTTCTAACGGAAGAAGTAATACAGGACCCCCATGACGACAATCAGCAGGGACGCCAGCACTCGGTAGTCGCCGAGGCCGGGCCATCCCTTGTCTTTCAGCGCCTCGAAGGGGTGCTCCCAGTACAGTTTGCTGGCCCGCTCACTTTCTCCGGCCGGCCAGATCAGCGAGAAGATCACCTGCATCGCCACGCAAGCGCATAACAGATAGAAGGCCATCATCATGAAGGGAACGCCCATGATGAACTTGACCACTTCGATTTCGCCAAACTTGGGGTAAAGCCCGCCGAACTTGGCTAGCGCAAACACCAGGGCCCCCAACCCCGAACCCAACCACAGCGTGAGTTTGGCCGACTTGGCCGACGCCCGTTTCCAGAATATGCCCAGCGTAAACACGCAGGTCACCGGCGGAGCAAGGTGGGCGATGATCTCGTTCAGCCCGTTGAAGATGCTCTCGTAGTTGTCCAGCAACGGCACCAGCCCGATCGCCACGACCACGGCCACGCCGGCGGTCACCCGGCCGACCCACACGAGTTGGTGATCGGTGGCCTCCGGCTTGAACCGTTTGTAGAGGTCGAAACTGAAGAGCGTGGACATGGAGTTCAACGCACCGGAGACGGTCGACATGAGCGCCGCCAGCAGGGCCGCGACCATGACCCCCGTCAGGCCGGGCGGGAGTAGTTGCGTGATCATCACACCGTAGATGCCCTTGGAGTCCACCACGGGGTCGCCGTACGTCCGGATCACTGCGGCGGCTTCCGGCGAAATGACGTTCTTCTGGACCGCAGAGTCGATCTTCACCACGTGGCTCTTCTCATCATACAGTCCCGCCGTCTTGAGTTGCTTCAGGACCCCGCCGTCCAGTTTGAACGACGCCAGAGCCGCCTTGGCTTTGAGAAACTCGGCGGTGGGGCGGTCGATCAGTTCGGCCTCGACCGCGCGGGCCAGCCCCTCCACGTTGCCCTCCTTGTAGAACCCGTTGGCGGTCAGGGCCGCGGCCTTTTCCGGGGCCAGGGTGTACGCGGCGACCCTCTGGCGGGCCCGAAGAACCTTGGCGGCATCGGCATCGATCAGTTTCTTGTCCAACGCAACCTGAATATCCCTCACGCCGCCGTCTTGGTAGAGACCGGCTTCGGTCAACGGCCTGACCTGCTCTTCCTTCAACCCGTTGGTGGTCAGTTGGATGGCGTGGGTCAGGTTCATTTCCCCCTTCCGAACCACGGTGGTATCAGAAACCTTCAGTTTGCCGGTCTGATACAGCGTGAAGGCGAACAGGCCCGGCATCACGAAGATAAAGACGGGCAGGATCTTGATCAGGCCGCAGAACAGCGGCCCGACCCGGGCGTGATTCTCGTCGCGGGCGCCCAGCACACGCTGCACGATCGTCTGGTCCGCGCACCAGTACCAGATGCCCAGCACCGGGTAGCCCAGGAAAATGGCGTACCAGGGCATGCCGCTGGCGTCGCCGTGCGGCCGAAGCATGGAGACTTTGATGATATTGTTCTCGCCGAAGATGTTCTCCAGGCTCAGCACGGTCTTCATCGGTTCCCAGCCCCCCATCGCGTGCCAGGCGAAGAACGCGATGACGGAGGCGCCGAGAATCATGATGACCGTCTGGATCCCCTCGGTAAGGACCACCGCCATCAGCCCGCCGATAATCGTGTACAGGGCGGTCAAAACGGCAATAATGATAATGCTGTGATAGATATTTATTCCGAACAGCGCTTCGAGCACCTTGCCGCCGGTCAGAAACGAGAAGCCGATGTGGATCGTCACGGCAGAGACCATCGACAGCCCGGCCAGCCAGTCGCGGCAGGCGCGGCTGTAGCGGCGCTCCAGGAAGTCGGGCAGCGTGGCCACCTGCGACCGGATGTAAAACGGCGCGAACAGAAGACCCAACATCACCAGCGTAAACGCCGCCATCCACTCGAAGTTTCCGTTAAGCAGCCCCGTGTCGAACCCCGACTGGGCCAGCGCCACCAGGTGCACGCAGGAGATGTTCGTCGCAAACAGCGCCATGCCGATGATCGGCCACCGCAGCGTCTTGCCGGCCAGGAAGTACTCTTTGGCCTCGCCGCTCCTCCGCCGCTGACGCAATCCCACCCAGCATCCCAACCCGACGATGCCGATGATGTAGGCGATCATCACCACCACGTCGATGGTCTCTATTCTGGCGCCAAACCCGGCTGCTCCCGTGGTTTCCATCGCGAGCGGAAGTAGGATCATACCGTGTCTTCCTCACAAACTCAGGACCGTGAATCGGGCGCGTGGCCGCGACGGTCACGGCGTCCCCGACAAGGCTCAAAAAAAATCCTGCCGGTAACGTACACTCCGCTCAAGGGGCGTGTCAATAAATCTTCGGCCCGGAAAAGAAGCGCTTGAAAGTCCCGTCGGCGGGGGCTAGAATCCCTTTTCTTAAGGGCGGCGTAGCCAAGTGGTTCAAGGCAGCGGTTTGCAAAACCGCCATATGTCGCGGGTTCGAATCCCGCCGCCGCCTCCAAGTCTTGTGGAAAATTGCAGGTTCCTCCAATCTTTTCGCCTGTTTCCCCACGGTGACGACGGTTCACCTGCTGCGGAAGACACGCAACCTCCGGCAGGTTCGGAAGCGGCCGGGCCGGGCCCTGTGGCCTATCGCTCAACCGCCTGGCGGGGGCTTTTCCAAACTCGTGGGAGGGGCAGCGGCAGGGTTTCGGGGGCACGTCGCAGCAGTCTACCTCCGCCTGGCCCGCAGAATCGCCAGGCCGCCGAGGGCCACCAGCGCCAGCGTGCACGGTTCAGGAACGACGGTGAACTGAGTGATGTAGCCGCTCGCCTCGATGCCGCCGAACGCGGCCGTCTCCGGCACCACCGACCAGTCCACCAGCGACCCGTCCAGCGGCGAGAAGAAGTTGCTGTTGTGGAGGTGCCCGCCGCGCGGGTCCAGGCGCCAGTACCGGACGGTCGCATCGTGGACGGCCTCGGTGAAGTCGCTCCCCGCGAAGAACTCGGACTTGTACTCGCCCCGCGGCGGATCGTTGAAAATGAAGTACACGTCAATCACCGTGTCGGCAGTCAAACTTGCCGGGGCGTCGCCCGTGGCGTTGGCAAAGGGCAGGGTCTCGCTCGTCAGGCGCAGGACGTCGTTCACGCTGCTTGAGGGACTGGTGTAGTCCGGCCCCGGCGCGCCGATCTCGAAGGAGAAGGCCTGCGGCGTCTCGGCCACGATCACCTGGTCGAGGGTCAGAATGGCGGAGGGCGCCCCGGGGCTGAACGTGCCGCCCGCCTCGATGCTGACGCTCTTGCCGATGGTCCCCTTGCCCATGAGCGTGCCGCGGACGATGAGCGTGCCGGTGCCGCCGCCGAGGGTGCCGTTGAGGATGAAGACGGCGCCGGGGTTGATGGTGACGTTGCCGCTGGTGAGGATCGTGCCGCTGGGGAGTTGGTTGGCGTCGCCGCTGATGGTCAGCGTGTTGTTGATCGTGAGGGTGCCGGTGGAGATGAGCGTGCCTCCGATCAGCGTGGAGTCTCCGGCCAGAAGGACCGGTCCGCTGATGATGCCCGTGCCGCCGAGGGTTGCGGCCCCGACCGTGACCGCCCCCGAGCCGGTGCCGGAGCCGGCGGTGTTATTGACGAGGAGCGTCCCTTCGGACACCGTCGTGCCGCCATTGTACGAATTAGCGGTGGTGAGGACGAGCGTGCCGCCGCCGGTCTTGGCCACGCCGCCGGCGCCGGAAACCGTGCCGGTGAACGCGACCGTTCCGCCGGCGGCCGCGGTGAGGGCGGCGCTCCTGGCCAGGCCGACGCTGCCGGCAAAGGTGGCTGTGCCCGAGGTGTTTGTGCCGCCAAGCGTAACGTTCCCCGCGCTTCCGGCCTGGACAGTGACGCCCCGGCCGACCGTGTAGGGGCCGACGATGAGCAGCGAGGCGTCGGCCGCACCGGAGGTGTCGCCGAGCAAGACGTTCGACGTGGCGCTGCCGAGCGCCCCGGGGCTGCCGCTGGGGGCGTCCGCGCCGACCAGGAGCGTGCCCGCCTTGACTACCGTGGCGCCGGAATAAGTGTTGGCGCCGGACAAGAGGAGCGTGCCCTGGCCGCGCTTCTCAAGGCCGAAGCCGCTCCCGCTGATGGGCCCGGACACGGCCAGTCGGCCGGAGCCCGCGATGTCCCAGATGGCGCTCGTGCCGAGGGCGACCGGCCGGGCGATGGTCTGGACGCCCGAGGAGGCGGCTGAGCGCACCAGGTTCCCCTTGGCGATCGTCAGGGTGCCGCTGGCGCCGCCGATCGTGAACCCGGCGCCGCTGTCAATGCTCAGCAGGTTGACGGATTGGTTGCCGCCGATGTCCAGCACGTCGCCGTCGGCCAGGCCTGACCCATCGAGCAGGACGTCCCACGTGGCGTCGGGTGTTCCGTCGGGGCTCCAGTTGGCGGCGTTGGCCCAACTGAGGGTGCCGCCGCCTTTGGTCCACGTCTTGGTGGTGAGGACGGACCAGCCCAGGTCCTCCATGATCTCCCACTCCAGGCGCAGGGGCTGGCGGATCGCTTCCCCAAGGGTAACGTACGGGCTCATCAGCGCGCCGGGGATCCGCGATTCGTCCAGGTGCGACAGGCTGGATCCCCCCTCGTAGGGGCTCGGGGCGTACACCGGCACGTTGCCGCCGTAGTAGGCCACGGCGTTGGAACCGGTGAACCACACCGGGTTGGCCTCCTGGTTGAAGTCGCCGGGCGTACCCGTTGCCGCGTTGGCGGGACGGTTGCCGGAGCCGTCAAGGAGGTCCTTGTCCCACTCGGACAGCCCCAGGTAGCCGGCGGATGCAAAGGGGTCGCTTGACGTGCCCCGGCACAGGCCCCAGAGGTTGTTGTAATACGAGGGCTTGAAGCCGACCGCGTGGCCGACCTCGTGGGTTACGACGGTGCGGAAGTCAATCTTGTCGGAAGCGGGCAGGCCGGAGCCGAAGTTCCAGCCGTAGCCGGCGGCGTCGGTGTCGAAGCGGATCCGGCTATCGAAGCCGGTCCAGGGGCCGGTGTAGTTGACCCCGTCTCGCCACGCGTGTTCCACGTAGGTCCAACTGGTGGTGCCGTCGCCGTTAGAGGGCCCGCTGTAATCGCCCAGCGTGCCGCCGGTGAAGGAGTTCCAGAACAGGTGGACCTGGACCTGCCGGCCTGGGGTGTTCGTGAGGCGGCCGGTCCATACGGCGATGCTGGCGGCCACGTCGTTCATCTGGTCGGTCGTCCAGTTCTGGCTTCCCCTGGACGTCCCGTCGGAGTCTCTTTTGTTGTAGAACGTCAGGTCGAACGCGCCGACGGTCCTTTTGGCGGGCGTGGCCTGGGCGTGCCCGACGGCCAAACTCACCAGGAGGACGGCGGCCAGTCTGCACAGAAGCCGCGTCCGGCCACTCACGGTGCTTCTCCTGTCATAGGCACAGAATCACGCGGCGAGGTTCCGCGGGCGGGCTACGGCGCACCCAAGATGAGCGCACGCAACCCGCCCCCACGCCTGCCCTCGGCAGCGGCCCCCTGGGAATGGCCCCCTGCCGGCGTGACCTGTGCGGCACCGGCGTTGCCGCATGCGGCCGCACCACAAGGCCCCCGATTCTGCATGTGCAGTATACACCACAAACAGGATAAAGGCAAACGGCCCAACTGCTTGGACAGTCAGCCGACAGGGCGGGGCGCATCCGAACGGACCGCGAGGACCTTCTTTTTCAGGGTCTTCTCCCTGGGGCGGAATTGCCGGGCTGAGGCGGTGGACGGTTGAGAGGCGAGAACCCCCCGGCCGCCGCGGACTTGGATGCGCCGCGGCCATTGCCCTTGAGGCCTTTGCGGGCTAAAATGAAACTCTTTCGCACCGGGGATTTCGCGAGTCGAGGACGCAATGGGCCGGCTGAAAAGCGCGTGGGTCTGTGTCGTCCTGGCCGGGGCGGGCGTGGCGGGCGCCGGGCGAGCGCTCGGCGCGCGGCACTCTGTGCTGCGCCCGCGCGGATCGGCAGGCGGCGCGTTGCTTGACCCGGCCCCTTGGCGCGGATACGATACGGCACCATGAAAAAGGCGCGGTCGCGCAAGACCTCCCCGGCGACCCTCCGCAAGGCGCGGATGGCCGACGTCGAGCCCATCTACGGCCTGGTGACGGAGTTCTCTCGCACCGAGAGGATGCTGCCGCGCAGCCGGGCCGACCTGTACGAGGCGCTCCGCGATTTTGTCGTCGCCGAGCGGCGCGGCCGGCTCATCGGTTGCGGGGCCCTGACCATCGAGTGGGACAACCTGGCCGAGATCAAGAGCCTGGCCGTGGCGCAGCGGTACCAGCATCGCGGCATCGGGCGGCGGCTCATCAAGGCGTGCCTGGCGGAGGCGCGGCGGCTGGGCATCGGCAAGGTCTTCGCGCTGACGAGTTCGCCGGCGTTCTTCGAGCACGTGGGCTTTGCACGCGTGCCGCGCGAGAGCCTGCCCCACAAGGTCTGGTCCGACTGCATCAAGTGCACCAAGTTCCCGGATTGCGACGAGACGGCCGTGGCGATTGACGTGCCGCTGCGGGCCAGGGCGAAGTGATGACGAAAGCGCGCGGCGGGCAAGACGGCCCGCTGCGATGGCTTCAGGTCCTGACCTTCAACCTTCGAACTGCCCTACGCGCTTTCCTTGATCGGCTTGGCCTGCTGGAACAGGTCCGCCTCGCCGCGCACCACCTCGGCCGACACGGTGTAACGGTAGCCCTTGGGCCGGTTGGGCAGTTCGAACATGACGTCGAGCATGAGGTTCTCGACGATGGCCCTGAGGGCCCGCGCCCCGGTGTTCCGCTGCATGGCCCGGCGGGCCATTTCGCGGAGGGCCTCGTCGGTGAACACCAGTTCCGCGTCCTCCATCTTGAAGAACTTCTGGTACTGCTTGAGGAGGGCGTTCTTGGGGTCGGTGAGGATGCGGCACAGGGCGTCCTCGTTCAGGGGCATGAGGGCCACGATGATCGGCAGGCGGCCCACGAACTCGGGGATCATGCCGTAGGCGATGAGGTCCTCCGGCGTCACCTGCCCCAGGATGTCGCGCGTGCGCTGGAACCGGTCTTCTTCCACGTGGTAGCCCTCGGTAAAGCCGATGGCGCTGCGGCCGATGCGGCGGGCGACGATCTCCTCGAGGCGCTCAAACGTCCCGCCGCAGATGAACAGGATGTGCGTCGTGTCCACCGGGATGTACTGCTGCTCGGGGTGCTTGCGCCCGCCCTGGGGCGGCACGTTGGCCAGGGTGCCCTCCAGCATTTTCAGCAGCGCCTGCTGGACGCCCTCGCCCGAGACGTCGCGGGTGATGGAGACGTTCATCGTGGTGCGGCCGATCTTGTCGATTTCATCGATGTAGATGATGCCGCGCTGCGCCGACTCGATGTCGAAGTCGGCCGACTGGAGGAGTTTCAGGAGGAGGTTCTCGACGTCCTCGCCCACGTAGCCGGCCTCGGTCAGGGTGGTGGCGTCGCCGATGGCAAAGGGGACGTTCAGGATGTGGGCGAGGCTGCGGGCGATGAGCGTCTTGCCGCAGCCCGTCGGGCCGATCAGCAGGAGGTTCGACTTTTCGATTTCGACGTCGTCCTCCCCCCCCTCGCCCAGCGCGAGCCGCTTGTAATGGTTGTGCACGGCCACCGCCACGGCCTTCTTGGCCCGGTCCTGGCCGATGACGTAGAGGTCGAGGAAGTCCTTGATTTCGCGGGGCGCGGGGATGCGGCCGAGCGACGACGGGCCGCGCCGCGTCCGCCGCTGCTCCTCCCGGACCACGTTGTGGGCGGCCCGGATGCAGTCGGGGCAGATGTAGACGCCCCTCGGGCCCTCGATCAGCGGGCCCGAGTCGCGGCCGCTGCGCCCGCAGAAACTGCACACCGCGCGGCGGCCCGAGGGTGGGCTCCCGTCAACCTTGGCCATGGGAATCGCTCCTCTCCGGGCGTGGGCCCGGCTTCTCCTCAACATCCTTTATCGTCCGGCGGGGCGGTCGGTCTTTGTCCGAACCCGCTTGACTGAGTACCTGAGTGCCTGAGTACCTGAGTGCCTGAGTACCTGAGTGCCTGAGTAACGGCGCCACCTTGGTGGCCTCGGTCACTCCTGTGACGTCTTGCCGCCCTTGATCGAGCGCATCAGGCCCGTCACAACCGCATCACATTCGCGCATTCGCTCACGCAGGTCCGTCAGGCTTGGCCCCTTGATCCACCCCAGCCGCCTTGCCAGTTCTGCTTGCGTCTGAACCTCAAACAGGCTTCCCCTGGCAATGCCCAGGAATCGGTGAAACTCGCCTTGCTGTCCGCGACCGAAGCCCTCCGCCACGTTCGACGGAATGCTGACGGCCGAACGCCTCATTTGTGCAACGAGTCCGAACCTCTCTTCATCAGGGAAGCCCCTGGTCACTGTATACACTTTCTCAGCCAGTTCCATGCCTTTCTGCCATGCTATCAAATCCCTGTAACTGCCCGCGCCTCGGCCACTTATGTTGCCCCGCTTTCTTTTCTCAGGCACTCAGGTACTCAGGCACTCAGGTACTTTCTTTCTTCTGCGTGCGGCTCATGAGGTCGGCCAGGGCGTCCGGGGCGGGTTTGCCCTGGAACAGCACGGCATACACCTGCTGCGTGATGGGCATCTCGACCCCGTGCCGCGCGGCCAGCGCGGACGCGCTGCGGGTGGTCTGGACGCCCTCGGCCTCCGCGCGGCCCAATTCGCGGAGGACGTCTTCCAGGGCGCGGCCGCGGCCGATCTCGCGGCCCAGGCGGTGGTTGCGGCTGAGGCTCGAAACGCAGGTGGTCACCAGGTCGCCCAGCCCGGCCAGGCCCGCGAAGGTTTCGCGCCTGGCCCCCAGGGCGACGCCCAGCCGCGTCATTTCCACGAGGCCCCTCGTCACGAGGGCGGCCTTGGCGTTGCTGCCCAGTTGCAGGCCGTCACAGATGCCCGCGGCGATGGCGATGATGTTCTTCAGCGCCCCGCCCAGTTCCACGCCCACCACGTCGTCGTTGGTGTAGACGCGGAAGTGCGGCGCGGCAAAGGCGGCCTGGGCCAACCTGGCCGCCTCGCCGTCCGTCGATGCGGCCACGACCGTCGCGGGCAGGCGCTCGGCCACTTCGCGCGACAGGCACGGGCCCGACAGGACCACCAGCCGCCGCGGGCCGAGGACCTCCGTGAGGATCTCGCTCGGCCTCAGGAGGCTGTCCGCCTCGATGCCCTTGACCACCGAGACGTACACGGGCCCCGCGGGCAGGGCGTCGCCAGTCCGTTCCAGCACGCCCCGCAGGTGCCGCGAGGGGACCGCGATGACCACCAGGTCCGCCCCGGCCGTCACGTCGGCGGCCCGGGTCGAAATCTGGAGGCCCTTCGGCAGCCGGAAGCCGGGCAGGAACCGCTGGTTCTCGCCCGCCCGCTGCATGTCGGCGGCATGCTCCTCGAAGGCCGACCACAGGGCGCACGCGAATCCGTTGTCCGCCAGGAGCATCGCGCTTAAGGTGCCCATCGCGCCGTCGCCGACAATTGCGGCCTTTCGTGGCATTTGCGGCGTTCCTTTTTACCGCGGAGACCGCGGAGAACGCAGAGAAAACATACATTTCTTTTTATAAAGACTCATTTCTGTTTTTCTCCGCGTTCTCTGCGTTCTCTGCGGTGAATCGAACGTCCGACGCCTATGCCTGGACGGGAGCGTCCAGATAATGATACAGCGTGTCCCGCCGCACGGGGGTGCGGCCGGCGCCGCGGATGGCCTCCGCCATCTCGCCGGGCGCGAGCGCCTGGCCGTGCCGGCCGCCTGCCAGCCGCGTGATGTTCTCCTCCATCAGCGTTCCGCCCAGGTCGTTGACGCCGTAATCGAAACTCTGGGCGGCCGCCTCCAGGCCCAGTTTCACCCACGAGGTCTGGAGGTTCGGAATCAGCCGCCCGAAAAAGAGCCGCGCCACGGCGTACAGCAGGAACACGTCCTCCTTGGCGACCATCCGGCGTATGCCCCGCGCCCGCCCCAGCGGCGTCCGGTACGGTACGAAGGGCAGGGGGATGAACTCCGTGATGCCGCCGGTCTCGCGCTGGAGGTCCCGCAGGACGCCCAGGTGCGCCGCCACGTGCTCCGGCCGCTCGATGTGGCCGAAGAGGATGGTGGAGGTGCTGCGGATGCCCATCGTGTGGGCGGTGCGGACGATCTCGACCCATCGTGCGGTCGAGAGTTTCGTCGGGCATATCACCCGGCGCACCTCGTCCACCAGGATTTCGGCCGCCGTGCCGCACAGGCTGCCGTAACCGGCCTCCAGGAGTTTCTCGAACGTGCGGCGGACCGAGAGCCCCGCCCGCCGCGAGTACCACTCGATCTCCATCGGGCTGAGGGCGTGGATGTGGACGTGCGGCAGCGCCTCGTGCACGGCCGCGAAGATCGCCAGGACGTCCTCCAGCGTGACCGCCGGGTTCAGACCGCCCACCAGGCACACCTCGTCGATGCCGGGCGTGCGGGCGGCCAGGAGCACGGCCTGCTGCGGCGTGAGGACAAACGCGCCTTCGTCCTCGGGCGCCACGCGGTAGGCGCAGAACGCGCACGTGCCCGTGCAGGCGTTCGTGAAGTTGATGTTGCGGTTGAAGACGTACGAGACCCTCCGGCCGTTGATGTCGCGGTTCAGGCGGTCTGCCGCCGCGTAGACCGCCGCGCGCTCGGGCGGCGGAAGGGAAAGCAGGCCCGCGGCCTCCTCCGGCGTCAGGAGTTCTCCGGCCGGCGGCTTCTTGAGAATTCGGTCGATGTCCATAAGTGACAACACCCCCGCGCGGGGGGGGCGGATGCCTCGCCTCCTTCTGCGCGTTTGAGTATAGCGTCTTTGCTGCCGGGGGTCAATCGCCGCCGGCTGCGAGCGCGTCGTTGCCGTATTTAGCCCCCCGTGAACACACGGGGGGCGGCGCGGCGCAGGGCGCATCCGCGGCGCGCCCGCCCCCGGTGTATTCACCGGGGGCTAAGGGGCGAACTTTGCGCGGGGCGCCCCGGCGGCGGTCCGGCTCTGACCGTAACCCTTGAGCCCCGCGGGAGTTCATCTTACAGGAGGTTGATGGGCGCGTGCGCTGCGGCCTATGGGCAGGATGCGAGAAGCCATGATGAAGGTATCCTTGGCATCGGCGGTTGTCCTCCTGGCGGCCCTGGGCGCCTGGGGCGCGGCTGCAGCGCCGAACCCTTTTGAAAGCGATGCCGCCCCGACGCCCGAAAGCCCGATCGACAAACTGGTTTTCGGCAGGTTGGAGCGATTGGGCATCCAGCCGGCCCATCTCTGCTCGGACGGCGTATTCGTCCGGCGCGCCTACCTGGACGTCATCGGCACGCTTCCCACCGCGCAGGAGGCGAAAGACTTCCTGCTGGACCGGGACCCGGACAAACGCCGCGCCTTGATTGACCGCCTGCTGGAGCGTGAGGAATACGCGGATTACTGGGCGATGAAGTGGAGCGACCTTCTGCGGGTCAAGGCGGAGTTCCCCATCAACCTGTGGCCCAATGCGGCGCAGGCGTATCACCGCTGGATTCGGACTTGCATCAAGGAGAACAAGCCGTATGACCGGTTCGTCCGGGAGATGCTCCTGGCGAACGGCAGTTGTTTCCGTGAACCGCAGGTCAACTTCTACCGGGCCATGCAAAACAGGGAGCCGCAGGCCATTGCGCAGGCCGTCGCCCTGACGTTCATGGGGGCGCGGGCGGAGCAATGGCCGAAAGACCGGCTCTCGGGCCTGGCGGCCTTTTTCTCGCAACTCGGCTACAAGTCCACGGGCGAGTGGAAGGAGGAGATCGTCTCCTTCAATCTCGTCAAGGAAACGCCGCAGCCCGCCGCCGCCGCGCCGCAGCCTGCCGGTAGCACGCCGCAGGCCGCGGGTGGCACGCCGCAACCCGCCGCCGGCCCGCCGCCGGCGGCCGTCTTTCCGGATGGGACCCCCGCCCAACTCTCCCCGGGCCGGGACCCGCGGGAGGCGTTCGCCAACTGGCTGATGGCTCCCAAGAACCCCTGGTTCGCGCGCGCTATCTCGAACCGCGCCTGGTCCTGGCTGCTGGGGCGCGGCATCATTCATGAGCCCGATGACATCCGGCCGGACAACCCGCCGGCCAATCCCGAGTTGCTGGCCTGCCTGGAGCGGGAACTGGTCGCGGCCCGCTACGACCTGAAGCACCTCTTCCGGCTGATCCTGAACTCGAAGACCTATCAACTGTCATCCATTCCCCAGACCCGGCGCCCCGAGGGCGCGGCACACTTCGCGCAGTATCCGCTCCGCCGGCTGGAAGCCGAGGTGCTGATGGACGCCCTCAACCAGGTCACCGGGACGACCGAGAACTACTCGAGCGCCATTCCGGAGCCCTTCACGTTTATTCCGGACACCATGCGATCGATTGCGCTGCCGGACGGCAGCATCACCAGTGCCTTCCTCGAGATGTTCGGTCGCCCGCCGCGCGACACCGGCATGGAGTCGGAGCGCAACAACCGCCCCACCGCCGACCAGCGGCTGCACCTCCTGAACTCAAGCCACATCCAGCGCAAGATCGAACAGGGTCCCAGGCTTCGGGCCCTGATGCAGTCCAGGGGCGATCCGCGAGAGATCGTTACCGGGCTCTACCTGACGATTCTTTCGCGTTTTCCCACGGAAGAGGAGTTGAAGATCGTGGGGGCGTATTCCCAATCCGGGGGCGCCGCGAAAGGGGGCACGGCCGCGGTGGATGTCGCCTGGGCCTTGATCAACAGCGCGGAGTTTCTCTATCGGCACTGACCCTACAACGCGACTTTGCGCGGCGGGTCTCCGGACCCGCCGCGCCAGAGAGACGCGACTATAAGTTTGGAAACGGGACATGCGCGGCAGGTCAGGAGACCCGCCGTGCAAAGAGGTGAAACCATGAACACGAAACCCAAGTCAGGCGGCATGGCCGGTGCGTGCGGCCTGCCGATCTCCAGGCGCGAGGCGATGCGCCGAGGCCTCCTCGGCGCGGCCGGCCTCGTGATGGCCGGCAGCCCGGGCCTTCGGGCCCTGGCCGCGACGCCGCCGGCCCAGCCCAAAGCCCAAGCCAAGGCCAAGGCGGTCATCCAGATCTGGCTGTGGGGCGGCCCGGCGCACCTCGACACCTTCGACCCAAAGCCGGACGCGGGCAACGACTACTGCGGCCCGCTGAACCATCCGATCGACACCAACGTGCCCGGAATCAGGATCGGCGAACTGCTTCCCGAGTTGGCGAAGAGGGCCGACAAGTATTCCATCATCCGCAGCATGACCCACGGCGTGAGCGGCCACGAAACGGCGGCCTACATGGTTCAGACCGGGCGGCCGCCCGGCGGCCGGGATGTCTATCCGAGCGTCGGCGCCGTGGTTTCGCTCTTTAAGGGCGCCGACGCCGGGTATCGCGGGCTCCTGCCGCCCTACATCGTGCTGACCGAGCCGCAGGGGCGGTTCTCCGAGGCCGGGTTCCTGGGGTCGCGATACAAGCCCTTTGCCACGGGCGGTGACCCGGCGAGGACCCCGTTTACCGTTGAAGGGGTCGTTGCCCAGGGCATCTCGGAGCAGCGGCAGAAGGACCGGCGCGAACTGCTCCACCAGTTGAACACCCTCGAGCAGGCCATGAAAGACGATCCGCAACTGGCTGCCGCCGACCCGTGCGAGAAGCAGGCGTATGACCTGATCCTGGGCGATGCGGGCAAGGTCTTCGACCTCTCGCTGGAGAAGGACGAACTGCGGGATCGCTACGGCCGCACCACCTTCGGGCAGGGCTGCCTGGTGGCGCGCCGGCTGGTCGAAAAGGGCGTCCCTTACACCACCCTCAACTACAAAGGCTGGGACACCCACAAGCAGCACTTCCAGGAGATGCGCCGGAAACTGCCCGAACTGGACAAGGGGCTGGCCTCCCTGCTTCAGGACCTGTCGGATCGCGGCCTGCTGGAGAGCACCATCGTCTGGTGTTGCGGCGAATTCGGCAGGACCCCCAAGGTCCAGTGGGAGGCGCCCTGGAACGGCGGGCGCGGCCATTACGGAAAGGTCTTCTCGGCCCTGGTGGCGGGCGGCGGGCTGAAGGGCGGCTGCGTGGTCGGCTCATCGGATGCCAGGGGCGAAGAGGTGAAGGAACGGCCGGTGTATCCGTGCGACCTCATCGCCGGCCTGTATGAACTGCTCGGCATCGACCCCGGCGCGAAACTGCCCCATCCCCTGGGCCAGGAGGCCCGCGTGATGCCCGCCGCCGCGGAGGGCGTGAAGACGGGCGGACGCCTGAAGGAAATCCTGTAGCCGGTGGAGCATCTTATGTTTACATCACGATGGCACGTCATTCTGGCGCTGGCGGCGGTGCTGGCCGCCGCGCCGGCCGCGCCGGCGCAGCAACCCGCCCCGCGCATCGGTTACGTCTATCCCGCCGGCGGCAGGCAGGGCGCCACGTTCGAGGCGGTCATCGGCGGGCAGTCCCTGGAAGGCGCCGCCAACGTGTATTGCTCCGGCACCGGGGTCCAAGCCGCCCTCCTGGAACTCATCAGGCCGATGCCGCAGCGGGAACTGAACGACCTGCGCATCAAAATGGACGAGTTGCTGGCGAGGAAGGCCGTCGTGCGCAACGACTTCAAGGCCCTGGAGAACTTCAGGAGTTTCAAGAATGCCAAGAACATCAAGGACGCCGGCGCAACCGACGACAAGGAACTGGAAGAACTCAAGAAGAAGTATGCCCAGGCGACCTGGACCGCCGAAGACGAAAAACTGCTGGCCGAGGTCCGAAGCAAGATCGCCATGGCCGTCCGAAGGCCCGCCAATCCCGCCATCTCCGAACTCGCCGTCGTCCAGGTCACCGTGGCTCCGGAGGCCGAGATGGGCCGGCGGGAGTTGAGGATCGCATCGCCGACCGGGTTATCCAATCCGCTCGCTTTCTGGGTCGGCCAGTTGCCGGAGTTCTCCGAAAAGGCGACGAAGACCATCACGCAGCAGAGAAGT
>Ga0315291_10006089_pt1 | contig 15013 bp, 10 predicted proteins | sample YL17G12_20_MG_FD_203070 | JGI IMG/M metagenome (GOLD analysis project Ga0315291, IMG submission 203070) | Sediment microbial communities from Yellowstone Lake, YNP, Wyoming, USA - YL17G12_20 | ecosystem: Environmental > Aquatic > Freshwater > Lake > Sediment | place: USA: Wyoming | collected...
CAACTCCGACGCCTTCCTCATGTTAGGACAGCTCCAAGCGGCTCGCGGATCAGTGGCGAAGGCTATCCAGATGAATGAGCAGTTCGTTCAAGCCAATCCTCGCGACGTTCGGGGGTATTTGCTCCTAGGCATGTTGGAAGAGTCACGGCAAAATTGGCAGAGGGCGCAGGAAATGTATCAGAAGGCGCTTCAGGCGGCGCCCGGGCACCCACTGGCCGCGAATAATCTCGCCTATTTAATGTTGGAGCACGGGGGCAATGTGGACGTCGCCCTGTCTTATGCCCAGATGGCAATAAGCGGGACGCCAGACTCTACGAGCTTTGCTGACACCCTGGCCTGGGCGTACTTCCACAAAGGAACTTACGGATTGGCCGTGGATCTTCTCGAGGAAACTTTGAAAAAGGCGCCGCAGAATCCGACCTACCACTATCACCTGGGGCTCGCCTATCAAAAAGCCAACAACCGCGCGCGCGCCAAGGAACACCTTGAGCGGGCTCTGCAGATCAACCCCAAGTATCCCCAGGCAGCGGAGATTCGGAAGGCGCTTTCCGAGCTGGCGGGGGGCTAGCCCGGTTTTCTCACCCTACGCGGCAGGAAGAGTTTTCATCAAAGATTTCGACCTGTCGACCGGCCTGGTCAACGAACCCCATGACTTCTCGCTCCAATGAAGCCTAGCATACTTGGCTAGACCCCTCAAGAGACGGAATGTCCCCACCGGCGGGGTGACGGCACCCGGGTCTTAAGGTGAGGACTTTTCGGTTCTCCCTCAGTTGACCTTGAGGGTCAGCGGCAGAGTGTGGCTCAAGCCTCCGGATGTCGCCGTTACCGTCAGGGTATAGGTTCCTGCCGGCGTGCCGTTCTGGGTCGGTGGCGGACCGCCGCCGCCTCCGCCGCAAGCGCTCCACAGACTAACGAGGAGCAACATAGCCGCGAGGCCAAGTACAACTTTGCGTCGGCCGTACACCAGGTTTACAGTCATCAGCAGGAGGAGCAGGACAGCGAGCCCGGTCAGGGGCGGCCAAACGCCGAAGTTCCGTGGCATTCTGCCTGGCCCGAGGAGAGGAGCGGTCACCGAGCGCGCCGTGGTTGTGACGCTTACAGTTGCGTCAAAGGGATTCGTTCCATCCAGGGTCCGCGAGTTCGGAGAGACTGAACAGGCTGCGGCTTTTGGCGCGCCCGTGCAGGTCACTGCGATGGTCTGGTTGAAGCCGCCGGCGGGGGTCAACGTAATCGTGTAGCTGGCCGTCTGACCGGCGTTAATTGCCGGCGAGTTCGTCTTGAGGGAAAGCGTGAACTCCTGCGTGCCGGTGCCGCTCAGGTTCACTGAGTGGGGACTCCCAGGGGCATTGTCGATGAGGGTCATAGTTCCCGTTCGTGAGCCTGCCGCGGTGGGCGTAAAAGTGGCGCTGATTGTGCAAGTCGCGCTGGGAACCACAAGGGAACCAGTGCAAGTGTCCGCTGACTTCGCGAAGTCGCCCGCCATTGCGATGTTAGAAATGTTCAGTGCCAACGTTCCGGTGTTGGTGAGCGTCACGGATTGCGCGCTGCTCGTGGTGCCGACGAGCTGATTCCCGAAGGTCAAACTTGGCGTGCTGAAGGTCACGGCTGGCGCGACGCCGGTGCCGGAGAGGGCTATCGTATGGGGACTGGCGCTGGTGTCGTCGGTCAGGGTCAGTGTGCCGGGCCGCAATCCACTCGCCGTGGGAGTGAATGTCACGTTGACCGTGCAGGTTGAAGTCGGCGCGAGGGGGGCGGCGAGACAGGCCGTGCTCGCGGCATAGTCGCCACTGGCGGTGACGCTGAAGAAGGTGACCGGCATGGTTCCCGTGCTGGTTACCGTTACGGTCCGTGTGCCACTAGGAGTCCCGACGGGCTGGTTGCCGAAATTCAGGCTGGTTAGAGACAGGGAATCCATCGCACCCGGAAGCGTGCCATTGCCGCGAAGCAAGATGTTAGGGGGGCTGCCCGCCGCGTTGGTGGAAATGGTCAAGCTTCCAGTACGCGGGCCTATGTCGGTTGGCGTGAAGGTAAGAGCAATGGCGCAATTGTGCCCGGCAAGTACGCTGGCGTCGCAGGTGTTGGTCTGGTCGAATTCGGCGGCGTTTGTTCCGGTGAAGGATACGTCCGAGATGTTGAGAGTTGCGCTCCCCACGTTGAACAAAATAACGGACTTTGTCGCACTGGTGAGGCCGATGTCGGTATTACCCAGGTCTATGCTGGCGCTGCTCACGCTGACGCCCGGAGCGTCAAGGGGACTGATTCTGAACACGAAGCTGTCGGCGCCGCCGCCCTGCACTGCCTGGATCGTTCCGGTGGTGATGGGAAGGTCGGATGAGTCCGCCTCCCCGGCAAGGTAAATGGTCCCTGCGGAGTCGACGGCGATGCCAAACGCCGCGTCAAAGTTGCTGCCGCCCACGTATGTTGAGAATGTTAACGCCGAACCCAAGCTATTGAACTTGCTGACGAAGACGTCATAGTCGCCACTGTTGGTGGATTGCAATGGGGTGTCAAGTGGGAAGGGTTTGGTATCGGTCTCCTTGCTGCGGGTTCCACCGGCCACAAAGGCGTTGCCCGAAGCGTCCACGGCGACCGAGGTGGCCACGTCGTCGTTGCTTCCTCCGAGATAAGTCGAGTAGATAAGCGAAGCGGATCCGGCCGCGGCGGTATTGATCTTCGTGACGTAGGCATCCACGCACGGGCGGCTGCCGCAGGTTCCGGTGGCGAGTCCGTTTTGGAATGCACCCTTCGTCGGAAAATTGTTGGACCCTGTCACGCCGACGAGGTAAGCATTCCCTGTAGAAGCCACGGCAATGCCGCGCGCGTCATCCTGGCCGTTCCCGCCCAGGAAGGTGGAATAGAGCAGCGTGGTCCCGGTGCTGTTGAGTTTCGCCAGGAAGCCGTCGTCCGATCCCCCGCCGTAAGCAGACTGGAAGGCGTTCATCGTCGGAAAATTGTCTGCCGGCGTGTTGTTGGCAAACGTGGATCCCGCCACGTAGGCGTTGCCCGAGGAGTCGATGGCGATGCCTTGCCCGACATCGTTCCCGTCGCCGCCCAGGTACGTGGAGTACTTGAGCGACGCGGGCCCCGAGAGCGATGGGTCGAACTTGGCGACGAAGGCGTCGCCGCATGGAAGCGTGCCGCACGTCCCACCCCCCAGCGCGCCCGCGGTGGCCGGAAACTTCGTCGAGACCGTATATCCGGTGATGTAGACGTTTCGGGATGAGTCCACGGCGAGGGCTATTCCGTCGTCCTCGCCGGGACCGCCAAGATAGGTGGAGTAAAGGAGATTGCTGCCGGAATTGTCCAGTTTTGCGATGAAGGCGTCAATATTTGATGCGGTCGCGAGAGTTCCTTGGAATGCGTTATGCACGGGGAAGTTCGGCGAGAGGGAGGACCCTGTTACATAGATGTTTCCGCTGCCGTCCACAGCGATGCCCGACGCGGCATCATAATCCGACCCTCCCAGGTACGTGGAGTAGATCAGGGTTGTGCCGTCCGGGCTCAGCTTGCTGACGAACGCGTCGTAACATGCGTTGCCACCGGCGCAATTCAGGAAGCCCACTCCCGGGTCGGGTTGAACGACCCCCGAAGTCGTGGGAAAACTGCCAGAAGCGGTGCGACCCGCCACGTAAATGCCTGTGGAATCCATGGCGACGCCTACGGCACTGTCGAAGTTGTTCCCGCCAAGATAGCTCGAGAAGTTCAAAACCGGATCGATCACCAGTGGCTGCGTCGTGTCGTAGGCACCGAGCTTAAAGCCCACCGGCCCGCCACCTCGGAAAGCATATTCAGCGGGAATGAACCGTTTCTTACCGTTCACTATTTGATAGACCTGCGGGCGATTGAACCGCAAGCCCTCGGCCCCAGTGTTAAGGGCTAAGCCGCCGGATTCGTCAATCCGGGGGAAAGAGCTGCCGTCTCGCACAGAACGCTCAGCACCGCCTGCCGAGTTGGCAATTTCCAGTGTGATCGAACCCGGATCAGCACCTGGGGCCACAATGAAGTCGTACTCAAGTTGCCCCTCGTTCCCGTAGTAGACCAGATCCACGCCCGGGTAAATGCCCTGGTATCGCACTCCCGCATAGCTCACGATGTCGGTGCGCCACTTTCGCGGATCATTGCCAATGAGGTAGTTGCTCCTGCCGGGTAGCGGTTTCACGCCGGATACAAAGGCTCCAGGTTTGGAGCCGATGAACCTCATTTGCACCCCGACAGTTTCTGCAGGCCTGGGCCCATTTCTTGGATTGAGGAGAGCGCGGCCGTCCACGGCGGGCCGGTCGAGCGGCCCGCCACTCAGTATCAGTCTCGCTTCATTGGACGTCAGGAAGAGAGTGTGTTTGGCCCCTCGCGACGCGAACTTTACTTCAGGAGCGAATTGTCCCGTGTTGGGTTCGAATCTAAAGGGCCCCTTTCCGTATCTGGCTTCCAGCTCGTGCCTAAGCGCCTCTGCATCTCGACTGGGAGGACTAGCAGCGACAGATTTCCGAGGAACACTAGCCTCATCCTGGCCCTTCCAAGCCTGCCTCGGACGCATGGTGAGGGGGGTCTCAAATGTCACCAGCCAGCCTGCAAGAGTCAACAGTGATAGAGCAGCAATCGTGCGGGCTGAAGTTTTCATCGTTATCTCCCATTCCGAAAGCTCGGACATCCCTTGGCTAGCCGCCCTGAAGAGATTCCGGACTCAGACTCGCCATCAACCCAGTCTCCAACCCCATCTCTGACCGAAGAGTGGCCTTCAAGTCAGCGGGCAATTAGCACGGCCCGCGGCACATGGTTTTCTTGGAACGAGCACATCCTCTCTGCGTCGTCGGCCTTCACCAATTCTCTCGTCATTAGACAGAGAGGATGGCGTCGGCGCCTGAACCCGGCTGGTTTCGCGTACTGCGAGAGGGGAGTCCTGCCTGGCGAATCTTGTAGAGCAGCGCGCGATAGCTGATCTTGAGCTTGCGAGCCGATTGCTTGCGATTCCAGTGATTGGCCTGTAGCACTTGCAGAATGATTTTCCTTTCCAGTTCCTGGACCGCCTGGCGCGTTATTTCCTTCAACGGGACCGATTCACCCTGCGCCACCCGAGCGCTGAAATGCGTCTGGCCATGACTGACGAGCTCGGAGGTGATGGCTTCCTCAGACCCCAGGATGACGAAGCGCTTGACCAGATTCTCGAGTTCACGGATGTTTCCCGGCCAGTCGTAGCGCTGCAACAACTGCATGACTTGTGAGGAGATGGGGGGAGGCTGCAATTTGTAAGCCAGGCTGTGGACTTCCAGGAAATAGGCGATCAGCACGGGGATGTCCATGCGTCGTTCACGCAGGGGGGGCAGGCTGATATTGAGAACATTGATCCGGTAATACAAGTCCTGCCGGAAAGTTCCAGTGTCGATTTCCTGCTCCAACTGACGATTCGTGGCGCACAGAAGCCGCACCTCCACCCGCCGATCCTCTTGTGCCCCAATACGGCAGAATTGGCCGTCTTGCAGCAATTGGAGAAGCTTGGCCTGTAAAGATGATTCAAGCTCTGAGATCTCATCCAGGAAAAGAGTCCCTCGGTTCGCGAGTTCCACACGGCCGGGTTTGGTCCCGTAGGCGCCGGTAAATGCCCCGCGCTCGTAGCCGAACAATTCACTTTCCAGCAAAGTTGCCGGGATCGCGGGGCAATTGACCTTGACGAAGGGGCCATCTTCCCACGGGGACAACTTGTGGATCAGCTTGGCCAGGATTTCTTTGCCAGTTCCGCTCTCTCCCTGGATGAGCACGGGAACGTTCGCGCTGGCCAGCTTCTCGACCTTGTTGCGAAGGGCCTTCATCGCCTCAGAACTGCCAAAAATCACTTCGTCAGGCGGCAATATCCCGACTGGAACGAATAACGATGAGTTAATCGAAGTTGCAGTCGCCATGGGGAATCCTCCATCCTCAGTGCCCGGGTGATTACTTCAGTTGCATACGAAATGCCAAAGTTTTTCTGCCAGCAGAAGATTCTGTCCTAATCAGGATCCGCAACAATACTGTAATTAAGACACCTGTTTACAGCAAGATATGCGCCTCTATGCTTTTTGAAGAAAAACGAGGCCAGATTTATAAAGCTTCTTGAGTGTAAAATACTTGCACACTAGGGAAGCATTTTCCCCATCCATTCGGTCTTTCGGCTCGAACCGTAGGTCGGGTCATAAGCGTAGGGGCCCGTCTGCCGGAGCAATCAGATGCCGTCTGCCTTACCGCTCGTTACTCCTCGTCGCCCAGACCGTATTGGCGGATCATGTAAAGAAGCGCTTTGTAGCTGATGTTGAGAATGTCCGCAGCTTTTTTTCGATTCCAATTGGTCTGCTCGAGTGCCCTGCTGATCGCCTGCATTTCCGCCTCGTCCTTCAGGCTTCGGACCAGGGATTTCAGACCGACGGGCTTTTCCGCTACCGCGTCCTGAGTAGGAACAAATGGCGATACGCCATCCTCTACTCACGTTTCGAATTCGGCGACGGCGAGCGCCTCATCGCCCAGAATCAAATAGCGCTTCACAAAGTTCTCGAGCTCGCGCAGGTTTCCGGGCCACGGATGTTTCAGGCAGGCCTCCATCAGCTTGGGGGTGAAAAGGACTGGCGTCCGGGCATAGCGGGCCGAAAACCGCGCCATGAAATGTCGGATCATGGCGGGAATCTCCTCGCGGCGTTCCCGCAGGGGTGGCAATTCAAGACTCAACACATTCAAGCGGTAGTAAAGGTCCTGACGGAGTTTCTTGTTGGCAATGGCTTCTTGCACGTCGATGTTAGTGGCAGCCAGGATGCGTACGTCCACGCGGACAACGGAGCGACTTCCCAGGCGAGAGAACTGCTGATCCTGGAGAACGTGGAGTAACTTGGCCTGCATGCCGACCGGCATCTCCCCGATTTCATCCAGCAGGATGGTCCCCTTATCGCACAATTCGAACTTCCCCGGTTTGGGTCGCGTCGCGCCGGTAAACGCTCCGGCTTCGTAGCCGAACAATTCGCTTTCGAGCAACTCCGCGGGCAGGGCGGCACAGTTAACTTTCAGAAATGTCCGCTGGGCCCGTGGCGACAACTTGTGAATCAGGCGTGCGACGATTTCCTTGCCGGTCCCGCTTTCCCCCAATAGCAGGATGGGGACGTCCACGCGGGCCACTTGTTCCACCTGGGCGCGCACCCTGCGCATCGGCGGGCTGGCCGCAACAAAAAACAGATCGCCTCCCAGATCCTCCACGTCCTCCTGGCCCAGTCCGTGCTCCGACAGCCCAGCGGGAGATTCGAGGTGCTGCTTGAGCAAAATGTCCAACTGGGACTTCTGGAAGGGCTTGGTCAGGTAGTCGGTTGCCCCGTTGCGGCCGGCCTCCACGACCTTACGGGGATCGCTTACACAGGAAAGCATGACGACTTTCAAGCCCGGGCGGATCTTCCGGAGTTGCGCCAGTGTCTCCAGGCCGCCGATATCAGGCATCAAGAGATCGAGGAGGACCAGGTCGGGGGCCGGATCTTTTTCGACGCGCTCCAAGGCCTCTCGACCGCCCGAAGCCGTTTCCACATGGTAGGCCTCGACTTCCAGTAGCGTCCGCATGTAGCGAAGAACACTAGGCTCGTCGTCAACGACGAGGATGCTGGGGGGAGAATTCATGGGTCTATCGGTCCGGGCGCGCACTGTCCACCCATCCCGCCTCCAGGGGGAGCAAGAACGAGACCTTGCATCCTGATCCGGGTTCACTTTCCACCCAGATCTTGCCGCCGTGGGCCTGGACGAGACGCCGTGCGATGGCCAGCCCCAACCCGGTCCCTTCGTGCGATTCGTCCGGGCGGGGGATCCTGAAAAAGTCGTTGAAGATTTCCTGGTGGTACTCCGCTTCGATCCCCGGGCCTGTGTCGGCGACCGTGATGTGAACCGAGTTTGGAGTGGCAAGACTGAGTTTCCTTTTTTCTTCGAAACCCCAATCACCCTGGTGGCTGCGACGCTCCCAAAAATGGGGTACCGTGGAAAGCGAAACCGATCCTCCCGCCGAGGTGAACTTCAGGGAGTTGTCCAGAAGGTTCGAAACGACTTCCTCGACCTTGAAGGAGTCGAACGGAAAAGGGTTGATCTGCGACCCCGAGGTCAGGTACAGCGCTACGCCCTTTTTCTGGAACCTGGGAAGCCAAAGCTCGTAAACCTCGATAAGGCAGGTCTGAATATCTCCCACCTCAGGTTTGACGGCGACACTCCCTGTCTCCAAGGCACTGTAAGTAAGAAAGTCTTGCACGAACCGCTGCAGGCGTTCGCAATTCTCCCGCGAATCGTCCAGAATCTGGAGTTGGCGTTCCAGTAGAGGTCCGGCTTTCTGGCTCAACAGCAACTCGATATAGCCTGATATGATCGCCAACGGGGTTTTCAGCCGATGCGCGGCCGTTGCCAGCGCGATCATCCGCCGATGAGTCTCCTCCTGAAGCTGCCCGTTGGCCTGAAGCAGCTCCTGATATCGGCGAGCGAGACTCGCAGCGTCGGATTCCATGTTTTTTCCCGCGACCTCTGCCTGTTGATCGGCAGTTTCTTTTCCCCCGACGGGCGCTGTCTTGTTCGTACGGTCACTCGGCTGCTTTGGTGACATGGTTCGAGACTTCTAACTCCTTAGTCGGGCCATGGCTGCTAGCGGCGACCTCTGCGTCCTGGCCGTTGGCGATTAGAGAAAACCCTTCCCCATATGATTTCCTAACGCACAGAGAACCAGTGGCTTGCTTTTGGGGGTTAGTCCCGCCCAAGCATGATAGGTCAGGCCAAAGCCGTTGTCAAGGTGGAAAGCGCAAGATATTTCTTTATCGGGCCAAAATATTGCGCTTCTGGCTCTGGAGGAAGCTAGAGACCTCGGCCTGTCTAGATGTTAGACTATTGACTTCTTGTAACTTAATGATAATAAGTATCTTAGCTTGTAGTATGGTTTTCTTGTTGGTCTTGACATATGGCAGTTCATGTGCTCATCTCAATTCGGCTGGAGAGGGAATCCACGGGTGTCGAATTATAAACCCACAGAAGAACGCCGAAGATGGGAACGGCTTCCCTTGGCAATTCCGGTTTTCGCCAGGGGGATTGACGAAGGCGGTAAGGATTTTCTCGATTTCACCACCGTTTTGGACGTTAGTGCCGGCGGGGCCATGCTCGCCACCCGCAGGAATCTCTCCCGCTCCACTCGCCTTACCTTGGAGATCCCCTCAGCGCCCTTGAATGAACGGGCAGCAGGCCGGCCTTCTGTCCGGACTCTGCGCGCCAAAATCGTTCGCATAACCAGCTCGGATCGCTGCCACCTGTGTGCATTGGAATTCACGCGGCCGCTCAAGACTGTGCCCGTAGGGCAAGCCTAGCCTAGTTAACAGTCCGTCGACCCTCTATTTCAGCCCTCCTCAGTCGTGTTGCTCCTATACAGTGGCTGTGGGGGTGCTGACTTTCTTTGGTTATGCCGCAGGCAGAGAAAAGATGGGGATGGGTCTGTCCTGAACAAGCTATGAGCGGGGTGCCAAAAGCACTCCGCTCGACTGGGCAGGCCGCCGCGAGCCGGCTCGGCCCTCAGAACTTGGGACGGTTGTAATTGCGGATGGTCATGGGCATCAGCTTGCCGCTCGCGACCTGCAACGACTGGTCGTAGTGGACAGAGTAAGTGCCACCGTCCGTGACGCTGCCCGCGATGAGGGAACCGTAGAAGGCTCCACCGGTGCCGCCCCCTCCCAGGGTGGCGTCGCCCAGCGCTGTGACCACCGCCTTGAGGTTGGCCTGTCCCGTCAACCTGACAGACTGGCCGGTGTTGCTTCCTTGATTGTACACATTGATGGACAGCGCGGCGGGCGGCGCGCCAGTCGGTTGCGTCACCCCCGGCCCGCCCAGAGTCATCGTCTTGTAAATGTTAACCGACGCAAAGCCGTAACCCGCGTAGCCGGACGCGGGTGGGCACGCCGTTGGCGGGCTGGACTGGTTCACAATGTATATTGTGCCCAGGGAGTACAAGTCCTCGATATCGTAGTAAATCAGGTTGCTCACGTCCGGTCCGCCCGTCAGGCAGAGGTTGCCGTTGTTGCCGACGGACAGAGCCGGCAGGCGGAACGGGTCCGAAGAAGTTCCTTCGCCAAAGATGTTCGTGTTCGTTCCCGATTCGGTCCAGGTGATAGCCGCCGAGGGCCCGATCTCTTGCCAGGTCAACACGGCGATGACTCCGCCTTCCCGCCAAACTACGGCAACATCCGATCCCGCTTCCTGCCACGTCAGAGTTCCGCTGTCTATAACGGTGGCCCCGCTACCCGTTGGCCAGGTAGGCTGACTGCCGCCACTAGTTCCTGCCACGGTGCATCGGTACCTGTGACCGTTTTGCTTGGCGGTGGTCGGGATTATTATGGTTCCAACAGTGTAAGCCGTATGGCCATTCCATTGTGTGAGTGCTTCTGCCACCGTCGCGCCACTGACAGTCGACCATCCCGGGGCCGTCTGGCCGCTCAATCCCGCCGTGGTAACTTGGTACCAATGTCCATTGCCGGGAGCGAGGGTTGCTCCGACGGCATAAGATGTGTTCGCAGCCCATGTGGCATAGGCGGGTTCATTCACCGTCGCGCCACTTCCCGTCGGGAAGGCGGGCTGGGTCGCTCCACTCGTTCCGGCCACGATGCACTTGTAGATATGCCCGTTGTCAGTTGAAGGCCTCCTGACTTGGCCGACCGTGTAAGCCGTGGTGGCGGCCCACGGCGTCCAGCTTCCCCCGTCGGCAACCGTCGCGGCGCTCGTGGTCGGCCAGCTCGGCGCAGTGGCGCCACTCGTGCCCGCTGTGGTGACGGTGAAAGTGTGCCCGTTGCCCGCGTTAATGACCGTCCCCGCAGAGTAATTGTTCGTCGCAATCCACGTGGGCAATGTCATGAGATAATCGGTGGTCGTACCGCCGATGTGCGACTCGTAGTACCACTGACCGGAAACCTGTTTGACCCAAATATACTCGCCATTTCCTGGACTACCGGGGTTCGGAAGTGTCGGATACGATGTGTTCTTGTTGCAGGTAGTGCCGGCCGTGCCATACCATTCGCAACTCGGGAAGGAGGGCATGGGAGGCTCCGGGATGGCAGGAACGGGTTGGACGGCGCCCGTAACTCCACTGACCGACCCGGTGACGCCGCTGGTGGACGATGGGCACGTCCAGGTCGAGCTATAGGTCGGCGGACTCGCGCCATAGCTGACGTCGCCATTCACCACATAAGACCCGCCATTTAGGGCCACATTTCCCCCTGACCCCACTCCTGCCCCGCTGGCAAAGGCGTTCGAGCCTGTCCCGCCGCTGGTGACGCAATTGGCAGGGTTCGAGCCATTGTAGGTGCCACCCGTGGAGTTGTAGCTGTCCGTGCACACGCTTCCATTCAAGGTGATGTTACACATTCCATAAAGGGCGTTGGCGAAGAAAGGCAGATAAACCGGCGCCAGCGTGGCCTGTTGCTCGCTGGTAGGCTTCCTGGGTGCCGAGCCCACGTTGGAGTTCCAGGTGCCCGTTGATACGATGTACCAGACTTCGAAAGGCTTGGGATTGAGCGCGGGATAAAAGGCATCATTAACGGTGTAATACTCTTCCAATTGCGCCGTAACTGTGAATTGGCCCGAATTGAACGAACTGGAAAGAGGATTCAGGGCCACATTGTAAAACCGGCTGGCAAAGGCCGGTCCGATCGTGCTCCCGTCGGCGTTGGTAAGAGCCGTCGGGTAGTTCCCGTCGAAGTTGCCGCTCGAGTCCATGGAAAGAACTACCGGGCGATTATTCGTCGCGCAGTTGGCGATGCATACCACTGGGCGGGATTTGGTGTTATAGAGGACCACCGGGATGGAAGAGTACTGGCTGACGTCGTAGTACGTGGTTGCATCCGCAGGCGCAACCGGCTTGTATTTGTCGCTATTGAAGAAGTTGAGGGCCTGCTGCAGGCCGGCCTTGGCCACGTAGTCGGCCTGGGTGGAGATGCGGTAGTTGTAGCTGGCGTAAGCTTCCGAGCGCGCACTAAATACGATGGAGGCAGCCAGGACCGACAGGACGAGGATGGCCAGCATGACGAGAATCAGTGCCACACCCGCCGGGGCGTCGTGGGCCGTATGCCGACGTGGGATCTTCATATTCCTGCCTCCTGCCTAATCCGGAATCGGAAGTGTATGCGCGCCGGGGTCTACAGGCCTGAAGGGCAGGTCCGGGGACCCGCCGAGCAAAGTAATTCCCCAGGCGTAGTTGATGTTGGTCGGGACCATGTGAGACCGCATGCGAATGATGCGGAATTCATTGACCTCCGGGTCCTTGTCCACCGTTTGGAGCGTCAGGTCCACATCCACTGAACGCACGTACGTAGTAAAGCCGTAAGTTATATTGCCGAATGTATCATAATTCAGCTGAATGATCGGTTTCTGATCGGGATTGCGGAAGATCCCGGAAGCGTCGGGAAAGGCCAGGATGTTGTCAGCGAGGGGGGAAAAGCTGTCGCCGCTGGCTGTCTTGTTAGCCGGGATATTGGGGTTCAGGATGCTCGTCATGAAGCGAGATATTTCCATCAGGTGGCAGTTCTGCGGACCGGACGCCGTGGTGCACTTCAGATTGGAAGTCACGCCCGTGTCCACCAGCTTGTACTCGCCGTAGTGCAACGTTCCGTTCCCATCGATGTCGCCGAAGAACTGGATGATATTGACGGCCACCGACTGGCCCGTACCTACGGCCGCCGCACCGTACAGGATGCCGTTGGGGAAAGGCAGCGAGCGCGTAAAAACCGCCTGCCCTGAGGCGTGCGTCATGGTGGGGATGGCAGGAAAGGTGGTTGACGTGATCGTGTGGGTAGCATCCCCCAGCACCGTGACGATTTCACGGTTGGAATCGGCCGCGCTCGAGCCGATCTCGACGAGGTTGCCATAAAAAATCCCCGTCGTGTCGTTGACAGCGATATCTACCTTACCCCCCGTGGGCGTCACCGCTGCCGTCAACGACCTGTTGACGGTGAGATTGGGATTGTGGCCGGCCTGCTGGAGTTCCTGGGTCATGAGTTCGAGGGCGCTGCGCGCTCCCTGGTTGCGTTCTGCCAGCAACTGGTCACCGCGGTACCGCTGCTGGGTGAAGCGCATAAACTGAAAGACGGCGGACATCAGGACCGTGATGATCATCACGCTGATCAGAACTTCGATCAGTGAGAACCCCCGCGGCTCAGAGGATCTGCCGGCGGGAACTTTTCGGCTGGACGCGGAAAGCACGCCTTCCCGGTGCGCCCGCTCCCCCCGGCCGGGACCATCCATGAGGGTTGGTGAAATGTGCGTTTGCCTCTCCATATCTTTCACGCGTCAACCTCCCAAGGTAAAATCAACTGCCCCTCAACTCCTCACGCTCCTGAACCTCTCATCACCTCCGGTTTTCGCCTATTCAGAGACATAAGTCGTGAGCAGGGCGGAGGGTGCGGCCGAGCCGGTGTTCACCGCGTTACGACTCCACACGACGACGTCAATTCGTTTCAGGCCGGGAGTATTGGCTGCCGTCGTGATGACGTCGGTGATCTGCCACTGTCGCAGGTAAGCAAAGGGCCGGCCGGCCGCCGCCGCCGCCGTGACCGCCGAACAGTCCGCGCCGGCAATCTGATTGCCCGCAGAGTCCAGGAAATCGATATAGCCAATGGCTGACCCCGAAGTCGGGCACCCCACTTCCTGAGTCAGCGTGCCGCCTGCTTTCAGTCCCTGATTCCACGTCGAGCCTGTGATGCCGGTGGTGTTGCAGTCGGCGGTGGGGGTTGCCTCCGTGCAATCATACCAATCCAAGTTTGCCAGGGTTTCGATTTTGTCCTGTGAGTACACGGTCACACGGCTCATCTCCACGCCCTGGTTCTTGTTTTGCGCCGTGGCCACGAAGACCACCCCACCGAGGGAAGTGATCACAAAAAGCGAAATGAGAACCGCGATCATGGTCTCGACCAGTGTGACACCCCGTTCAGTTCTCGACATCTTCTCTCCCTCCCTGGCTTTCTCCTTGTGCTAGCGCGCTATCCAGGTGCTCGACGCCTGGTTATAATTCCAAACCGTAATCCGTCCCCCTAGGGACACGGTGACCGCATCGTAGAGGTCGTTGTCGTTCTTCAGGTAGACCACATTAATGTTCGTCGGTGTCCCCGAAGTGTCCACCGGCAAGCCGCGCGTATTGAAGTAGATCGCTGACGAACCCGCCGTGACCGTGCTTGGAATCGTGCCCGGTTTGACTGAAACCGGGCAAGCGGTGAGAAACGTGATCCCCTGCGACAGTCCCAAAATGATTTCAGATGCCGGCGAAGCGTAAGTGGTGCTCATCCGGTCCATGCTGTAAAGACCGCTGCTGGCCGTGACGTTCACCCGGTAGGGCGTATACTGTGATGTGGCCCGAAATCGCGTGACGTTCAGTTGCGATGCGATGGCTGAGGCATCAGCGTGCAGCCGATATCCTTTGACGAAGGTAGTAGCACTTGGCAACGCGAAGGCGGCGATGATGCCGATGATCGCGATAACGATCAACAGCTCCAGCATTGAGAACGCGGAACTTTTCTTGCGCATCCGAATGTGCTCCCCATCTTCCCCCTGCCCTCAAGGCAGGTAAGGAGAATTGAAGGACCCGCCCTCGTGAGCGCCGAGGCAAAACCGCATCCTACAAGTCCCGGTTTCGAGAGGAAGGTCCACCCTTCGAAGGCGAACTATAGAATAGTTCTCCCTCCTCTTCAAGCGCCGCCAAAGCCGGGCACACTTCAACTTTCCCTTTGAGATTAAGGGCCTGCAATTTGGCATCCAAGGCCGCCATGCCTTCGATTTGTATTAATTAATTGAAAATACATGGTTTAACATAGAAGATCCGGGGCAGAACCGGGACTGCCACACCTCCAGGTGCAAGTTTTTGTCACTTGTGCAAAACTCTGTCACTTTGCTGCATGAACCTGCCTTTTGCTGTTTCCCCTGTCGATATCTCCTCCTGTTCCATCGCGCCCTACGAGTCTCTTCCCTCGCGCGCAAGAGGCTAGGAGCTTGCCTGTTTGCCCGAGCGGCTTTTTCTCAG
>Ga0315291_10006090_pt1 | contig 15011 bp, 14 predicted proteins | sample YL17G12_20_MG_FD_203070 | JGI IMG/M metagenome (GOLD analysis project Ga0315291, IMG submission 203070) | Sediment microbial communities from Yellowstone Lake, YNP, Wyoming, USA - YL17G12_20 | ecosystem: Environmental > Aquatic > Freshwater > Lake > Sediment | place: USA: Wyoming | collected...
AACGAGGAACTTGATGTAATTCACGCCGCTTTGCATTCCCGGCACGGCCATCCGGTTGAATCCCAGGCCGAGAAAGACGAGGAAAAACAACGGCTGGATCAAGGACCCGATGATCCGGGACTTGGCCCGGACGTACCGTTTCATTTCCCGCAGCCACAACACATACACCGCCGTCCAGCTGATCATGGTCATCTCCTCCCGTGCCCCATCATCATCCTTCGGTTCCGCTCGTTCTGGTTCGCTTCTTGCTCCCGGATCATCCGGCCCGTGAAATGGAGAAAGACGTCCTCCAGGCTCGGTTTTCGCAGGTGCACGCAACTGACCATGAGGCCGTGCTTCTGGGCCATCGTGATGAGCTCGGGGATCCTCCGCTCTCCTTTTTCCATCGTCAGGTTCAGAACATCTTCGTGCCGGCTGAATTTTTTGATCCAGTCCAGCGCTTTGATCTCGGCCATCAAGGGCTCCGGGTCCCCCTCGACCTCGAGGCAGACGACGTCGCCGCCGAGGACGTCCTTGAGTCTGTGGGGCGTGTCCAGGGCCACGAATTTCCCGTGGTCCATGATGGCGATCCGGTCGCAGAGATAATCGGCCTCTTCCATGTAATGCGTCGTCAGGATGATCGTGACCCTATTTTCTTTATTCAGCTTTTTAACATAATCCCAGATATGCCGGCGCGTCTGGGTGTCCAGGCCGAGGGTCGGCTCGTCGAGAAAAAGGACTTTCGGGTGCTGGATCAGCCCGCGGGCGATCTCGAGGCGGCGCTTCATGCCGCCCGAATATTTCTCGACCAGGACCGAAGCCTTATCGGTCAGATCGACAAGGTTGAGGACGGCGTCGATCCGTCGCTTCCGTTCGTCTTTTTTTATGCCATACATCATGGCGTGGAACTCGAGGTTTTCGCGGCCCGTCAGTTTGCCGTCCAAGGCCTGTTCCTGGAAGACCACGCCGATGCTTTTGCGGACGTTGTCGCGGCTCTTGGCCACGTCGTACCCGGCGACTTCAGCGCGCCCCGACGTTGGCTTGAGGAGCGTCGAGAGCATGTTGATTGTCGTCGTCTTTCCGGCGCCGTTGGGGCCGAGAAGCCCGAACAGCTCGCCTTGAGGAACCTCGAAGCTCACATGGTCCACGGCCGTCACGTCTTCGAACTGTTTGGTCAAATTTTCGACACGAATGGCGTCCATGGAATCTCCATTATCTACGAAATCGCACAACTCAATGTTTGAGTTACTTTGTTCTTTGCCCCTCCCGTTGCGAGAGGGGGCTGAAAGGAGGGGGATATTTGTTCATCCATCCTCTCCCCCACCCTCTCCCATTGAGGACGAGGCAAATTCAATAAAGAGCTTTCTATGATACAGGCTTTGAGGATTAAACTCAAATCTTGATGAAAATCTTGCGCTTGTAGAGCGGGAGGATGATCAGGACCCACAAAGCGATCAATAACAACGGATAGATCAAGGATCCGAGGTAGGGTCCGGCCGCTGGCGAAAGGACATGCTTGTAGAGGTACGTGATCGGGCTGACCGTCTTGCCGGCATCCGGGATCTTGATCAGGAGCAGGATCTTGACCATCAGCGTCGAGCCGGCAAAGACGGCGATGGCGTTTGTGCCGAGGACGAGAAAGGGATAAGCCCATTTTTTGACGGAGAGGTTCTCGATAAGAATATAACTGATGCCGAAAACGATCAGGGCGGCCCCTGCCGTGAAGATGACGAAGGTGCTCGTCCAAAGCTGCTTGTTGATCGGAAAATAGGGGTGAAGGAGAAGCCCGGCAGCGGTTAAGATGATCCCGGCAAAGAAAATTCCCAACATCTTGCCGAAGACCGCCCGCTTGGAGCGCAGCCAGTCCCCGGCGAGGGTGCCGAGCAATACGGTGACGATCGCCGGCAGCGTGCTCAGGATCCCTTCCGGATCGAACTCGGGCTTGTAGATATGGCCGGCCAAAAGCTTGGTGTCGATGTAACCGCACAGATTGCCTTTATAATCAAGAACACCCGGTCCGTATCCCGGAACGGGCACGAAGGTCATCAAGGCCCAGAAGCCGACAAGGAAGCTCACGGATAGGGCGATCCGGCTTTTAACCTTTGTGTTCAGATAGATCAGCGCCCCGAACAGAAAACAGACTGCGATCCGCTGGAGAACGCCGGGAATCCGCATCGTCGAGAAGTGAAAGCGCGGGAAGAGATGCAAAAAGAGGCCGATGGCAAAGATCGTGGCTGACCTTTGAAAAACTTTGCCGTAAAGGCTGCTGAGGGGGCGCCCTTCCTCCTTCCGGCGCGAAAACGAGAGCGCGAGTGAGATCCCGACGATGAACAGGAAAAACGGAAAGACAAGGTCCGTCGGCGTCCAGCCGTGCCACTCGGCATGCCGCAATGGTGGATAGACGAACGACCAGCTCGCCGGGTTGTTGACCAGGATCATGGATGCGATCGTCAATCCTCGGAACGCATCGACGGATATCAAGCGCTCTTTTGGCATCATGACATTTTTTTGAGGATGAAAGCCGCTCCCGCCCTCCCTCAAAAATTCAGCAAAATGTTATGTTTTAACGCCTGAAAAGTCAAGAAGTTAGCTCTCTGACCATATATCACTTTCGGGGACATGATTCCCTGTCCCTGGCGGTTTTCAACCGTATCGTCTTTTGGGGCGCTGCCGACCTGACCTGCCCCCCTATGATCGGTCCAGGTTTAATGGGAAAAAACCTCGAAGAAAGGAGCCTCCATGGGCAGCGTTTGATTTACTCCGGAACAGATCCGAGGCAAGCTGCGTGAGGCTGAGCAACTTCACAACCAAGGCACGAACATCGGCGAGGCCATTCAGAAGCTCGGGATCTCGGAATTGACCTATTGCCGCTTAGTCGTTTGGGATATCAGCCTCCATCTCCGGAGGTTTTGGAGCCTCGAGCTTTCACTTCGCTAGTGGTATAATAAGCTAAAGAGGTAGGTATTGGAGCGAGCGTTCGGGGGATTTGATTTTAGATGCGTTGGCGTTATCGAGCCAGATCGTGATGTGAGCGGCGCCTTTCGCGAGTTCATGCCCCAGGACCGATATGAAAATATGGGGCACTTGCCCCTGAATGCTCACGGCGATGGACCCTTCTGCAAGTTCAAGATTGCGAAAGGTGTTCATCAATCAGGCGTCTATATGCTAACCCTCAATGACAATCCCAAATATATCGGCAAATGCAGCGATCTTGCCCAGCGATGGGGTCCCCAAGGATTCGGTTCAATCTCACCTAAGAACTGTTTTGAAGGGGGCCAGTCGACTAATTGCAAGATTAATAGCTTAGTGCTAAGGCATTCCAAGCTAGGCGAAAGACTGATACTGTGGTTTTATGCGACGCCGGATCCCAGTCCAGTAGAGCGAACATTAATCTTAGATCTCAGGCCCGAGTGGAACTCACAGATTCCGTGGTAACAATTGGGAGAGGAGAATTGGTCATAGTCGGCGCGCAACAAAGTCGGCAAAGTGCGCCTCTTATGCCGCTAATAAGTTAGGGGGAGGTAATTAACCAATGCCATACCGCCGTTCCATGGAAACGCCCTTACAAAACGAGCTTATCGCGGCTTTCGAAACAGCGATTCGTAGTTTGGTTCGCCGCTTCCGAAATCATCCATATGTGTTCTATACTGAAACGGACATGCACGGCTATTTATATCATCGACTCTACAAACCACCTTTTAATGTCCTATATCGGACGAGTGATGGTCATGATACGATTCTCCTCCACGAGGAGTTTCCAACAGTTTCAAAGTACACGCGAGATACGGATGGACACCTCAGAAACGATCCGGCAAGTCGACACCGTGGGCGTTTAGACATTTCTATTTGGGATCCGACGCTTATAAATGTACGAACGCATCGTCTGCAAAAGGTGCTTTGTGCAGCCGAACTGGCCTTAGACGATTGTGGCGAGGAGTCGGTTCATACTGTGAATGACACGACTAAATTGGCGGATCCGGCTAACGAGATCAAGCGCGGGTACCTGCTGTATTTCGTCCGTGATAAACTCAAAGATTACAATCAGAACAAAATAAAGATTCACAAAGAACTAAATGATGCCACTGCGAAAAAGATCCGAGTAGTGATTGCATCTAAGTCAGAGATGGAGTACTGGGGTGCGTGGGGTGATTTCAGTAATGTAATAGAGCAGCAGCGCTGATGATCGTTTATTTACGCGACTTTATGCTAGATATCATGGATAAATCGCTGGCCAATATCGCTTTATCCCCATAGGCGCCTTATTTCTTACTTTTAAATTTGATCCCTACTATTATTTTTTCCTTGATTTTTTCTTCTTTTGGTACTTCTTCCAGATTCCTGTTTCGCGCTCCGCGACATTCCTTTCTAAAAGGCTCGGATTCAATACCACCCATCGCGCAAAGAGGATAATCCCGGCTGCGGATCGAAGTCGGCGCTTGGAAAGTGTCGCAAATTGTCGAGTTTTGCTTGAGGTCGAGTATCAAATCGACTATATGTCCTTTATTCCAATCAAAAATATAGGACAATCCAGGCCTATTGCAGGCAATGTCTTTTTGGCTATGTCAAAGTATGCCATTCCTGTTATTGACAATTTGTGTTTGATAAAATATTTTCTCGGTTCATACATGACAATTTCAATTCCTAAAGATAGTCTTCTTTCGTAATACGCAATCCGAAAGCCACAGAAATCTTTGAACATAGACTCAACTTTGCCAAATTGAGCCTCTAATTGAACAAGTTTTCCGCCATAGTGTTTAGCAAAATCAGCATGCCATCGTGCATCTAAGGTATAGCTCGTGATGCATAGCTCCCTTTTGTTCCCTGCTTTTAGGTTATTTAAATTTATCTCTAAAAGATTTAGATCTGAGGGCGGGAATTTTTCAATTCCTACAGGCAAGCTATCATAGGACCAGTTCCTTTCAGTCAATAACCAGAATAAATCCCTATTTATTTCTGCTTGAGTATTTCTTTTTGGCAATTTTGCAATAATTTTTTCAATTTCCTCAAATAGACCAGAGTGAATGAGATCGATATATTGCCTCGAGCAGTTAAAATAATATGTTTCAAACATCATTTTACTTCCTTTTATTTTTCCATCAATTTTCTTTGGGCTTTCCTATTTAAACTTGAGGATTAATTTATTGAAAACTGAGCTCGATATTCAATCATCAAATTTAGTCTTCATCTGGAAACCAAACATCATCCAAATAGTTTCTGACTTCTCTTTTCCCGAATCGCTTTAATCGCTTAGCTTGTTCTTTACTCAGTAACCTATTTTCTAATTTTCTACTATAAAAAGAGACCTCTTGCCGTACGCATATATTTTGGCTTCTTACATTTCTTCTAAATTTCTTAACTTTTTCGTCTGTCCATTTCTTATGGATAAAATAATCGAATCTCGTTTGCTCCCTTTTCGGATAATAATAATCAAACGTTTGGTTTATAGGTCTGTATCTACAATCTGCAATTTGGACCTTCCACTGCCAACATTTCTTCCGTTTCAACTCCATTTTATTTAAAGGGATATCCCAATTATAAAGCATAAATATAAAAATATCTCTTGAGCGATAACCAGCTTGTTTAAGTACGTTTATCTGCTTTTTAATATTGGGATGATCGCTGAAATTCCAGTCCCATGCAATTCTTGGATATCTAAAGCCAGCTTCTCTTATCATCTTTGCTAAATAAGGCTTTTTAAGTAATATCCTTCCATCAAATCCGCTTTGACTTTCGCACCACAATATTTTTTTCTCTTTTTTTAATTCCGTAAGTTCACTCAAAATATTTTCTATATAGGGGTTGGCTAAAAAGTTATTATCATAAAAAATAACCTTTCTTAATTTTATCTCTTCAATAATGCTCTTTTTTGCTAAGTAGTTTGGTTCTATTTTCCAAGTTCCGCAGAAAGCACAACTCCTTTTGCATCCTCTTGAAGCATGAACGATTTGATAATCTAAATAATTAGAATTTATTTTATCAATTAAGTCATAGGCAGGAGGAAACTTCTCAGCCTCCTTCATAACGCCAACATAAACTTCATCACAGCCAGTATATTTTTTGCAATGTTTAGGCATTAAAGACGCATATATACCGCCCACAACTACCTTTGCTTTGGGGAAAACATTTTTATAGTAAATAACAGCATTTCTTACATTTTCCGACCAGAAAGTAAATAGAGAGGTGATCCAGATTTCCGCTGGCTTAAAGTATTTATTTTCTCGATTCACAAATTGATTATTAATAATACCTCTTACTAGTCTTACCTTTGTACCGTTTGCTCTAAGATAGGAGGCTATTTTTAATAATCCTATTGGCAAAAAGTTCTTGTGGTTTTTGCTCTTGGGGGGAATCGGGAAATCGGGTTCTACTAAAAGTATTTTATTCTTTTTTTTATTCAACTTTCTTTTTGCTAATATTTTCTGATTCTTCAATTAGATCAGATTCGATCTTTTTTATGAAACTCCCTCCTTTTTGACTAAACACTAAATCTTTCAATAGCTTAATTCCTCCAGCAGAAAACTCTTCCGCTATAGAATACGCATTATTTTTATCAAGCAATATCTGCAATTTTTTGTTCTCATGAACCGCTATTGATTTGATCAAGGTTTTTTCTTCATTATTTAGATATTCCGCTCTAACATATCCTTCTTTTTTTGAACCTAGCTCTATCCGCATACCTTTTTTAAATCCGATAGCCATAGCCATTAAGAAAATATTTTTAGCATCTTTTTTTCTCAAAGGGCTATCTTTGTCAAGCAATCTTTTATAATCTGCCAAATATTCCTTTTTAACATATAGCCTATCAGGTTCCTTATTTTTCATATGGCACTACCTTGGATTCACACCCAGGCGGACTTTCCTTAAACGAAATCTTATATTCTATTCCAATTGATTTTTTAATTTTATTTCTTATCTCTTCAGTATATTCTTCTTCCGTAAGTAAGAATATTACTTGCTTTCCTTTTAAGTAATCTGGCAATTTTTTTACAATGTTGATTCTAGGCTCTTTTGAAATACGGGCTAGTGGGGTGTCCATTATAATTGGTGAATTAAATCCAGATACAATATTCAAAGCAGCTAAAAAAGATAAGGCTAGACATTCCCGTTCGCCAGCAGATAAAGTCCCGATTGTCTCCCTATTAGCTCTATCTAAAACAGAAAATCTATAAATTTCGTCTATGATGACATTTTTAAAGCTTTCTTTTTTCCATATTAATTCAAAAAACTGGTCTTTTGTTCTTTTTTGTATCTCTGTCCTCATCTCCTCCGTGATTTCATTTTTTATTTTTTCTGTTGCTTCTAGAGCCTCTTGGCAAAATAATACTGTTTTCTGCAGTTTGTTTTTCTTTTCTATCCTACGCAATTCAAATTTTCGAGTTTCCTTTTGCTGAGTAAGAGTTCGATCCAATCTATCTATTTCCTCTTTTATCCTGCCAATCTCTTCTGAAATACCAGTAAGCTCCTCTCTTACTATGTCATATTGATTTTCTAATGTTCGAATCATCTCCTCATCGTGTTCCTTGAGTTGATTATGAATTCTTTTTAGTTCCTTACTTATTTGGTCTAATTTGTCCTTCTTATCTCTTATATCTTTACTATATTTTTTCTGTTCTTTCTGAAATTCATTAAGCTTCTCCATAATATTTGCCAGCCTAAACTTCTCATCAAATAATTCTTGGCTAATTTCATCTAAATCTTTGCATTCTTTTAACAGCAACTTTAATCTTGTTTGAGCCTCGGAATCTTTAGAAATATCTCTATCACAAATACACCGTCCTCTTGCTAAAAGTTTTTCAAGGAATTCCTTTTTTATTTTCGGAGGGATTTCTCCACCCTCAATTTTTTCTCCGATAATATCGTAAGTTCCCTTGATTGCTTTAAAGCAAAATAAAAATGGCATATTGTTTGAAAGATAGTCAATTTGCTCCTGTTCTATTTCATATAATTCCCTTTCATTCTTTTTATATTCTTCATCTAGTCTTTCTCTTTTTTCTTGTAGATTTTTGATTTCTTTGGAGGACGGAATGTCTTTCAACTTTTTTGATAATTCGTGTTCTTCTATCTCAGCTTTTTTTCGATTATCTTTTAGCTCCTCAAAGCGGGCACTTTTTTTCTTCATTTCTTCTTCAATTTCATAAATCTGTGTATTTATTATATCAAGCTTTGGATTTAAACCTTTCGTCTGAGCAGAATAAGATCTCTCAGTCCTGGAGAGATGAGAAAAGACATTTTCCAGAAGATCAATCTGAGAAATCTTAAATACTTCTTCCTTTACCTTTTCGTAAGACGGCTTTTTAAAATAATCATCTAGTCTTTCGCCGTCAAAAAAGAAATATTCTTGAATACTTTTTGGAAATATTTTTTTTACCATTTCCTCTGGATCTTCAATTATCTTTAGATCCTTATTTATTTGTTTCCATATTTTAAACGTTGTGCCAGATTTTGAATCAGTATCATGTTGTGTTAAAGTTTCAAATTGTCCTTTTTCCAATTTCTTAAATGTAAAAAATCTAGAAAATATTATTTTCTTGTTATCTTCATCTTTTATATGTATATCAACTTTGACCTCGTCTGTTTCGTGCTTGCTCATATTTTCTAATGTTATATTATTTATAATCGGTAATCCCCTATATTTATCGCCTAGGTGGAGTTCTTCTCCATATAAACACCAGGTTATTGAATTTACAATGTTTGTCTTTCCTGCTCCATTCGCTCCTTGGATTACCGTAAAGCGCTTATTGGGATCCCCGGTAGAAAATTTAATTGTGTCATCTTTATACTGTCTATAGTTTTTTAATACTATTTTTTCTATTTCCAATTTTGTTTACTCTTCAAGATATTCTTCAATTTTCTTTTCATAAAATTCCTGATACTTCCAATGCTGAAGATCGCTTTTCGCATATTCTTCACGGATTAAATCTATTAAAAATTTTTTAACATTCTCTTTATACGTGCTATCCTTAATTTTCTTAATAATCCTAACATTTACATTTTCTGTCATATTATATTACCTATTAAATGTTATATTTATCTCCCGCTTCTCTCAATATTCTTATACATTCTATTGCATTCAATGAAACTTCGGCAAATTCAATATATCTTCTTAATTCTTTTATGATTATCCTTTTTTCAAGTTGATTTAATTCTTCTGATAAATCTATCGGAGGAGGAAAAACAATTAAATCATAGATAATTGCTTTTTCTTTTCCAGGAAACCGTCTCAGTACCCTTCCTCTTCTTTGTATATACTGGATAGGGTTTTCAGAGCTTGCCATGATAATTCCCGTTCTGGCTTGGGGGATATCTACGCCTTCATCTAAGCATTTCATGGCAACAAGAGCTTGATAATAGCCATCTGTGAAATTTTTTAATAAGTATTCTCTCTCTGATATTCCACCATATCTTTTATCGGGAGCCGTGCTTTCTTTCATTGTAAATTTATGCTGAATTATATCCTTGTTACATAGGATTTCTTGAACACGATTTATTTGTTCTGGACTGCAATAAACCAGGCAATGAGTGATAGTACCTATTTCGTCAATGATGCTCTCAAACATTTTATATTTATTAAGTGCATTTCTTATTAATTTTTGTCTTTCTTCAAGAAGAAGGCTGTATTTTTCTATTTTGTCTACGTTATTTTTTGTTTTATGAAAAAGAATCCCAATTTTTCTTGTAAGCTTTTCATATTCATAAAACTCGTCTTCTGTCAGTTCCACAAAGTATGGTTTATATTCGTAAGGAACCAAATAGGTCTGTCCAGTCATGGGGTTGATGGTTTTTATCGCGTCTTTTATCGAAAAACTAAATATTCCTTCTTTATCTTTAACACAAAAAAAAGAAAATAGATCTCGGGTCCCTTCGGGATCTAACCATCTGCTTGGAGTTGCACTTAGCCCTAATCTAAAGTCATATTTCTCAATGAGTCCTTTTTTCCTTTTTTCAGCCCCAGCTCCATGTACTTCGTCGATAATTACGAAAGTCTTTGTCTTACTCAATTGGATTAATTCAATAAATTCTTTTGTTGAAAAAGTGTTAGGGGTAGTAAAAAATATTAGTCTATCTAGTGCGCCGTGATTTACCTCTCTCACAAGATCAAATGCCTGCATTTTCCATTTCGGATTAGTTCCATCGCATAATATTAATTTAACGTCTGTTACTCCAAATTCGTCTAAAGCTTCTCGCCATTGAGCTATTAGATGATTATAAGGACAGACAATTGTCGTTATCAGCTTTGCCTCTTGACTAAATAGTTTTTTTAAACATCCTAAGGCAGTGAAGGTCTTTCCAGTTCCCGTTGCCATTTCGAAAATGCATCTAAATCCATTTTTGATCCACGATTCTATCGCCTGTTCTTGGTGTTTAAAGAGCACTATTGTCTTCTTCTGAGATCCGCTCTTTTTATACCAGTTATTCAAACTAAGGTTGGAAATGTCTGTTGGCGCTATGCCTATTAGCTTTTTCTCTACTGCTTCAGGAATATTCATTACCTTAATTTTCTTCGATCGATTATTCCAAAACAAATCAAATTTTGATATATCAGCTTCAACATATTCTCTTTCATGCTCTTCCCAATTCCGAAAAACCTTGAATTCCTCAATGTTCTCTAGCCATCCTGTAGCGGACTCATTTATGGAACCGCTAAAAGTAATTATATTGTCATGGGAGTCTTTCAATATGCCCACTTTCTGATGGAATATACCGCGTTGCTGACCTTCTTCATAACTTAATAGACTTCCGAAGTTGTCATATGGCATAGCTACTTTTATTTCAAGTATCTTATTCGCCACCATCCACCCTAGAGCATAGACATGATCTCTTATGAATTCGTTTTCAAATTTATCTAATTCATCTAACATCCTCTTTTCGATGAAATTTTCTGGATTAGAATTAACTTCAACTAAAATTTTTAAATCTTCTTTACTTAGTCTAGGAGATATTACTAATTTCATCATTCCATCATTCTTTATTAATCCCGATATCCCTTTTGCTGCAATTGCCAAGCTCGTTGATGAGAAAAAACCAGCTAGTCTGCAATAATGAATAGAATTTGCTAAAGCAGGAATATAAAAATCTTTTAAGATATTATCGATATCTGAAGAATAAGCTTTTTTAATAGAAATATTTCTCAAATTAAAGTCGTTGTTCATAAGATCTCATTTTAGGCGGATCTATTTTAATCTCGAGGAATAGAGCAAGATTGCATTGTTGCTGGCAAATCTTGCAGGATAAGAATTATCAAAATAATAGGGTATAAGAAATTGCTTTCTCGCATTACGCGACTTTCGCTCCCCTTAGGCTCGGAATCGATACTGCCCATCACGAAAAAATGATAATCCCGGTCGCAGATCGATGTCAAGGCAAAGTATTCGATCCCATAAACATAGCCCTGACCGGCTCCGATAGAAAGACAAAAAATAATCCAAAGATGTTTTAAGTTATTGAAATAAAATGAAAAAAAATATGCCGGAGGAGGGAATCGAACCCACACCCGAGTCGCCCGCACAGCTCTTTGGGCAATGTGACTCCAGAAGAATTTGCGGCAAGCGGAGCGAATCCCGAACCTCTTCCAGAGACGGTTCTGGAGACTAGCAAAAATGACTCACAAAATATTTTTCTAACCTAAAAAATGGACCTAATCAGGGGCAGATCACGCATTGCCGTGAGGAACGTCCAAGAGAAGCGTCTCCTTATTTCTTTGCCCTTAGGAGATACGAGGACTGCCCTTTTTTGGGTGGGCAAGCATCAATCCGAGCCCCACAATTCCCTTCCCTCCCCCCTCCGCTACGCCTGGAGATCGATAATTAACTAACTCTTAACAAATTGTTTACAAGCTTATGACATCTTTCCTCCCGCCGAGCGCTATTTTCAAGTTGACCATGATAAAGCACGGCGAGGAGACCAAAATGAAAAAGACATCGATCGGCTTTCTAGCGGTGATTGCGCTCTGGATCGGCGTTGGGTCGCTGGCCTATGGTTGCGTCATCTCTTCCGAGCGCGTCGGGCTGGAATATCCCACTTGGACTGAGGACGAAGATGCCACAGCGAAGGACGGCAGAAAAGCGTCCCAAGTCGGTGTGGCAAATCCTGGGCAGTGGAGGGGCATGGGGATGGACCTCGTTAAACGGCCTTGGACAGCGGCATTTAAAGTCGTGAGCTTGAACCTCAGCCTTTCGGCGATTAACCGTTATGTTTTCAAGTATTCCTGGGCGAACATTAGCTTGAGGACGATCCAGAAAAATTTCGAAACGGGGCCGGTTTGGGACAACGACTACTTTATGATGAACTGCATAGCCCATCCATTTCATGGATCGATGTATTTCAATTTCGCTAGGTCCAGCGGCTTGTCGTTTTGGGAATCGGTTCCCTTAGCCTTAGGGGGGTCGAGCATGTGGGAAGCCTTTATGGAAAAAGATCCCCCCAGCTTCAATGATTTAATTTTCACGACGGTCGGCGGGACATACCTCGGCGAAACTCTTTTCCGGATCTCGTCCCGGATTCTGGACGACCGGGCACGCGGGCTGGAGCGGGCCGGGCGTGAACTCCTCAGCTTTGTCCTCAACCCGGCCGGAGGCCTGACTCGGCTCTTGAGCGGCCAGATGTTCCGCTACCAGAATTCGCCGGATCAGACAAGCGAGCCTTTCGAGACGACCTTCGTCATCGGCCGGACCAAAGCCGCCACTCCGTGGGGGATCCTCCAGTCGGGCGGAGATCCGTTCTTATCCATAACTTTCCGCGCTGGCGATCCGTTCACTGGCGAAGCCGATCCGAGATCGTTCTATTTCTTCGTCCACCGCTGCCGGTTTCAGTTCGGGAAAAAACTCGGCACAACTCAATCAGGCTATGGATATCTCGCCGGCGGCCGATTCGGCGCCGAAGACGGCACGGGCCATATTCTCGGCCTCTTCCTTCACTTCGATTTTCGCGTGACTGAGGCGGTCCGCCTGGCCGGCCCGTCACTCACCGGAGGCTGGGTTTCCCGCTTCCATCTGGGGGCCAAGGCAGAACTCCAAACCGCGGTCCACCTCGGGGCAATGCTCCTCGGCACGTGCAATAATCCGTATGTCCGAAAGGCCGGGTGGATGGAGCGGGACTATGACTTCGGCAGCGGCCCGGTCGCCAAGGGCGAGGCGAAGCTGTCCCTGGGGAAATGGGGCACGTTCGAGCTGAACGCCGCGCATCATCTTCTCGCCGTTTTCAAGGGCTCGTCCGGAGCGGATCGGGCGACCTTCCTCGAAGCGAGCTATGATATCCCGGTCTATAAATCGTGGAGCGTCGGCCTCGAGTATGTCAACGTCCGACGCGATTCGAACTATCGGGATGTTCCCGACGTCCGGACAAACACTAGCGATTTCAGATTGATCGGCGCGGTCGGATTCTGATGAGGCCGTCCGGCCGAATCATCTTCGCGAACGACCGGAAAATCGCCCGAAAGATGCAACACCTCTCTCTTCCGCTCTAAAAACGAATCGACCGTCCATTCTCGGGTATTTCGAGGCGTCATTTCTTGGCGAAATGACTTCCGGCGCTCGAAATTTCAATATGCGGCGGGAGCGATATAGACCGCGATGGAAATGAAATGCACGAGCGCGCCGAGAATGACGAAGATGTGCCACACGGCATGGAAACCGAATTGATCCGGGAAGAAATCGAGCCTTTTGGTGATATACACGGCCGCGCCGAGAGTATAGATGACCCCTCCGATTCCGAGTCCTGTCAGGGCGCCGGCCGGGCGCGTTGACGTTCTTTGCCCCCGCCTCATTAGGCCCGGTGTTGTCCGTGTTCCGGAAATGCCAGCCTTCGATCGCGCGCGGGTTTGGCACCCCATGCAAAGGCGGCGTCAGGCGGGCAATGTTCTCCTCGCCGCCTTTCTCGCGGACGACGACTTCCCATCCGCACGGCCTGGGTTCGAGCCTGAAAACAAACTCGCCCCCGAACTCGGCTGCGTAAACTTCGCCTTCCCGGACTTCGGCGCTGAAATTCGTCTCGGCCCGGCTCTCCTGGGCATCGGCGATGAGCACTTGCGCGAAATCGGCATAGATCCGCCAATTGGCGCTTTTTCGGACGGGTTATACTTGCGGGAGGCTATTGTATTTTCATCGCTGCTGAAGATAAGATGTATTCTGATATAATTTCATGAGGAGCAAAATGCTAAAAACAAACGTCTTTATTTTTGTTTTTCTTGTTTTCCTCTCTACCCTCTTCACTTTTCCACAGAATGTACCAGCCCAAAAAGAAAGCATTATCTCCTTCGAACTAAAAGAGCACGTTATTTTCGTCAAAGGTAAGATCAACGGTCATCCTGAAGAGTACAATTTCATGGTGGATACCGGCGGAATAACAATGCTGAATGACGAAACAGCCAACAAACTTCAATTAAAACGGCGTGGCAATCAGGTAAAAATGAACAGTCTCGATATCGGTAATTACCGGATCGATTCAATTTTTTGTGTGGCCGATCCGGATTTTTTCAAGAGGTTCGAGTCAGGTATAGGCGTCACCATCCATGGCTTGATCGGCTCCGACCTCCTGGATCGTTTTAAAGTCACCCTCGACTATCGCCAAAAAACCCTTGTTCTTTCAAACGACACTGCTGTCACCGGAGACCCGCAAAAAGGTTTTCTATTCAAGTTTAAAAACCACCCCATCAATTCCGCTCCGATGCTTAAATGTAAACTGAACGGCAGACTTGAAGTGGAAGCCATGGTTGATACCGGCCAACCATTCCCCCTTGTTTTGCCACCAGACATCCTAAACAAACTGGAACTCTCAGAAAAAAAAGGCTGGATCAAAGCCAAAGGAAATATCTACCAATGGCCTTTCACAACTTCCCGGGACAATTATCTGGGCCGCATTGATTCACTAGCCACAGGAAACTTGGAAGTCCGGAATGTCCTCACCTTTTCCGCGGAACTTCCGAGTATGCTTTCGGTTCCCCTCCTGGGCCGGGATTTTCTGGTTCCCTATATAACGATTATTAATTATCCCAAAAACGAAATACTATTTATCCCCCAGCCCATCTCTCCCGCATC
>Ga0315291_10006091_pt1 | contig 15010 bp, 11 predicted proteins | sample YL17G12_20_MG_FD_203070 | JGI IMG/M metagenome (GOLD analysis project Ga0315291, IMG submission 203070) | Sediment microbial communities from Yellowstone Lake, YNP, Wyoming, USA - YL17G12_20 | ecosystem: Environmental > Aquatic > Freshwater > Lake > Sediment | place: USA: Wyoming | collected...
CTCTGCGGGAACACCAAGCCCTTGCGCTATTCCCTTTGTCAGGCAGGTCTTGCCGGTTCCCAACTCCCCAGTGAGGGCGATGACGTCGCCCGGAACGAGCAGTTTACTTATCCTTTGTCCGAGCTCGATGGTCTCTTCGGGTGATCGGGTGACAACCACGACGGTCTCGCCCTTCGATTGGGCAGTTACCACACGTTCATCCTATCTGGCGCGTTTTCGGATAGCCTTTTCGTAGATTTTGATGTACTCTTTCGTGGCAGCATGCCAGGAGAAATCTTTTTTCATCCCGTTGGTCTGGATCTTTTGCCACGTCTCGAAATCCTGATACGTCTGCACGGCGCGCTCGATCGCTTCAAACAGGGCTTCCGCGGTCGGCTCGACGAACACGAACCCGGTTCCTTCACCGGTCGCAATCGTGGTTGGTGTAACATCCTGAATGCTGTCGGCAAGCCCGCCCGTCCGCCTCACAACCGGTACCGTACCGTACTTCAGGCTGTACAACTGGTTGAGACCGCACGGCTCGTACCGCGATGGCATCAAGAAGAGGTCCGCCCCCGCTTCTATCTGGTGCGCTAGCGGGTCATCGAACCCGAGCGTTATGCCGGTCTTCTGAGGATACTTCCGCCGTATCTCTTCGAACAAGGTGTGGTACTTCGGATCGCCTTTCCCTAGAAGCACAAACTGGACATCCATCTCGAGAAACCGCTCTATGATATCCCCAATGAGATCTAACCCTTTCTGCTTATCTAACCTGCTTACGACCCCGAACACAGGACAGTCAATTCGCGGCAGATCGAACTTTTTCTGAAGGAACCGTTTACACTCTGCTTTCCCGGACATATCAGTGAGGTCGTAATTAGCTGCGATATGCGGATCCAACGCTGGGTTCCAGACCGCATAATCTATCCCGTTCAGCACCCCATACAGGTCAGCATCCCGTTTTTGAAGCAGTCCGTGCAATCCTGCCCCATATTCCCGCGTCTGGATCTCCTCCTTGTACGTGCGACTCACCGTGTTGATGATATCGCTGAACACGATACCGGCTTTGAGCAGGTTGACCTTCCCGAAGAATTCGAGACCCTCCATGCTGAACAGGCTTGCCGGAAGCCCTGTTGAGGGGAACTTATCTGCCGGGAACATGCCCTGGTACCCTATGTTGTGGATGGTTAACAGAGTCGCAACGCTACGGAAAAACTCATCCCCATCGTAGATAGTGCGAAGGTACGCCGGTATGAGCGACGTCTGCCAGTCGTTACAGTGGATCACGTCAGGACACCACCCGAGTATCTTCAGACTCTCGAGCGCAGCTTTAGAGAAAAAGGCGAACCGGTCCACGTTGTCTTCGTACTCCACGCCTTTCTCCTGGTAGATCTCGTCCCGATCGAAAAACGGGGGGTTCTCAACGAAGTAAACCGGTATCCGGGTGCCCGGAAACCGCCCTTCAAGTAAGCGGGCAGCATACTCTTTATCTCCCAGACGCACCTTCAGATCGGGAATCACGACTGAGGTGTGAACCGCCATGCGTCGAGCGGCTTTGCGTCGCATTGACCGCACACGTTTCAAGACCGGACCTTCTGAAGGGACTTCTTCCACGTGCCTCGGCATAAACCGCGGGTAGTACGGCATGATGACTCGCGCATCGTGGTCGAGCACGTGAAGGGCCTTCGGGAGAGCACCTCCTACGTCAGCCAATCCACCGGTTTTCGCAAACGGAACCACCTCGGAACATGCGACCAGGACTCTCAGTCTATCCATGCCACGTATCCTCCCATCCTTCGGCTAGATGATCTTTCGTTACATACTACTTCAAGATGGTCATGAACGGTGCCGGGTCACCTAGACGTGCGAGAACATCGTCGGTCTGAGCACGGCTTCCACGTTGGTTTCGGGATCGAGTTTCGTGAGTTCCGCACGCAACGTTCTGGCAAGCGGTTCAAGTATCACCTGCTCAGTTCCCGCATGACCTGCATCTATCAAACACACTCCTCGAGCCATCGCGTCAAGCGCGTGATGGTGCCCGACGTCCCCTGTAACAAACACGTCTGCGCCAGCATCTGCTGCCGCGGACACGAACTTTGCACCTCCACCGGCGACCGTTGCGACGCGTCGAACCTGTTTCTGTCCGTCACCCACAACGCGGACGCTATCGAGGCGCAACGCCTTCTTGACGTTCACCGCGAACTCTTCCAGACTGAGACCGGTCTGAAGCTCACCGATTCGCCCTGACGAAAACCTCCTGTCATCCTGCGCGGTAACGAGCAGGTCATACGCGACCTCCTCGTACGGGTGAGCGCGTTTCACCGCTTCGATCACGCGCGACACAACCGGTGCGCTCACGAGCATCTCCAGCCTCAGCTCATCTGCTCGACTCAGTTTCCCCACTTCACCTGAAAAGGGACGTGCCTCTCCTGACGGCAGAAATGTCCCAACCCCTTCAGTCTGAAACGCACAGAACGTGTAGCCGCCTATGACCCCGGCACCTGCCGAACAGGCTGCTTCGCGGACCTTGTCCTCGTATCCTTTCGGTACAAACACAACCAGCTTAAACTGAGCGCACGGCTCGTTGAGCCATAGCGGTTCTGCGTTCTGCAGCCCCAAGACCTCCGCGAGCACGGCGCTAACTCCGCGCGGCGCTCGATCCAGATTCGTATGAGCAACGTACCAGGCAAGCCCCGATCGTAGTACTCTCAGCACCAATCTCCCGGCTGGATCGTCCGGGACAACGCGACCCAACGGCGTCCGGATGAGCGCATGATGCGTGACCACCGCGTTTGCCTCAATGGACAGCGCCCGGTCAACAACAGCAGCACACGGGTCGAGAGCGACAACGACTCCTGTGAGCACTGCGCGCCGGTCTCCCACCTGCAACCCGATCCTGTCGTCGGGTAGTGCCAATCCGGGCGGGGCTATGTTCTCCACGATCTGTATCAGATCGGTAATGGAAGCAGACAACAGCATACCCTTTCACACGGATGATGCTATACTCTTCCCGACACACAGTGACCGCGGCAATCATTCAGAGCGTTCGCCGAAAACTTCCGCCTGAAATTTCCATATCGTAGCGCCGCTTTTCCAGTCGTCAGGCATGAGTCCAGCCTTGCGACATGTCTCTCGAAGAAACGTCAGCGTATCCCAGGCACGCGACGACGCCACCTGCGGCAACAAAAGACCCGAGAACCCACCCTTTTCGATTATCAGCCCGTGACGACCTATCTCTATCTCCTGAGGATCAGTTACCTCAGACGGAGGAGATAGAACGGATATCTCGATGTCCACCTCGCTCAACTCAGCCTCTCTGAGCGGCGGAAACCGCGGATCGTGAAATGCTGCGGCTATCGCCATTTCCGAGACGGTATCCCACAACGGCGACGCAGGCTCAACTTGACCTATGCAGCCTCGTAACATTCCCTGTTTTCTCAAGGTCACGAAAGCGCCGCGCGGTTGAAGCAGAACCGGATCGCTAGTCCGTTTCGGTACCGCGTTCGGCAGCCCGACCCGGGCAGCTATGGTCTGACGCGCTAGGTTCAACAGTTCGGAACACTGCTGTTCAGAATACGTATGTTGGATGTCCTGCATCGCTCACGCTCAGCGGTCGCTCTCAGTCAGCGACAGAACGCTATCGCAGCATACCCGACGACTTCCATCAAATCGCCAGTAACGTCGCCGCTCGTGGCATACTTGAGCAACTCTGCCCGTTTGCCTCCGAGTCGTTCTACGGCGATCATGGTCGTGACGACTGCGGTAGTACCACACAGCTCGCATCTGCCTTCATCTATAGCCTGCGCAAGGTCGCGCCACGACATGCAGAGCATCCTGTCAACAGCGACCTTGTCGAGAACGTTTGCGGTTCTCTGATCATGATAATGCGATAAGTCCGTGCTCGCAACTATAAGCCCGCCGTCGCGTCCTATGGCGTCAGCAAGAGCACCACCAAGCAGTTCGCAATAATCCAGATCCATCTCGCCCATCAGGATCGGCACAATCTTGACCTCACCGAGAACCTCTTTCAGAAACGGCAGTTGCACCTCAAGACAGTGCTCCGAAACGTGGGCGCGGTCAGAAACAAGATTCAGATCGCCGCGCGCAACAAGATGCTCAACAAACGTCTCATCCACCGGAAAGGTGCCGGTCGGCACCTGAAAGCTTCCGCGCGGATACACAGAGGCGGTCGGCACCTGATACCTGTGGGAAGAGCCTATCAGTATGACCTGGTCAAACCGTTTGCCCTCAAGACGGCGGTATGCATGAGCTGCCACACGACCGGAGTACTCGTATCCCGCGTGAGGTACCACGAGCGCTAACAGTTCCCCTTGAAGCTCCCGGGTGGGAACTTCCTTCAACATCTCGCGCACCGTACCGCTCAACGCCGACGGATTCCCCGGATAAAACATCCCGCTTACTGCCGGCGGTCTCATCTCATGGGACCAACGAGCATCCACCATGCCTCATCTCATTGCGAAAGAGCCGCATCGAGCCGCGCTCGTAACGTCTCTTTCTTTGTAATGCCAACGAATCGTTCAACCTCTTTGCCGTCTCGGAACATGACCAGGGTAGGTATCGCACGAATCTGATATTTCGCTGCTGTGTTTCTTCCCTCGTCAACATTCAATTTCCCCACAGTAATCTTGTCGTGATACTCGGCAGCGATCTCATCCAGTATGGGCGCAAAAGCCCGGCAAGGACCACACCATTCCGCCCAGAAATCCACTAGCGCTACACCGGAAATCTTCTCCGCTTTCGTCTCGAAATCGTCGTCGCTCAACTGCAACACATGTTCGCTCATCAACCTGTCTGCCTCCGATTCAACCTCACCATGTCACGCTCGATCCATCTGTCCGAAAACCATCACCAAACCACGTCCCTGTCAATCGGGATGCCCCGCTCTCAATCGCTGGTCGTGTTCCTAGCCTTTAGGTAACACTACTCGCGCAAACTTGCGTTTGCCTGCGCGCAGTATCATACCATCGCGCGGTTCGATGTCCAAAGACGTGTCCTCAACTCCAAGACCATCTATGGTCACACCTTTCCCTTCAATGAGCCGCCGGGCTTCGTTACCTGTCCGAGCAAAGCCCGCAAGAACCAGCAACTCGACAATCCATATCTTACCGTTGTCCTTAAGCTGTTTCCGGGTCAGTTCGAGCACCGAGATGTCGTCCGGCAACCCCTTCTGAACGAACACCTTCTCGAACTCTCGCTCCGCGTCCAGGCTTTCCTTGTCACCGTGGTACATTCGCACCAGTTCGCGCGCGAGCCGTTTTTTGGCATCTTTCGGGTTCGATGTACCAGCGCGCACCTCCGCTTTCATAGCGTCAATCTCCTGAGCTGGAATATCGGTCAGCAGTGTGAAGTAATCGAACATCATCTCGTCGGAGATGCTCATGGTCTTGCCATACATTTCTTTCGGAGACTCGTCAATCCCGATATAGTTACCAAGGCTCTTGCTCATCTTCTGGACGCCGTCCGTGCCGACCAGCAGCGGCATGACGATAGCCACCTGCGGTTCCTGTCCGTACGCCCGCTGAAGGTCGCGACCGACAAGCAGATTGAACTCTTGGTCAGTTCCGCCCATCTCGATATCCACGGCGAGATGAACCGAGTCGTATCCCTGCATCAGCGCATAGAGAAGTTCTAGAACTGTTATCGGTTTCCCTTCGCTGAACCGTTTCGCAAAATCGTCCCGTTCGAGCAACCGTGCGACGGTGTACCTCGAAGCAAGCTCAGCGACTTCCTCAAACGTCATCCGCTCGAACCATTCGCTGTTGAACACGAGCTTGACATTGGCATCATCCAGAATCTTACACGCCTGCTTCCGATAAGTCTTGGCATTTTCGAGCACCTGCTCCTTCGTGAGCGTGGGTCGAGTCTCCTTCCGACCGGAAGGGTCACCTATCCTCGCGGTAAAATCGCCTATCAGATAATAGACCGTATGCCCCATATCCTGGAGTTGACGCATTTTGCGCAACTGGACGCTGTGACCGAGATGAATGTCGGGCGCAGACGGGTCGAACCCGACCTTGATTTTCAGAGGTCGGTTTTCCTGTTTAGACCGAAGCAGCTTGCGAGCAAGTTCGTCACGCGAAATGATCTCAACGCACCCGCGTTCTATAGCTTTCAGATCTCGTTCAACCTCTGCTTGAAGTCTGTCCAGTTCGTCTCGTCCTGCCTTTGTCCGTCCCAACGGTCACTCTCCCTCAATCTCGAACGGCGCGAGAGACGTACTCACTGTTCTCAATGTTCCTTTGCTGCTAGTGCGACGCCCGTTCGCCGGGCTAAAGTTGCGTGCCTGATACATGAATGCTTCGAGACGCGTTCTCGTCGTAGCCTGTTCATGTCCTTCGAACGAGAGGCTGAGCACCGGTATGTTGTTGCACGCTTCACGACATCGTTTCAGGATCGCATAGACTATAGTTCCCGGCATACACGTGAACGGCATCAGGTTGACAATACCGTCAACACCCTCGTGCACGAACTCGAGCGATCTGCCTATGCTCAGCACCGCTTCACCTTCATAGTACGTGTTCAGATACGCGTTCGCGCATCCGAGCGTGCTTTCAACAGTCGGTTCGAGAGGATGCTCGAGGAATCCCGCAAAAACGCTCGCTGCACGCCTATCGTCGTGCCGTTGAACCTTATCCTTGATAGCGGTAATCATCAGGCGTTTGTACTCTCTATCGGTGCGTGCATGACGCTTCGCCATCGCGTTGATATAGTATATCCATTCGGTGAACGGCGAAAGTCGCACTTCTCCGCCCAGTTCCTCGATCTGGCGCACCATATCCTCATTACTGTACCGGTTCAATCTGACATAAATCTCTCCAACCGCTCCTATGACCGGTTTTATCTCCGACTTATCCACAGGAACTGCGCTGAACTTCTCACGCGCACGCTCCAGAACAGGAATGAGCGGCTTTCTGGCTCTGATGGCGCCGCACAATTCGTTCATGCATTCCCAGTACGTGGCGTCAGTCTCGCCAGGATTCACTTCGTAAGGTCTGGTCTGCAAAAGTGCCCTCTGAAGGTAACTTGCAGCGACGATGCCTTGCCATGCGAGCCGGTCAAAACCGCGACCGGTTATCCCGATGTCCTCGTAGAACCGCGTGTCCTGATGCGGCGACAGTATTGGAACGTTCTCGTACCCCATCTCGTCAAGAACGTACCGGTGGAACCTGTGGTAACATCCGAACCGGCACGGACCGGAACCGCTCGGCATGAAAAAGGCGCTCCTGTCCGGATCAAAATCGGCCCGATGAACCATCTTGGCGATATCGCCTGTGGTCAGAACGCACGGATAACATTCTTTCCCCGTCGTGTACCTCTTGCCCCATTCGAGCGTCTCAGCGTCCGATTCGGGCATCAGTTCAGCGTCAACGCCGTTCGCTTGAAATGCCGCTACGAGAGCGTGAGCCTCGTCGCACATGTGCGGCAGGAAAAGCTTTCGACCGAGCGCTGAACGCTGTTCAATGCCCGGCGCTCTACGCGTGACAGATGTCGTTTCCGGCTCTCGGTAGTTTTCGAGGCTGTCGAGAAACGCCTCCAACCGGGTGATTGCTCCAGCGTCTGCACTGTGTTCGTCCACCTCGATCTGCAAGTATGGTTTCTCGGACATGATCTCGCGGAAAAAGTGCGATATGAAACTATCCGGACCGCACCCGAAATTGGTGATATGCACCGCAAACAGCCGCGGATCTCTGTTGAGGTACTGAGCCGCCTGGAGGAACCTCTGACCAGCCTTCCAATACATCTTGCGGTACTCACCGGGAAGCTCTTCTCCTTCGAGTGGCAACATGTCGAGCGGTACCGGCAGCACACCGAGATTCCGGATCTTTTGCGGCAACGCGAGGTTGATCCCCATATCGCACCCGTTATACGGACGGCTCGTGAGAACGAGCGCCCGCTCTCCCGGCTTCAGCCCGGCAAGGATTTCCTTCCCCTTTTCGAGCAACGCGGAATGGAAGCTGCGCTGCGATTCGACACCGCGGTCGAATGCCGCTCGTGCATCATCGTACGATACGCCTAACTGGGAGGCAAGCTCTCGCAAGCTCTCACGCAACGGCTTCTTCTCTTTGCCGAGATGAATGACCGGACTGATGAGCTCAACGCCGAGCGCGTCAAAATCGAATGCCGAACGCATTGTGTACGGAATGGTCTGGACATAGGGGCAATAGAACGTTTCCGCAGAGGGGTCTTCAGCACCAGTTCGCCACAGGTTGACGATGTGAGGCAAGAATATTCTCGTTGCCCCTTTCTCGATAAGGTCAAGGACGTGTCCGTGTGCCACCTTGACCGGGAAACACGGTTCCGAGACAACCTTCTCGACGCCAGCGTGTATCAGTTTCTTATTGGTCGGCGACGATAGCTCTACCTCAAACCCCAATTCTTGGAAAAAAGTGATCCAGAGCGGCATCAGTTCGTGGAAAAGCAGCATGCGGGGGACGCCGATCTTTCCTTTGATGCCTTGCCCGCGTCGGTGCTCTCGCATCAGCATCTTTTCGCGCCATGCGAACAGGTCCGGTATATCCGACCGCTTCTTTTCCACCCTGTCAACATCGTATTTCTCGCACCTGCTTCCGTAAAAAAGTGGCGTATCGCCTTCTATCAAGACTTTACGAATCTCACAGTGGTTCGGACAGTCCGGACATTCAAAGGTCGAGAGCTCATACTTCCTCTTCGTAATGTCGAACCCCTTGAACCTCGTTGGCGCGCCGGTATCCGCCCTCATGGCGAGAATCGCAGCACCTATCGCGCCGGTCACATCATGGTGAGGCGGCACGGTTATCTGTTGACCGAGCACCTTTTCAAACGCAGCTACTACCGCTGGGTTCGACGCGGTACCACCTTGAATGAATATCCGTTTCCCTATCCTCTTGTCGCCAACAACCCGGTTCAGATAGTTGTGGACTATCGAATAGCTCAATCCAGAGACGAGTTCGTCAACGTGCGCACCTTGCTGCTGCTGCCGGACTATGTCCGATTCCATGAACACGGTGCATCGTTCACCGAGAGGTACCGGTGCTTGTGACGAGAGGGCAAGGTCGCCAAATTCGTCCTTGATTGATATGCCGAGTTTCTCAGCTTGCTCTTCGAGGAACGAGCCTGTCCCTGCGGCGCACACTTTGTTCATCTCGAAATCAACGACCGCTCCGTTAGAAATGCTGATGAATTTCGAATCCTGTCCGCCTATCTCGAATACGGTGTCCACCTCCGGGTCAATATCTATAGCGGCAGTCGCCTGCGCCGTGATCTCGTTCCGGATAACGTCGGCGCCGACAAACCCGCCGGTCAAATACCTGCCGGAACCTGTCGTCGCCACACCGCGTATCCGTACTCTATCTCCAACCTCTTCTGCCACCTCAGCAAGACCTTGTCGGACGGCTTCAATTGGTCTTCCGGCAGTCATGAGGTACCGTCTCGCAATCACGTTCTTGTTTCTGTCAATAATGACGACGTTTGTGCTGATGGATCCGACATCTATACCGAGGTACCCGTCTATCACCTCGGTCAACCGGGGCGGTGTCCAACTGATCGCTGCGGCGCGTTTGCATCTATCTGCAATGTCGGTGAGAGGATTCAACGCACGAGGACGCTGTTTCGGCGCGACAAGATACGCGTCCAGTTCAGCGATCCCTGTCCACGGTTTTTCAGCGCCCTGTTCTATCGTGGTGAGGACGGCGCCAATAGCTCCCATCGAAGCAAAATGTTTCGGTATGATCAGCTCACCGTCTTTGAGTCCCAGAACGTCCCAGAACGCGCGTCGAACTCCCAGATTTGCCGCTACACCGCCTTGGAACGATACGGGCTTAGCGAACTCTTTGCCGCGCCCTATACAACTCTTGAAGTTGCGGGCTACCGCATAACAGAGCCCGGCAACAATGTCGTAGTCAGGTGTTGCGATCTGCTGGTGGTGGATCATGTCGGACTTTGCAAACACGCTGCATCGTCCGGCTATGCGTGGGGGATTCGCCGACTTGAGCGCGAGCTCTCCGAACTCTTCAATGCTCAAGTTCAACCGGCTCGCCTGTTGATCCAGAAACGAACCTGTGCCTGCCGCGCACATTGAGTTCATGGCAAAATCGGCGATCTGGATACCTCCATTCCCGCCGTCCGGAGCCATGAGGATGAGTTTGGCGTCTTCGCCGCCTATCTCGATAATGCTTCTCGCTTCTGGATGGAACAGTTCCGTCGCTTTTGCCTGAGCGATCACCTCGTTCGTGAAGGTGCCTCCGAGCAGGTCGGCAATCAGTCTACCGACAATCCCCGTCGTCGAAATGGCTATCGGACGGTCGGACGGGCATCGCGACAATACGTCAAGCAGCACCTCACGGGTTCTCACTACCGGCTGCCCCTTGATGCGGGTATAGTGTTCTTCGAGAATCTCTCCATCAGGGGTAATCAGGACGGTGTTAACGCTCACCGAGCCTATATCGAGCCCTATATGCAGGTAGTCCTTGTGCACCTAACTCCTCCTCGGCAATCAGAAATCGTATGCAGGTACCAGATAACAACAGTAGGTACAGTGCCCAGACGCGCCCTATTCTAACACGATCACCAAAATGAGATCAATTCAGCCGACCGAGCTCGTCTGTCCGGCGGGGCGACGTGGCGGGTCGGCCCCACCGGTAAACCGCCGTTTCGTGAGCCCCATGCTCAGTTGTAATCACAGCGCTAATACGATAGAATCTAGTGTCGCGGGGTCGTGGGAACCCAGTTGTTTTGGCGCGGGAAATCTGACAGTGAACAGAACTGTAAAAGTCATAGCACATCGCGGTGCGAGCGCTGTAACGCCGGAAAACACGCTTCCGGCGTTCCAGCTAGCTCTGGAACTCGGTGCGGACGAAGTCGAGCTCGACGTCGTCCGTTGCGCCACAGGCGAACCTATTGTGATACACAACGATACCGTTGACAAAACCACGGACGGTACGGGCGCTGTTCAGGACAAGTCGCTCGCTGAACTGAAAGAGCTTGACGCAGGCTGCTGGTTCGATGAGAAGTACCGCGGTACAAAGATACCGACCCTGGATGAGGTATTCGAGTTTCTTAACCGGAGGGTCACCGTCAACGTCGAGCTCAAAGGCGAGTCGCTCAAAGCGGACGGACTGGAACATGTTGTCATCGAATCTGTCCGCCGTCATTCGATGTCCGATAAGGTGATAGCGAGCTCGTTCAACCCGTGCAGACTCTGGCGGACCCGCTCAGAGGCGCCTGAACTGAAGATCGCGTTGATATTCTCTCCTTACAACAGCCTTTACCTTCGCAGAGGGTGGTTTGCTCCTTTGTTGAAGGTCCACGGGCTTCACGCGTTCCATTCCATGGTTGACGCACGGTTTGTTGACCGAGCGCACCAGCGCGGCAGATGGGTCTATGCCTGGACGGTTGACGACCCCGAAAGAATGATGGCACTCATTCGAACCGGCGTGGATGGTGTCGTCACGAACGATCCCGGGTTGCTCAAAGACGCTCTGGAAGGCAAACACGAGTATGCCTGAAGGGAACAACCGTGACATGAAGCGAGAAGAAACTCGGAAATCGCCAGCGGAACTCATCAAGGACGATCCTGCTGCGTTCAAACGCGTGGCAAACTCTTCGCCGTACTACCGCCTCCTCGGTATGGAAGTGAAGGAAGTTGGCGAAAGATTTGCCCGGTTTCGGCTCTCTTTCAAGCCTGAACTCAGGCAACTGGCGGGTCTGGTTCATGGAGGAGCTATCGCGTCGGTTATGGATTCCGCCGGAGCTATCGCAGCCCTCGCCACTGCGGAAGATTGTTTTGGCGTGACTACGGCGGAACTGAAGGTGAACTTTCTGGCGCCGGTATCAGAAAGCGACCTCGTTGCAGAGGCGCGCATAGTGCACTGCGGGTCAACCCTCGCTGTCGCGGACGTAGAGGTGAAAGACAATTCCGATAGCCTTGTGGCTAAAGGACTTGCAACATATGTGATATTGCGCGACCGGTGAGCTTCTCCTGAGAATCGCTGGTGAGAGATCAATGCCCCGGATCACAATACTTCCTGAAAGTATAGCGAACAAGATAGCTGCAGGCGAGGTCGTCGAACGACCTGCCAGCGTCGTCAAGGAGCTTATAGAGAACTCCATTGACGCTGACGCGAAACAGATCACCGTCATGCTTACCGTCGGCGGCAAAAGAAGCATAACCGTCTCGGACGATGGTTGCGGAATGACGCAAGACGATGCGCTCCTCGCGTTCGAAAGACATGCGACGAGCAAAATCCGGTCTGAAACCGACCTCGATCATATCAAGACGCTCGGGTTCAGAGGAGAGGCGCTGCCCAGCATTGCTGCGGTGAGCAAACTGGTTCTTGTCACGCGAACTACTGAGAACCTCGCAGGCACACGGGTCATCTTAGAAGGCGGCGTCGTGAAAGACGTGTCGGATGTTGGCGCACCGCTCGGGACGCGTGTGACCGTAAACCATCTGTATTTCAATACGCCGGCACGGGCTAAGTTTTTGAAGAGCACCGCGACAGAGGTGGCTCATTCTGTTGAGATCGTGCAACGTCATGCGCTCGCGCGGGAGGATGTAGGGTTCAGGCTTATTCATAATGGGAAACAGTTGTTCGATCTGCCGAGATCATACTCGCTCGCCGACAAGGCAGCTCTGATCTGGGGACCGACATTCGCCCGCGATATGGTTGATGTCGAGCTCGAACAGGACGGCGTTACAGTTACCGGGCTTGTCGGTCGTCCGTCGCTTTACCGCGCTCAGAAAAACATGCAGCTATTCTTTCTCAACAGGCGCCCTGTGCAGAACAGGGTTCTTTCGCGCGCTGTAAGCGATGCATACAGCGGTTTGTTGCCCATTGGCAAGTCCCCGGTTGCCATACTGTTCGTTGCAGTTGACCCTGTAGAAGCGGATGTCAATGTCCACCCGACAAAACGCGAGGCAAAGTTCAGACACGAACGGGAAGTCTATAACGCAGTAGTTTCAGCGATCCAAAGGTCGCTCGAAAAGAAGCCTGTAACGCCGTTGCGAACACCGTTCGTCAGACCCCCAACACCGATAGAAACGCGCCACGAGGAGCCTAAAGTGCAAACGCCGCGGGTCGAGAAAGCGCCAGTGATCGTACAGGACATCCCTGACGATGTTCCCGCCCGAGAAGTCGGCATAGAGACCCCTATTGCGCAACCAAAACGCGCTGAACCGGCTGCGAAACCTGCTCGGACACCATCTCCAGAATCCACGGAACGTCCACCAATAACCGTATCGCCACTTTTTACGCCGGAAACCGAGCCAACGGAAGCGCCTTTGCAGGTTTTTGGAACGTACCTGGTTGCGCCACAGCACGACAGGCTCCTCATCATAGACCAACATGCGCTTCATGAACGGCTAACCTACGAAAGGCTCAAACGAGACATCAGCGGAAACCGACTTCCGATGCAGAACCTGCTTGTTCCGATCAATATCGAATTCACGCCTGCTCATGCCAAGCTCATCGAACAGTATCTCCATCTTCTGGAGAGTATAGGCATCCAGATGGAACATTTTGGCGGCACCAGTTTCATCGTTACCGCATTGTACGACCAGTTCAGCGAGTCAAAGGTCGAGGAGCTCCTCAGACATATCGTTTCAGAGATTGAGCAGGGCGATCTGCTCGAAAACCAGCAGCAACTGAAGGAGAGACTCCTCGTGCTCAGCGTGTCTGCATGCCGGTCGTCTATTAAAGCAGGCGAAGCGCTCACCCTGAAACAACGAGCCGAACTTCTTGCTGGACTGCGCCAACTTTCGCCGCCATACACCTGCCCTCACGGGCGACCTATCATGACGGAACTCACCCTCGACCAGCTCGAACGAGGTTTCAAGAGGAGGTAACTGGCGGTGCCGATACCCGTCATCGTGATCGTCGGACCAACTGCTGTCGGGAAAAGCGCGTTTGCGGTACACGTTGCCCGCATGTTCGATACGGAGATCATTTCCGCCGACTCGATGCAGATTTATTGCGGGATGAGCATCGGCGTTGCGGCTCCGTCACCCGAAGAGTTGGCGATGGTCCGGCACCATTGCGTCGGCATCATTGACCCGCATGAACCGTTTAGCGCGGCAGATTTCGCCCGGATGGCGCTCAAAGTCGTGCACGATCTCAACGTGCGTGGCAAAATTCCAGTTGTTGTCGGCGGCTCAGGACTGTACGTTCGGGCGCTCGTTGATGGGCTTTTCCCGGGACCTCCCGCTGATAAACTTCTGCGTCTCCGGCTGGAAGAAACCGCTGCCGAGAAAGGAAATGAGCACCTTTACGAGCGGCTACGTGCCGTTGATCCAACGTATGCGGAGAAGATTCATCCGAACGACCTCCGCCGGATCGTCCGGGCACTCGAAGTGTACGAACTGACCGGAACTCCCATTTCCGAGCTTCACCGGATGTACCGGGACGCTAAACCCGATCTTGCTGTCACGTTCATCGGACTCGAACGCGACCGACAAGACCTTTACCGCAGGATTGACGAACGTGTCGAACGAATGTTCGAGCGCGGGCTTCTGGAGGAGGTCGCCGACCTGCTCGAACGCGAGTACGGTGACGATATAGACCGAATCCGACCTCTCGGTTATCCCGAAGCGAAAGCGTATCTGCTCGGTGAGACCGATCTCGATGATGCAAAAGACCGGATGCAGAGAAATTCGCGACGGTACGCCAAGAGACAGCACACGTGGTTCAGAGCCGACCCTCGTATCCGATGGTTCCGGTTCAGACCCGACGAAGAAACAGGCGATTATGCTGGCCAGATATGTCGCGTTGTCGGTCTGCAAGGTAAGGGATAGTCTTGTGATTACTAGGGGCTAGCCCCCAGGCGGACTGAGCGCACGTGAGCACTGTCTAGGCCGAAGTTCCGGCCGGTTTTTTGTAGCAAGTTAGTGTTGTGTTTAGGGTTATGGTTGAATGTCATGTTACGCTACTGGGAACATTATATCCGGATACCGAGCAAATCAAAAGCTCGCTGTTGTAATGGTGTTGGTCGGGTGATCTTCTCGAACGGGCTGAAGTCAGCTCTCGTGGGTTCGAAT
>Ga0315291_10006093_pt1 | contig 15007 bp, 16 predicted proteins | sample YL17G12_20_MG_FD_203070 | JGI IMG/M metagenome (GOLD analysis project Ga0315291, IMG submission 203070) | Sediment microbial communities from Yellowstone Lake, YNP, Wyoming, USA - YL17G12_20 | ecosystem: Environmental > Aquatic > Freshwater > Lake > Sediment | place: USA: Wyoming | collected...
TATGTAACGATTCACTCAAAGCGAAATTTATTCGGGATAGCAAGACAAAACTCCTGTTTGAAAAAATAATTACCAATTACAGAACCCTGCCGTTTGCCCAGCGGTGGTGCCATGACCTGTTTCTAAACGGGGGTGATATCGCGTTAAAAAAATTATCATTTTTAGGTTTGACGAAACACTATCCGCAACTCGTGGAAGCAAAAGGCGGGATGGTGACACAGAAAGAGCATACCGTGATAGTAAAAGAAGATGGATGTGAGGTAATCACATGAAATCAGCCAAAAACAATGGGAAGAATGAGGCAAAAATCATCCAACTTGAAGAGCTTAACTGGAAACAAATCGATTCGCTAGACCGCAAAAAAACCATCTTTTTCATTCCGTTCAGCCCCTTGGAGGAGCATGGCCCGCACTTACCTGTGGGTACTGATTTGCTTACCGCACGGGACGCTGCAAAAGAAGCAATCCGGCTTATCAATAAGAAAAAACCAGAACTAACTATCGTTCTATTCCCTGCCATACCTCTTGGGTATTCAAAGATGGCGTCTGACTTCCCAGGGACCGTCTCAACACAAATAAAAACGCTCAAATCTATCGTTTCTGATGTCTGTTCCTCTCTTGCCAGATTTGGTTTCAAATACTTTGTCATATGCACGTTTCACATGGATCTCGGACATCTCAAAGGAATCTATAGCGGCATGAATAAAGCGATGAAAACTCACGGCATCAAAATCATTGAACCTTGGGGACCGTACTTCCATAATAAGGAGGTAGAGAAACGGGAGCCACAGGTCGGGTTTGACACAAAAAAAGAAGTACACGCATGTTTCAGAGAAACCTCTCTAATGAACTATCAGTACCCTTACCTTGTTGACCCGTCATATAAGAATTTGCAGAGCATTTATCGAGATCTGTATTCTCCGCGAGTACTGGGGAAGACGTTTAAAGATATCGGGATCAACGACGGATACGTAGGAAGCCCAGCCCGTGCAGATAGCGACTACGGACGATGGTACTTTCAACAAATCGTTGAGACCTACGTGCAAGCAACACTGGACCTGTTGGATGGGAAAAAACTACCGGAACTTCCAAAAAAGACTCAGCTGCTCATGCGATCCATGTTCTGGATAAAATAGTGGTATCAGGCGATCCGGTGCTCCCTATCACCGTAATATATGAGTTTTGAATGAAACAATCAATTATAAAACCCACCAGATCCAATAAGCCTGCAGAGCTGTTGGACAGCCAATCCATCCGCCAACAAACGGAATGCATTGACTGAGGTTTTACTGTTCGTCCAAAACACCGTGTTCTGAGACCAGCCCATATACACGCTCGCACCCGCATCAAGAAATTCTTGCGCCATGGACATATCATAGGTAGCGAAACAGGTTGCCATGTACAAAAGCGAATCAGGGAAATCCCCTGGCGCATAATAGTAATCAATAAACGCAGGTGTGAACGCCACGATACCTTGATTGCCCACCAGGCCTTTAACGATCAGTTTGTTTTGATAATCAAACGCGTATTTCTGTTCATTCTCATTCGTCCATAACTCACCTGTTGCGATCACGACCGCATCTACTTGATTGTCGCCATTCACGTCAAAGTATCCTGCATGGTAAGAGGAAATAGTGCTGGTTCTTTTTTTCATTTTGTTATTTTGACGAGGTAGATTTATATATGTTCATTGGCAACAAGTAACATGATAAGAGATAACGAGAGCTCTTATCGCATAGAGGTGAAAGAGAGATGATGAATGAAAGCAACGAACAGGATGAGGTCATTGAGTTCTGCCTAAAACACGATTTGATCAAAAAAACAGACCAAGGGTATATCGTCAAGAGAGAATTCTTCGAAATCCTTGATGTATATAACGAGTAGAGGTGAACACATGGCGTTAACCCAACAACAAAAGGAACAGATCCTGAAATTTCTTGCCTCCTCAGCAGAAAAAAGTAATTTAGTAAAAGAAGTCACGAAAAAAGAATAAACAGTTGTGACTAAGCCTTTTTCTTATTTTTCGTATTTTTCATTACAAAGTAGGATAGATTTTTTAATATACCCTAGTACCTGAACACAAAACCGTTTAATGGAGAAAATACAAAAAAAAGTTATGGCATTTAGAATCGTTTTCATCATAGGATGTGTTTGTCATTTTAGTGGATGTACAGACAATAAATCATAAAACAACCTCTTGAGGGATTTAACGAAAATCCATGAAAAATCAGATGAAATCGCGAAAAGATCTAGGATCTGCTATTTGCAATAAAAGAAAAATATAAAACCTGATTCTTGTTATAGTTGTTAAAATGAGGATGGGAAAGCTATGAAAAAACCAGAAAAAATTTATGTTTCACTCCAACTCGATAAGGATGTAATATCTGGAGAATTAGTATTAAACATCCAGTTCGATAGAGACGCACCAAACTTTTTTACCAATAAGAACACGATTTCCTGGTGTCCAACGATCGAGGAACTAGATTTTGTCAGCGAAGCGTTTGGGATGCTTTCCAAAGGAAAACGTCAAAGACAAGACCGAATGGGCGAATCAGACTATCAAGAATCATCTTCACAAGACCCAATTCGCGAGGCAGATGAGAAAGAAATCCTTGATCGCGTCTTAGAGAAAAAAAGACCAAGTTTTAATCAGCTGTAACCATTGTTTTATAGTCGTTCGAGCAACGCACCGATCATTAGCGGAAGCAAAACTGTTGCATCCCCTTCGATAGTGATATTGTCTGCTTTCTCTGCAATTTTTCCCCAGGAGATGGCTTCTCTTGTTTGTGCACCAGAAAGACTCCCGTCATGTTCCACTGCCGTGGTGATATACACCGCGTGGGAAAGTCCATTACAATATTGGTTCCACCAGATCACATGATGTTTTGAAATCCCACCCCCGATAATGAATGCACCGGTTTTCTTTGCGGTAAATACAATATCCGAGAGTTCCTGTTCATCTTTGAAAAGATCAATGGTGAAGTTCCGATGATCCTGATAATACATCCAAAGCTGCGAGCCAAATGCTCCATCGGTTATTCCTGGAACGTAGATAGGGATCTTGTTTTTCCATGCCCAATACATGATTGAGTCTTTGCCGTTTTTTTCTTTTTCGAGTCGTTTCCCAAACTCCCAGATAAGGTCTTTGGTGGACCATTTTTGTTTTTCTGCGCATAATTCATTGAGTATTGGCTGTATTTTTTCTTCGAGAATCGTCCCATAACACTCCAGTGGTATGAAGATGTTTCCGAGGCGGTTAATCCCTTGCTGATGCAATTCCTTGTCATCAGCCATGAACGACCCGTGATAATAGTCTTTCCAGACCCGTGCGAGATCATGATCCAGGGTCCCCGTGGTGGTGATGACGACATCGAACAACTTCCGCTTTAGCAATTCCTTGATGACTCCTCGTGTCCCTGTTGAAATAATGCACGCGGGAAACGACAAGAACTTCACGCAGTTCTTTTCTTTTACCATGTGCTCGAGGATGTCCACACCGTCTGCAACCTTTTTTGCGGAAAAACCTCCTGAGTTGTACAATGCTTTGATGAGCTGATTTGTAGTCATGTTTTTTGTAAATTCGATATCTTGAACTGGCTGTCTCTTCATGGCTTTTTCACCTACGCAACCGCGATTGCTCCATACCCGACACAGGAGGAACCAGGGTGGACCTCATACGACGTCCCATATTTTAAGAGTTCTGCTTTAGTTGCTCCGAGTTTCTTTGCAGCAAAAAGCATTGCTGCGACCGGACCATATCCACACATCGTGATAGTATGTTCCTCCACCGTTTGGATGAGCCCCTTTGGGTCTAACGAAAGAATTTTTTCTATCGCGAGAGCATCTTGTTTTTCCGCATAATTATCCACACGCATGCCTTCAGGTGGTGTGCTTTGGTAATTAAACCCGGCATGGGAAAAATCACTGCTGGCGATGAGAACGATGTTCTTTTTTGATTTCTGAGAAGCTTTGGCAAGGATAGCTCCTACTTCTTGAACGGTTTCGTAGTCCTGCATCATCATACACACAGGGACAAATTCAAACTTCCGACCTCGTGCAATATATTGTAAGAACGGAAGCTGAACCTCGATACTATGCTCGTAGGTGTGTGCAGATGCATCCTGGTCTATAATACCGGTTGAGATGGTTTGTGCGATAGATGAATCAAGCGGGACCGTTCCTAAAGGGGTTTTCCATGCACCCTCTGTCATCACCGAGACACCGGAACCCATACCAGTGTGGTTCGGCCCAAGGATTATAAACGTGTCAGCAAACCCCTGCTCAGCAAGACGAGCATAGGCATGAGACGCGATCGCCCCGGAGTAGACGAACCCTGCATGTGGCACCACGAGTCCTTTGAGGTTATTTCCAATTTTTTTAAGAGAAGGAATCGTTCCAAATCCCCGTTTGTCTAAAAAACACTCCTCGATTTGTTGTTTTAGACTCTTTTCATTTCCTGGGTAAAACTGGCCTGCGACCGCAGCATTTCGTATAGTTACCACAACACCACGTCCCAACGCAGACATGGGAAGCAAACCACATTAACCTTGCGCACAAAACATATAAATATCGTTGATGAATACGGGAGTAAAATAGGACGGGAGAATCATGGAAACAGTCTGTCACATTGAAATCCTTAAAGACGGGAGAGATTTCGTCGCACGAGCGCATCTTGCGAACGGCTCAGTTAAAGAGTACCGCCATCAAATCTTCGAAGATGTACTCACTGAGATGGTCATTGACCTTCAGGAAGAACTTAGCGAATAACTATTCTTCAGTTTATTTTTCTTTAAAAAAAAGAAAAAAAGTTATTTATTTTCCGCCTAACATTGGTGCGATGAACAACACTGCGATCATGACAAAAATCAGCGCATACATGATATAGACCCAGAGTTTTCGTCGCTTTGTTAAACCTTGATAGCGTTGCTTACATTCATCAGAACACATCGTTTCGGTGTCTGAGGCAGGGATAGCTTTGCCGCAGATATGACAATGCATGTGCTGTGGGATTTTCTCTACCATATCAATCACGCTCCGTATACGATACTACTATATGAAATATGTTCCTATGACTCAATCACGACTTCTCCATTCACTACATCAATGTCAATGATTGAGGTAATCGGAACGTTAAATTCTTTGCTGATTTCCTGTATATGAGAACCTTTATTGATTGCGATAAACACACCTTTTACGTTCACACTCATTTTTTTAAATACGGACAGAACTGCTCGTAAGGTACCACCAGTACTCAGAACATCGTCGACGATCACAATCGTGTCTTCTTTCTTCAGTCCATTGATATACAGTTTGGATTTCGAATACCCGGTAACCTGTTCAACAGCAATCTCACCAGGTAACCCGTACTCGCGCTTCCGGATGATCGTAAACGGAATCCCGATATCAAGAGATAACGCTGAGGCAAGAGGAATGCCCATCGCTTCCATCGTCACAATACGATCAAACTTCCCACATTTCTTGATATGTTTCTTCATCTCATCAGAGACTTCTTTAAGCAATTCGGGAGTAATATACGGCACACCATCCGTAATCGGATGAATCACATAATCATACGTTCCTTTTTTCAAAATCGGGGCTTCATACAAAGATTTCTTCAGATGCTCGAGACTCATATTTCACCAACCTCTTCGCATGTTTTTTTCATAACCGGTATGAACTCATCGATAATCTGTTTTGTGATTTGCGGCATGAGAACCAATCGGATGCAGGAAAGCCGTTCGACCTTGTTCACCCGCCACCCCTGCTCAGAGAGTTTTTTTACTATTTGCTTGGGTTTTTTCAGCTGTACTCCCAGAACATTCATCGTTGGTTTCATTACAAGAGACAGCCCAAGTTCCGTGATTCGTTTTTCCGTATACCTTGTCACATCCATACAAGATTTCACTATTTTTTTGTATCCCTTAAATCCTAGGTATTGTGCAACCGCATACGCGGCAGCTACCGGTGCTCCTGACCGCGTGCCAAGGATGCCTGCTTGTTTTTCACTGCTGATATACGGAGACTCCACACTGATGCTGTCAAGCCAGTGTTTCTGCCGAATCATAAGAGTCCCAAGAGGGATAGCGGAATACCCCATCTTATGTGAATCAATCGATATGGTAGATACACCATTGAGTTTGAAATCAAACTCAGGCATCTTATAGTGCAATTCTTTCAGGAAAGGGATGACAAACCCACCAAACGCAGCGTCCACATGCAAAAAGATATGCTCATCAGAACAAATATCGCTCATCTCCGGGATCGGATCAATGGTTCCAAGTTCAGTTGAACCTGCAATACCAATAATTGCAGCAGTTCCCGAATGGACCATCTTTTTCATTTTCGTGATATCCATGACATAATCGTTGGTCAATGGCGTTTCCACGAGTTTAATGTTCATGAGAGACGCGATTTTTTGAAAGGAAAAATGAGCACTTTCCGGGAGAATCACTTCTTTTTTACCGGATATTTGTTTAGCGATCCACATCGCGGTGATGTTTCCCTCGGTTCCCCCACTTACTATTTGTCCTACCGATGTTTTTGGAGCATGGAGAAGCGTGGCAATAAAAGCGATGAATCGAGATTCAATTTCCTTAGTCCCAGGGCATAGTTCAGGATCCCCGAGATTCGTCTCTAAAAACTGGATGTACGCCTCTCGAGCAATCGGGTGTGGTACTGTACACATGGAACCCAGGATATGACCACTAGAAAAACTAAAATCACGATTCTGTAAGCATTCGAGTTCTTTGAATATCTTTACTTTTTTTTTCGTATCGTCAACGATCATTAGGAGGTGTAATCTATATGGACTCAAAAAGGATTCTATTTCTAATGCAATGTTTTACATTGAAAAAATATATATTATAACATGCGTCATTGTAATATAAACAGAACTCTCATCTTCTTAGCCTTTCATGGTATACGATGAAATGGAGTTTAAAATTTTTTTTATACTGTTACGTTACAGATGTTACTATTATTTTATAAACTGTAAATATGTTCATATAGGAAAAAGAATATATGAAAAATTAAAATAAGATAATTTCGGAGATTTAAATGAAAAAAATTGTGTATTTGTTATTGATATCTTTTATACTACTTGTCCCTATTACAAGTAGTTTTTCTGAACTACAAAATCTAGTACTTCAAAAGAAAGCGGTCGAAGAAACAAATCCAATTATTGTATATAATGCTGTAATAAGTATTGAATGTAACGATTTTTTAAATCATTCATTAATACCAGGTGGCCCCGCTACTACTATCCATTTTACCATAGGATATTCAGTAGTCGTACCCAGTTGGCTTTTACGTCCTCCGTTCAAAATCCTTAAACATATATTTTTATTTGGGACGCCTGTTTATTTCCCTCAAATAATAACGCTCTTAATAGAAAACACACCGACATGGGCAAATATCTATTTCACAACTCCAGATATTTATATTGATAATATTTCTAATACTCCACATTATGCAACTGCAGCCCTTATAATTTATATTTATCCTGAAGCACCTGCAGGACTACATTCAATTTTATTAAAAGCGACAGCTCCTCAGCTCTATAGAATTCAAGATACAACATCAAGTGCTACTTTATCTTTTTTAGTGCAATGGATGTCTTATATTATTGTTACTACAAATCAAACAACGATAATCACCCCACCAAACACAATCACAAATCTATCAATTAATGTAACAAATGAAGGAAACGGAGAAGCAATAATAAATGTAACGACCCCTAATATTGAAGGATGGTCCATCAATAGTGATCCACAACAATTTGTTATCGCTGTTGGAGCGACAAAACAAGTAGTGCTTCACATTTTATCTCCAGAGCAATTTCAAGGGACACACTCGATAGAACTTCTATTTACACCATCTCACAATGGCGAAACCGGAACGCCGATTCTATTGGTGATAACAGTACAGTATCTATAAACTGAAAAAGAAGAGAAAATCAGAAATACCATCACATTTTAATATAGGTAAATGTATTTTGATTACATGACGCAAAAAGACACTTGGAAGCCGGAAGAGGTCACCTCTTTTCTCAAATTACCGGTCTATACTCGTGAAGGGGTCTATGTTGGTCATGTCAAAAACGTGTTTTTAGAGATGGACGAAAAGAGAGTTGGAAGCCTACTTGTCACAAACACTAATCCATCGCTTGTTGAAGGGAGCGTCGACGTCGCTGTTCCGTACCGATGGGTCAATGCAGTCGGCGATATTATTATTCTCTCAAATTTCCCTGGAAAAGTCGCAACAAAGAAGGACAAGGGATCAGATAAAACGAAAAAAACACAAGAAGGCGACACGAAAATCGACATGATTGAGTAAGACCAGGGTATTCTTCACCTGTTATCGGCAGAAAAGATACTGCATGTATCTTCCTTTTTTCCTTTTTTATCGAAAAATCATCTATTCTAAAGCAAATATTTTTATATCAAGTAAGTTATATATTAACATGTACATACCAACTCCCACAACGAGGAAGAACTGTACAACAAGCTTTAAATACTGACAAAAGAAAGTAATATGTGTATAAACAAAATAAAATGGTGGTATGAAATGACAACACCTCTGAGAGCGGTAAAAGCTACCTTTATTATTGGATTCATATTAGTAGGTACCCTTTTTACCTCATCCCTATTATCATCGTATTCAACAACAGCATCAGCGAAAATTGTGACGTACCCGGCTCTTATTAGTATTGAAATCTCCAACGAAAGTCTCGCAACATTAAATACTCCGATTAGCATTGAGAGTTCCATCCACATCAAATTGAAAATTGGATATTCATTCGCCGGCCCGGCTAATATTATAAACATACCATTTCTTGGAAGGCTTTGGGTCTATGGATCTCTTATAGTATTTCCTCAAATAATTCATCTCTCAATCCAAGATAAACCAGACTGGGCGAATATATATCTAGCCACACCAGATGTATATATTGAAAACCCCTATATTACCCCGACTTTTGCATATGCTGATGTTATAATATCGCCGTATATGCAGGCCCCAGCACAACCATATTCAATTGGTATAAGTGCATCTGCTCCAGCTCTTGGAAGAATAGGGGGAGTTAACTATTCAGTAGCATTGAATTTCCAACCAGATTTTATTCCTCTAATAGCTGTCGAAATTGGGAATCCAGTTCGACAAGTTGGTCCTCGTGAAGCAGTGAATTTTCCAGTAACCATTACGAATTTGGGTAATAAAGAGATAATTGTCACCGGGGTTGTTCAGGATCCACCGGCTGATTGGGCACCGTTGATTTCCCCAACTGAGACGATTATTGCTACCGGTCAAAAGGCAACAGTAACCTTCTCAGTGGTAGCTCCGTATAATTTTGGATGGCATAACGAGCAACGAACGTTTACTGTTATTTTCACACCACAAAAAATCCCGCCGACTGCACCACCTGTTACTGGAACACCACATTCAGTCCAAGTACGTGTGAATAGCGTTGGATTTTCAGCTCCTGGATTCGAACCGATTTTACTATTCGTTGCATTAACGTTAGTCGTAATCTTGCTGAAAAAACGAAAAAAGTCATAATTCGCTCCACTCTGAGGAAAACAATGTGTAAAGATAAACGATTATTAATGTCATTACTCTGTATTTCGTTATTCCTCTTGCTAAGTGGATCAGCTTTCGTTCAATCGAAAGAAACCCAGGAGGAGGTTGTAACCTCAGCGGAAATCAGTGCAACGATTGATGATTTTATTATTCCAGGTATTCAAAAGAATTGGACTGCAATTCACCTCACAGTTATCGATAATTATGGTTTAAATTGGACAGAAATAAAAGAAATGCAAAAAGATCCAAAACATCCATTATATAAAATTATATTTTCTGATTTCTGGACACAAACCTGGTGGGTTTACGTATATAGAATACCAAAGGGAATATTAGGATATACTTCAATTCTATTAAAGCCAGAGTATCCAGAGGGATGGGCAGTGAAAGTGATTCCATCGGCATTTAATACCACTACTGCCGGTATGAGGCACCCAGTAACTGTTTATGCCCAAGTCAATGAACTCGCATCTGATTATAATCCTTTAATAAAAATAAGAGTCATTCGGTATGACACTTTTGGAGCAGAATATGGATCCTCCTATATTAATTTACCATTGAAAGCGGTATCGTTAAATTATGCTTATATCGATGCGATAGAACCAACAAAAAAAGCGCCGCCTCGATCCCTAGTCAATTTCCCAATAGAAGTTACGAACAAAGGCGAGTATCGAAATACATTTCAATTCAACATCACAGGGGAATCGGGAATATACGGGCTTGTGGCACAACAAAGTCTCACCCTTGATTCCGGTGAAACACGAATAATCCAATTACAAGTAATTACACCTGAAGTGTTCTATGATTACGGAACACCAAGAAAAGTCGATATCTCCATTTATCCCCTTGGCAATCCCAGTGGGAAAATCAGCGCAAGTGTTATCGTGATAACCGAAGGTTTATACATCTCCCCACTCATAAGCTTCACAATCGGAATAATTATCGTCCTGGCGCTCCTCATCTACTTCTTCCTCTTCTACCTGCGAGCCAAACGCGAACGAGACGTTTACGGTAAACCAAACAAACCATGGACCATCCCTGAGGAACGAGCCCATCTCGCTGAGTTGAAACGAACCGATAAAACCGCCTATGAACAAGAATGTGCCATGATTGAAGACGAATACAAATCAGCATTACTCTGGTACGATGACTATCGAAGGACATTAAGAAAAATACCAGAAGAAAAAAAATCAATAAAATCACTCTTAACTCTTTTCAAGAAAGCAGAAACACCACTTAACGCAGCAGAAAAACCCGAAAAAAAACAGAAAAAAAAACCAGTAAAATCCCTTTTAGCCATTTTCAAGAAATCAGAAAAAAAACTAAAAACAAAACAAAAAAAGAAAAAGCAAAGCATCCCAGCTGACGATATAGCTAAAGAAAAAGCTTTGGCAAAAATTAAAAGCGAACAGGAAAAACAACTCCGAAAGATGACAGAAAAATAATCACATCTTTCTATTTTTATTATTAATTAATGTATACACTAATGTAGATAATAGAATCAGAACAGACAAACCATATAACCAGAAACCAATCCCTGGGCCCCACTCACAGAACACAGATGTTGCTTCATCTTCAACTTGAACAGAGACATCAATGATTCCTTGCCCAAAAAAACCTCCAACCCCAACTTCTGTGAACGCGGACATTGTAATGAAAAACAAGGCAAGCGAACAAATCAGAATAAAAAGAACACATACCAAGGAAAAGAGATGTCGTTTTTTCTTATCAACTCGTTTGAAAATCAGGCTTAAAAGAATAAGAAAACAACTCATGGTTGTCAGCACAGGAAGAATAGTCATGAAATTAACAAAGAGATCAGGGAAAAAAGCAAGCTCTCCTCCAATAAATTGAGATGTTTTCGTCGTCGTGACTAAATCTAAAGGGATCAGATACAATACTGAAGAGGTCTGCACATCAGAAGAGGATCCTTGAAGCGTCCACCAAGGAGATACTATCCCAGCAACAGAAAGACCCAGGACAAGGATCACAAGAAAATAGAAGGGGTCCTTCTTCATTATACTCATTGCGAGACCAATCATTACAATAATACCAACTACAACAAGGACAAGCAATGGAAACTCCGGTTCCTGAGTAGTAAACAGATCAACACTCCGCTCACTTACTACATTTAACGATCGCTGGCTAATAATTTGACCCTGAGAAAGGACGGTCACTACATAAGAACCAGGCGGAACTGACAGCACAGTTCCAGAAACGTTACTTTTTATATCAACGGTTTTACCACCTCGACTGAGTTGAATTGCTGCATCACCTATTTTCATACCACGAGAATTTAGCACTTGGAACGTGATCGGAAACATCGCAGGAAAAACCAAAGTGACATCATTTGAAGGAATCTGGATCTTTTTTTCAACAAGGAATGATTTATATTGGATCTGCAGCTGGTATGCTGCGGGAACAAGATGGGTGAAGTGATACAGGTCGTTACTCCGTTGTTCGGCAAAAAGTATCATTGGCGTTTCCATCGCTTCACTAGTAAGCTGAGGTGTCACATCGATTTCTAACGGCAACTCCCACATATCCATTAATTTTAAAGTCCACTCGTCCTGATGAAGTTCCAATGATTTTTTCAGGGAAAACAAGGAATGCACATATCCAAAGCGGATAGTTTCATTCTCCACTACAAAACCACGATACAGGATGATAAGTTGATACTGTTGCATAAAACCGCATGGGGCGGTGAGCAATGCATGCCCGTTAATCGTTGTATTTCGAGCTACTACAACACCATCATGCATAAGTAGTGCACTGGCGCCATCGATTCCGTTCCCCTCTTGATCAACTAACGAAATCAAACAAGACCCCTGCTGTCTACAAAATGTATGGATTTTTGTATCTTTGGTAAGATCAATAATCGTATATCCGATATATCGCCGTTGATTCCCCAGCAAAGAATTGTCCCTAAACACTTTGATAAGATAGCGACCAGCATCAAGTTGTTGAAAATCGATTTTTTTACACACTGAAAAATTACGAACATCGAAGATATGGGTGGTGATAATGAAACGTTGCGCAAGGGAAGATTGCTCAGACGAAGACAGAGGGTTGAGCGGGAGTCGTATCGCGGACCCAGAACTGACTAACTCTTCCTCACGATATATCTCCACAGTGATATAGGGAAAATTACACCCCGTGAGCGCTGAAAGTGCAGAGCCGAAAGGAACCGAGGGAGCATTATGGACATACACCGTCAGTGAATAACGGTCTTGAGTCTGATTATTTTCCGAAGAACTATTCGCTTCCGATGATGGTTTCAGTTTCACCAGTGCTTGGAAAATCTCTGCTTCGGTTTCCACTAAAGGATACCCCCCAACAGGGGAGGAAAAGAACTCAGCGTCAAACGATGCAACAAACCCTTTTGGGATTACCATATCTTTCGTAGCATTCCCTGCTTCGTATGCATTCCGAGTAAATTGAAACGCTGCTGTATCATATTCCAGCCCCGGAAGATGCGGATAATCAGATTCATAGACCTTCAACTGAATCCCATCTCGTTCATCTTCTCCTGCTTTCACCACCGAAGAGGAGCCAAACACAAGCGCATGAACCGAACCGGTGGCTCCTTCATCAAATGACGCCCAGGCGTTTTTCCCGACATCGACATCATCAGTGGTTTTTATGAGTCGGATAACCGGATCTTCAGGGATGAATTCAGGGTTTGTATCAATTCTGTATTCCTCCACGGCATTATGTTCGGTAAAGACATGCAGATACGGGTAGAGTGTACCAAAGTTCAGGTCTTGAATTGACGTGCTATGTATCCCACCACACTGCAACGATCCATAGGTGCCATCGGTGTTGCTTGGTGGATATATTACACATTCTTTCAACGCCTGATGGGTTACCTGTACATGGATTCGTTTATACTCCAGGGGACAATAGTAATATTTGTAGACCGTAGTGGTTTGGAGGTCATCACCAGTTGACCGGCTCACAATCTCACAGGATACCATGAGATTTCCATTGCAGAGTATCTTCTTTGAAACAAGCTGTTGGCTTGTTGAATTATACTGCCACATTTCTTCGTTATAGTAATAGGTGAAGTCAAACGATGCAGCAGCTTCTCCGTTCTTTGGAATCATCTCGGTTGATCCTTCCTTTAGTTTTGTCACGTACTGCGAGGTACTATACCAGAGAAACTGTCCTTGCTGTGCCACTGCATAAGTGATTGATTCTTCCTGGGAGATTTTATAATATTGGGATTGTAAGGGGTATCCTGAAATAGGTTCATAGAAATAAGAAGAATCCTCGATAGACACATGATCGGGATACATTGGAGAAGCAGTCTCTGATTCATCATAATACACATAATATTGTCCGATTTCATCTACCTCTTTGGGAGTAAGAAAGACGAGATTACAGGAGGCAATATGATTGTCATCGCTATGGACGAGACCATAAATCTGAGATTCAAGTACTCTATCAGCTTGGTAAATCACGCGAATTGAGTGTTGCAGTTCATCGCGCGCCCAACAAGAATTCTCAAATATGATAGTCGTATCAACTGGCTGGAAAGCCGCCAGGTCTGAACTAGTATCGAAGGGAAGCACGAGTTCCTGGCGAAACGACCATTGGTTATTCCACCACCGATCTTCAGCTACGATGGTATGTATCGAAAACAGGGGAAATAGAAGAAAACCTGCCACGAGTATAACGCCTATTGATTTTGAAACCATAATGGCCCACGAATCTCCGTTTTTAAATATCACTCTATAAATAATTATTGTCGTATTCATATATTAGAGTTGCGACATAAAAAAATTAGAAAAACTTAGAGCACATAACCCTTTTTTACCACGGTTTCCACTAGGTTTACTCCGAAATGATAGGGGAGAAACTGATGGTTCGGACAATCAAGGATAATACAATCAGCCTGTTTGCCTTTCTCCAGACTCCCGACGATGTTGTGCATCCCAATAGCACACGCGGCGTTAAACGTCGCCGCAGTCACCGCTTCTGCAGCAGTCATCTGCATCTTCAAACACGCAAGCTGAATCATCAACTGCATACTCTCCGTCCAACAATTCGGGTTCAAATCAGTCCCCAACGCAACCGGAACACCACAATCGATGATCTGCCGTGCTGCCGCATACCGCTGCATCATCAAACAAAACGGAGTACCCGGCAGAAGCACTCCAATCACACCGTTCTGCACCATTGCCCTTAAACCAGTCTCAGATGACATCAATAAATGATCTGCACTGATCGCACCAACCTCTGCTGCAAGGGCCGCACCTCCAGTATCCACGATCTCATCCGCATGAATCTTCGGGATAAGACCATATTGTTTTCCAGCATCAAGGATTTTCCTTGATTGAGCAACCGTAAAAACTCCTTTCTCACAAAACACGTCACAGAACCGCGCCAGACCCTTGGTTTTCGGAAGCATCTCTGTAATCACCGTTCGT
>Ga0315291_10006095_pt1 | contig 15003 bp, 18 predicted proteins | sample YL17G12_20_MG_FD_203070 | JGI IMG/M metagenome (GOLD analysis project Ga0315291, IMG submission 203070) | Sediment microbial communities from Yellowstone Lake, YNP, Wyoming, USA - YL17G12_20 | ecosystem: Environmental > Aquatic > Freshwater > Lake > Sediment | place: USA: Wyoming | collected...
GCATGAGGGCCTACCGCAGGAGTATGCTCGATAGCATAGAGTATGATGCCAGCTACGAGGCTCTTCCGGTGGACCTGGTCCTGATACCCATCAGGAAAGGGTACAGGTACACAGAATTTGACATAGAGTATGAGCAGAGGGTAGGCGAAACCACACTACCCAAGTTCAGGTCAGTGGTCGCTACTTTCAGGAGAATACTCGTGCGAAGGTTCAGGTAGCAATTTATTTCAGGCATGGCAAAGCTTTATGTGGTCATATGGCAGTTAAAGGAAGGGTCGGCAGCTTTTACCGGTTCGTGAAGAACATCGAGTTCTTCAGATACTTTCTTGTTGGAATAGCAGCCACTACAGTTGACTGGGGTATCTTCTATTTCCTGGCCGTCATGAACAACGTATTTTACCAGCTGGCGCTAATTGTTGCGCTATCGGTGGGGTCTCTTACCAACTTTTTGCTCAACAAGGTATTCACATTCAGGTGCAAATCCCGCATGCTCGTCCAGCAGATGTCTGTCTACATTGGCGTTGTGGTGGTTTCGTTTGCGACGAGCAGCGCCATTATGTTCCTTTTCGTTGACATGCTCCTGCTGGAGAAGATGCTCAGCAGGATACTGACGACCTTCGTCATGCTGGTGATAAATTATCTTCTGCAGAAATACATCACATTCAACAGGAAGATATTCAGGCAGGGATGATTGCGAACATTAGGCCACAGTATTCGGTTTTTAAGCCAATCGCTCATTCTTATTTTATGGCCAGGTTTCTGCAGGGATGGCGGCTTCTCCTGCTCATGCTTATAATCACAGCATTCTCGGTGATAGTTTACCCCGGATACAGGGTCTTCGTATCTGATCATCTCCTGTATGTGCCGGCTATAGAGAAATCGCTGAATCCGGAATTGTATGACGGCGACCTGCTGCTGGAGTTCAACCAGTCGGGATATACCATATTCGACGAAGTTGTGGTGTTCATGGTAAGCGGCCTTGGCATGGACATATTCCACATGCTCATCCTTCTGACGTTTTTCGTAAGGCTCATATTCTACTATTCAGTATACAGGATAGTCCTTTATTTCACCGGGGATGGCAGATTCAGCCTGTTCTCGATTTTCATTTTCCTTGCGGGCTCGGCTGTATACGGAACCGCATTTTTGACGATGGACGTCTTCCTGACCGCAAGGCTTATCAGCATTTCCCTGTGCCTCCTTTTCCTGGCACTTTTCCTTAACGGCAGGAAAATCCTTTCATCCGTTCCGCTGGGCGCGGCCTTCCTTTTCAACCCGCCGATTACAGTGCCATTCGTACTTTTCTTCTACACTGACATTATCTATAGCCTTTACAGGGAAAGAAGCATCGACAGGTATGCTCTGGCTGCTGCACCGGTGCCCGTATTTTTCTTCATATTCATGCTTTCGATAACCAACAGTTCAGGGCTGGGGGCGTTCGGTACGATAGACCCGGTCTGGGCGTCGATAATGATGTCAAGGATTCCATACGCCTTCCTAACTGGCTGGAGCCATATCTCATATTTTTATCTGCTGGCCGGCATATGCATGCTTGCTGTGGCCGGCTTTGGAACGCCGGAATTTTTCAGCGGGAGAGGAGGCCGGAAGGGTCAGCGTGCAGACCGGCAGTCCTCCGGCGCGATAAGGAGAAGGCATTTGCTTATGCTCATAATGATACCGGTGATTCTGACTGCCCTTTCATTTGTTACCATCGATATCATGAAGCTGAACCTGGCCATGCAGATGAATCTTACAAGGAGCCTTTTCCTTCTGAAGATATTCATAACCTTCATGTTTTCGTACTACGCATACCTGCAGATAAAGTCCTGCCGGATGGACCTGCTGTACAACTTTTCTCTGATTGGAATAATCCTGTCATTCGTGTTTCAGGAATTATTGCTCGTATTTTTCCTGCCGGTTTTCCTGTTTTTATGGGCCAGGAAGAGCGGACATTTTACAGTCATAACAAAAACAAGGCTCTTCCGGAGCGACGTGTTTGTCGCTTCCGGATTTGCTGTCTACGCATCTGTGCTTATGGCAGCTGCCCTTTTTGTCAGGAATGACCCTGCGACGTTTATTTACCTGCTGTCATCGGTGATTGTTTCACTGGTTTCTTCCATGGCGCTCAATTGCAAAAAAAAGTTTTATGCGGCCGACAGAGCCATACCATATATTTTCATAGCACTCGCCATGGCTGCAATTCTTCTTTTCCCGTTTTTCAGCATCTATCCTTCATATTACAGCGACCAGAAGCTGATGGAGGCCTGTGGATGGATCAGGGGCAATACAGATGTCAGTGATATGTTTGTGACAGAGCCATTCACCGACAAGAGCGGTGCGGTAAGGATGACATGTGAAAGGGGAGTCTTCGTTTCCTATAAGGACGGGGCTCAGGTCGGCTTTAACAGGGACTACGCGGCCGAATGGAAGAAAAGGATAGGCATGCTGCAGTCGTTTGAGGAAAACCCGGAAACTATCTCCAGCATAGCTGGAGAGTACGGGCTGGATTACATAATATCAGAAAAGGAAATTGATGCCGGGTATCCGCTGGAATTTGATAATGGCCGCTACTTCATATACAGGATCTCCTAGACAAAGCGCTTTGCAAGTTTTCGCAGGAACCCGATTTTCAGGCCGCTCCTGTTTTCTATGGATTTCATAATTTCTATGTCTGTTGCATCGAAGCTGCGGAGCACCAGCAGCAGCATCCCGTATATGGCCAGGAATGATACGAAAAGGAACACCAGCGTCAGCATTGACGTTTCGGCGAATACGAAAAGGTTAATGGTGTATATCACGGCCGCTGATATTAAACCGGCCGCGACTGCCTTCAGTATGTTGAAGGAAAACGGCTCAATCCCGGAGAAGCGGTACGAAAAGTACAAAAGCAGCAGGAAGGAGATGATGTAGGTAGTGGTAGTTGCAATGGCGGCGCCTGTTATGCCATATATCGGTATAAGAAGCAGATTTAGCGCAACATCGACGCATATGTCAACTATGGTTATATACAGTATAAAGTTGGTCTTTTTGAGCATCTCCATAAGCTTCGAGCTTGGTATGACCTTCCTGAACATCATACCGAAGCTTAGAATTATCAGCGCCATGTAGCCGCTGATATATTCAGGTCCGAAAAACATGTTTATTATTGGCCCGGGGAAAAGCACAAGAAGCAGGAAAACGGGGAAGTTGAGATAGAACGTCCATCTCGTAACTGTTTTGTATATCTTCTTCATACCGCCGGTGTCTTTTTTCGCTAACAGTTCCGTGATTATCGGCAGGAAAAGCATTGCGAGTGCATTTGGAAATATTATCAGAAGCTGGGCTGTGGGCATGGCCGCATTGTAGATGCCCACGTCTGTCGCGTTCATGAAGTACCCAATCATGAGCGTATCTACCCAAAGTATGCCGTAGCTTATGGAAGCTGTCAGCAGAAGCGGCAGTGAGTATACGAACATTTCCTTTTTCATACTAACGGAGGCGGCCTTTCTCTTTATGACGGGGAACATCTTTTCAAGGTAGTAGAGTGCAAGCATGAGCGTCAGTATTGACCCGAAAACCCAGGCCCAGCCTATACCGGTTATCCCTAGGCCCATCATTCCGAAAGCTATCACAAATGCAAGCTTCGCAAAGTTCTGGAATATGTAATCTGTAAACACCTGGTATCTGATTCTCTTGAAACCTATGTACACCGAGGTGACCAGCGTGAAAACCGCTGAAAATGGTATTGACAGCGACATTACCATCAGCAGCGGCACGAGCGTTGGCTCCCTGAAGAAATTCGTAACTATATAAGCGGAAGAAAAGTACATGACAAGAGCCATCGCTATTGACAGCAGCATCACCATGATGATGCTTGATGTTATGACTCCCCTTACCCTGGGTTCATCCTTCTTTGCCCTGTAGAACGCGGTGAATCTTATAACACCGGACTGCTGCCCAAGCAGTGCGAATATCATGAATATCCCGAGAACTGCAAGCGCCAAGTTGAATATGCCGTAGTCGTTGGGGCCGTAGTATCTGGCTATGAAAATTCTCAGCAAATATGAGAAAACCTTTGACATCACGATGCCAAAGAACACTATGCCGGTACCCTTTACTATTGTTTTGAGATGATCATTCGGGATTTCTTCTGACATGCGTAAATTATATGATTCATTAAATAAATTCCCCTGAGCGTCTTCTGGGTCATTTTCAACCAACTCCCGTGGGCTATTCAACCGGTGGGTTGATTTTTCTGAAACCATAGATATTTAGCTTCTGGGAAAAGTGGGAATAATTGGAAAGTGTCCGGAATGGGACCGGTGCAAAGAAAGAGCATAACTAGGTGAAATAATGTATAGCGGAAGTTTCAGGTTCAGCATGGATGGCAGGAGGTTCACCTATAGTGTGGATGCTTCCGATGACCTGATCCGCCAGAGGCTTAAGGAGTACTTCGGACGCCTCGCGGAACTCTATGAGATTTAGCATTTCGGAGAATTTACAAATGGTGAAATTCGCATGCATGCAAGACGGAACGTGATGTTTGAAAAGATGCTCATCAGGGAGATGGTAGAGATGAGCAGCGTGCTGAAAAGCATGGATGAAAAGCTGGGAAGGTTGCTTAGAAACTATGCAAAAGCTTGATAACGCGGAAGGCGCGTCTGGGGACAAAGACGGCCGCAGGAAAATGGAGATGGCCCTGGTCAGAATGGACGACAAGTTCAGGGTCGTCATACCAAAAAAGCTGAGGGAGAGCGCAGGAATATCGGAAAAGTCGAGCATGTTCCTTTACACGTTCGAGGACATAGTCCTTCTTCGCAAGGTCGATACGGAGAACGGGAAGTTCCTCGGAGGTATCGAAAAACTGAAAGGGCTGGGGGTTGTGTAGATGACGGGCGGCCGCGATGGATTCGAGCTTGTGGTGAGAACCGTGGGAACGGGGAGTAGCTTAGACGTTCAAGCCTACGGCGGGGTCTACGGCAGTTCCGCTGAAGTTAAGAGGCAACTTGCGACTGCCGCCTATGTTTCTGCGGATGCCTGCGCTGACAGGCACAGGCAACTTGCTGAGATGGACAGAATTGCTGAGGTGACTGGGAATGGCAGATGAACTCCTCGGAGACATTGTGATAGACGGCAACACTGTCAGATTCTCAGACAGGGTTGGTAACGTTGTAACCACTGAGCAATCTGAAGTTCTTCGCAGGACTGCTGAGGCTCTTGGAAAGTTTGCGATAAATGACAGGTATCCTGCTGACTCAATGGATGCTCATGTTATTGAAGTTACTTATGGCGCTTTAGATTCTTGGAAATATCAAGGCAGGAATGAGCATGGGCTTCCGGTTGCAGAACAATTTGACCGTAATTGGCGTGAATTTAAGAGATTATTTGGGGAATGATTATGGTTGATGAACTTCTTGGCGACATCGTGATAGATGGCAACTGTGTCTTATATTCAGACAGGGTTGGTCGTTACGTTACTCCTGAACAGAAGGCTGTTCTTCTCAGGACTGCTGAAGCTCTCGGAAAGATAGCAATAGACGACAGGTATCCTGCTGACCCGATGGAAGCTGATAACGTGGAATTTTTTCACGGCGCATCAGAACTTTCCAGACTTTTAGGCAGGAACGAGCATGGCCTTCCTAAAAATGAATTTCATCGTTCAATAGTGCGTCAAGCTGATAGACTTTATGGGCGTGGTGATAAATGATGACAGATGAACTTCTCGGTGATATCGTAATAGGCAGGAACAGCGTCAGGTTCTCTGACAGGGTTGGTCATTACGTTACACCTGAGCAGAGCGCCGTTCTTTACAGGACTGCTAAAGCTCTTGGCAAGGTTGCGATAGATGACAGGTATCCAGCAGATGCACTCGGCGCTCAGTGCATGGAAATGACGATTGGCGAAACGAGAGGTCGGAATGAACATGGCGTTCCAAATAGTTCTATTGGTGCGATGCTTAGCCTTCAATTTAAAGATGTTGTCGGTAATGACGAAGGGCTTGATGGTTGGATTAGAGAAGCTTGTGTCAGGGGTATGGTGGAGGAGGATGGTTATAGTCCGTGATGACCTCTTTGGTGATAAATGATGACAGATGAACTTCTTGGCGATATTGTTGTAGAAGCTGGCTGTGTCAGATTCAGTGACAGGGTTGGTCATATTGTAACCACTGAGCAAGGTGAAGTTCTTCGCAGGACTGCTGAAGTTCTCGGAAAGCCTGCTTTTAATGATAGGTATCCCGCTGACTCATTGGATGCTCGTAATCTGGAAGTGATTTATGGCGCTTGCCAGTCTTGGCAATATGTTGGCAGGAATGAGCATGGTGTTCCTAAAATGGAAGAATTAGAACGCTTTGGTCGTGAATTAGATAGAGTTTTTGGTGGTAAATAATGGCTGACGAACTTCTCGGTGATATCGTAATAGGCAGGAACAGCGTCAGGTTCTCTGACAGGGTTGGTCATTATGCCACGTCTGCACAGGTTGCTGTTCTTTGCCGGACTGCCGCTAAACTTGGGAAATTTGCTGTCAATGACAGGTATCCCACTGATAGTGCAAGTGCCAGTTGTTTGGAAATGTTGGCGGACTCAAGAGACTCCGGACTTTTTTTTGAGAGGGCTGGTCGCAACGAGCATGGTGTCCCATATTTTCTTATTGACGGAAGTTTGGGAGTACAGTATAGTGCGGTGACTGGCGAAGACTATCATTGGGCTATTGCACAAGTATGCGCAAGACGTATCGTGGAGAGTGATGAATAATGCCAACAGAAATCCAGTATCGTGAGAGGATAGCCCCGCCCTATGCTTCAGAACGCAGAGTCGAAGTCTATGGAAACGACAGGCAAGAGCGATTGGAGCAACTTCCAAGAGAAGTCGGCGCTTTCGAGAGTGCTTTATCTTCTGTTGTTGCTGATGTTCGCAGTGGATTTTTCGAGGCTTTAAGGAGATGAAGGAAAATGGGAGACGAAAAGACAGTGGAATGCTGGGTCAGGACACGTGCCTCAATACCTTACAGGACTGAGACCAATGAGCGCTATCCAGCAGATGTGGATACTCACGCAACGGCAAGGGGAAACACGCCAGTTGACAGGCAGATAGCCTCTGATATGGCAGGTCAGATAGGTTCAGGTCAAAGTGTCGGCGGCTTCAGGTATCTGGAGACTCTGAGAAAGTTGGGATTAGGAGAGGATTGACATGACAGCGAATGACAGAGTTTATTTCAACAGGCACATACACTTGGAGCTTAACCCTATGGGAACTTATGAGCCTACCTTCTGCGCAGAGGCCGTGTCTGACGGCAGATACCACTTTGCGACTAATACTGCTCAGCTGCCGCCAACCGACGCCGAGCTCAAGCGCTACCCTTCAGATTTCGTGAGCTACATTGCTACTTGGGTGTCTGACATAACCAAGCGGTTGTGGCGGAAGAGGTACGGGGGCCGAAGATAGGACTCGTGTGAAGCAGAAATTTCGTAAGAAGATGAAAAGCCGGGACTTTGCTATGAAAATGTTTTTGTTTTTTCAATTTTCTTTCTTCATCTTTATCACTATAATTTCAAATACCGCGTCTGCTGCAGTCGCTCTCAACGAATTTATGCCGGATCCCGTGGACAGCTGCAGGGACTGCACAGAGTGGGTTGAATTTTTCGCCAACGGAACACCGCAGAACCTCACCATCGACGCAGGCGGGAAAAATACAAGCTTTTCTATAAACGGCCCGGGTTATTTCGTTATAACCGGGAATAAAACTGAATTTCTTAAATTGTGGAAAACGGAACCTGGGGCTGTAATTGAGGGCGGCATGAGCCTTAACAACGGCGGTGACTGCGTCCATCTTTATGATGAAAGCGGGCTCGCCGATTCCTTCTGCTACAACTCCTCAAGGAGCAACTATTCATGGGCAGAATGTGCTGGTGAATGGGCCGAAACGGCGAATGCGACGCCGGGCATGCCGAACGATTGCTCCGGTGAAGAAAATCATGAAGGCAACTTGTCAATACTGAACTGGTCTTTTTACCCGGACGAAGCAACTGCCGGCGACCTGATCAACTTCTCGTTTGTGATTGAAAACAACAAATCTTCGGGCATCAGTGCGTCTGTTTCCATAATAATTGCCGCCCTGAACCTGGATATCAGTTGCGGAGACTATGCAATCAGGAACATGACCATCATGACTGCAGAATGCCTTTGGATAGTCCCGCATGACCTGGAAACCGGCGGAGTGGTAAGCTTTGAGATTTATCCGGAAGTTTTGTTTAACGGGTCTGCCGTGAAAGGAGAAACCAAAATCATAAAACTCGAAGGCGCCGCAGATTTCGGCGAACCTTCCATTGAAGCATCAAACCCCGAAAAGGCATCCCGGTTCGGTGATTTTGCACTGGCGGTGGCGGAGTTTTATGCAGGCGGCGAGGAAAGGCCGCTCAGGATAGTAGCCTACATATACAAGCCGTACTGGGTGAGTATGGACCTTGACGGCAGGACTATACACACAGGACTGAATGAAACCGCCACAGCACTCAAAATCGCAAATCCGCGACTTGGTGAAAACGTCACGCTTTATCTACCAATCCTGATAAAAGGCAACTGCGACGGAGAGTATCCTGAAGGCAACTACACGGGCAGGGTGCGCGCCTACCTGGACGGGACCGATGAAATCGTCGCTCAGGATACATTTGACATCATAATCTCAGGCAGCAACTCTATATTCTGTAAGGACTGCCCCGCATGCAAAAAGACTGTATGCAAATGCCCCGCATGCTCAAGCTGCGGCAGCGGGGCTGTCTCAGGTGGGGCCAGAAACTCCTCGCAGGAAGACAGTAATCGCTTTATTCACATGATTTCTTATTCCGGGAACGCTGCGCAGGGAGCGACCATCGTAACAAACGTAAGCATACACAGCCCCGCGGGCCAGGCCGGCAACTTCACCGTCTATTCATACGTATTCAATGGCACAGCTTGTGTGTCCACCGGCTTCGACGGCAGGTCGTGGAAAAATACCTGGACCGCCAACCAGAAAACCGTGCGCGTCCCCGCTGGCTCGTCCATCAATCTCAGCCTCGAGAACATCATAGAGAATGGGACGCCGCCGGGGCTTTACAGCCTGAGGGTCAGGCTGAAGTATGGGGAAAGGCAGGAAGATGTCACTAGGGAAATTTACATAGAACGTGCGCAGGAGCCCGGTCCTGAAATTGAGGAGAGCCCGGAGATGAATGTCACGGAGCCTGTCAATTTCGAAGCGGAAATTCCGGTATCCGGGATGGCTGTAAAGGAGGATAGCGGCATTCTGGGGTTCTTCTCAGACGTTTATGTCGGCATGTCCTCATGGTTTTCATCGGTTTTTAAATTCTAACTATACCTACTATCATTTATTCGGTTGTGGGCCCGTAGCTCAGTTTGGACAGAGCAGCAGCCTCCTAAGCTGAAGGTCGGGGGTTCAAAGGCACCATTTTGCATAAGCAGGCGTGCAAAAACGCTGGCCTTCCGGAAAGACCGGAAGTCGCCCGAAAAATAAGCTAACGCAAAAAGGGCTGAATATCCCCTCGGGTCCGCTACAACAAATATATAAAAACTACTGCCAAATGGTTATTATGACCAGAATCATAACTATCGCCAGCGGCAAGGGCGGAGTTGGCAAGACCACACTGGTTTCTAACCTGTCAAGCGCCCTTGCGAAGTTCGGAAAGTCTGTAATCGCTGTCGACGGAAACCTGACGACTGCCAACCTCGGTCTTCACCTTGGCATACCGCTTTATCCCGTGACCCTTCAGGACGTGCTGAATGGCCAGGCAAGGCTCAGCGATGCTCTTTACTATCATCAGGCAGGCTTCACTGTTTTGCCAGCTGACATATCACTGAGGAAGCTAAGGCTGGCCAGCACACACGAGCTTGTCAATGTATTCTACAAGCTCATCGGCGGCTGTGACTTTGTCATTGTGGATTCCGCAGCGGGGCTCGGAAAGGAGGCGCTGGCGGCCGTGGAGGCAGCTGACGAGATGATAACAGTCACAAACCCGGAGCTACCGGCGCTGACCGATGCGCTGAAGCTGGGCAACATAGCCAAGAAGTACGGAACCCACAACCTTGGCGTGGTGGTGAACAGGGTCCGTGGCAAAAAACACGAGTTCTCGATGCCAGCCATCGAGGAGTTCCTTGAGATGCCTGTCATCTGTATGATTCCGGAGGATTCTGAGGTCTCCAAATCAATATCAAGAAAGACTCCAGTCGTTGTTCATAACCCGAGGGCAAGGGCTTCACAGAATATCATGGGCCTGGCGGCCAGGCTTATAGGCGAGGAGTACAAGCCCAAAACTCACATCGGCTACAGGCTGATGAACATTCTCAGATGAGCACACTGCTCAGGAAAAGATGCTGAATTCTTGACCGGCACCGGTTTTCCTGGCAACGTTATAAACATGGTGCGCAAGGGCAACGTCCTGTATGGAAAGCCCGGTTGAGTCGAAGATTGTTATCTCATTGCCGGTCCTGCCTGCCTTCTTTCCTGTAACTATCTCCCCAAGGGTCGCGTGTATGTCGTTTCTGGTTATAAGGCCCTTTTTGAAAGGGACGTTTATTTCACCAGCGTGGGAAGCCTGCTCCCATTCGTCTATGACCACCTTGGCTTTCTTGAGCACCGCTGTCTCAAGCTCCTGTTTTCCTTCAGCGTCCGCTCCCATGGCGTTTATGTGCATTCCGTCCTTAAGCCACTGCGCCTTCACTATCGGCTCCCTGACAGGCGTTATGGTGGTCAGGATGTCGCTGTAGACCGCCTGCTGCAGGCCTGATTTTTCAGCCACTATCCCGAAGCCGGCAAGCTCGCCAATGAGCCTGGATACAGACCCATCATTAGTATCACAAACCCTGAACTCCGAGATATCCCGGACCGATGATACGGCAAGCGTCTGGAATGAAGACTGGCCCCCCGCGCCGACAATTCCAAATGAGATACTGTCCTTTCTCGAAAGCAGCTTCGTGGCAAGGCCCGCGGCCGCGCCTGTCCTCATCCTGGTTATGTGAGTTCCACCCATTACGGCAACAGGCTCACCTGTCGCAGGGTCGTTCAGCATTATCGTGGCCATGACCGTAGGCATATCTTTCGCAGGGTTCCCGGGATGCACGTTGACTATCTTGGTACCGGCCATATTGAATTTATTTATGTAGGATGGCATTATCCTCAGGTCGCCGCCGTGCTCGGGAAAATCCAGGTATGTCTTGGCCGGCATCTGGAACGCACACCTTCCGTGCTCGAAGAACGTCTCCTCCATTATTCCTATTACCTTTTTCATATCGGCAAGCGGTATTATTTCCCTGACTTCACTCTCTTTTATAAGCAGAACCATGGCCTTTACCCCAGCATACCCATGACGGACTTTATGTCAACCTCGAAGGCGACGACAGGCTTTTCCAGGCCCCACCTGTTCAGGACCAGCGGGTGAATCTCGCCTATAATGCCAAGCGGCAGCGAACCGGCCCTGATTTCCGCAGCCCTGCCGGGTATGAGGCTTGGGTGCTTTGTCTCGTGAAGCTCCACGCTTATCCCGAGGGATTCGAAGAGCGACTGCAGGACGCTGGCCATGTATTCATATCCGATCCTGTAGTCTGACACCGCAGCGGCCATTTTCCTGATATCAGATGCCCTTGTCTCCGAACGGTCATCCATTAACACGACGTCGCCTGTCTCGAATATCTTCTGCGGGTACTCCCTGTGTTTGTTCTTCGAAAGGAACTCCAGAAGGCTTGGAAGCATCCAGTTCCTGAAAACGCACCAGTTTGATGAAACTATGTTCTCTATCTCAGCCACCTCCTGCTCTTCCGTGTTCATCCTGCTGAAAAGGTTGCTCTTATTGGTAAGTATGTAAGACAGTATCTCCTGGAAACCGAGCCCTACCATCACTTCTGCGAATGAGTCTGACACCGTCTCTATCCTGTTCACGCTACCGATGGTCGCCAGCTTCGGCGTCAGCGGCTTTATCCGGTTGTAGCCATAGGACACTATTATGTCCTCGACTATGTCCCTCGGGTGCATTATATCCTGCCTGTATGCGGGGTAAAGGACCTCGATAATCCTCCCTCTGGATTTTGGGTCGTACCTGGCCTCTTTAAGCAGGCGGATCATATCACTCTGCTTAAGCTTAAGGCCAGAAATCTGGTTGATGAAGTCCGGGGACACCCTGCTTTTCCTGGGCCTCATGTCCGGCGTCCTTTTTACACCATCCGGGTATTCCACCCTGACGGATTTTATGGACCCGCCCCTGTCACCCAGGGCCGCGACGAGCACGTTGAGGGCCGGCATCAGGAACCTGAAGTCGAAGCCCGAGCATTCGATGAAAACATCCCTAGTTGCACTCGTCACCTTTCCAGTGTGGTCTGAGTTGATTATAGGCGGCATGGACAGCACCTCGCCGGCCGCATCTATGAATATGGGGTACTCGCTAAAGCCTTTGAGCAGGTGTGCGTACTCGAGCCCCTTCGGGTGCTTCCTGAGTATCTCGGCCGGTGTCATTTCCCTGTCAGACTCCAGCGGCACGAATTTTATCCCGTCAGGCTTTACTGATGTGAACCTTATCGGCGATTTTATTTTGTGGTAGTCGTATATGCCTATGGCAACCTCGGACCTGTTCCTGCCGAAGGTGATGCTGACCTTTTCCTGAAGCTGTATCATCTGCGAGAGCACGTCCGTGGTTATGTTGAGGCCCTCCACAACCGCGCAGACCGTCAGCGGCCTGATGTTTTTCAGCTTTCTGTCTACTTTAACGACCAAGCCTGAGGGCTTCACTGCATACCTGGGAACGCCTGTCCTTACACCGTACCTGCCCTGCAGCTCCCTCGCAATCCCCTCGGCGCTCCACAGGTCGGGCCTGTTGGTATCCTTGATGTCCACCTTCAGCTCCTCGCCCTCTATGGAATCTATCTCTCCCTTGGCGTAGAGGATGCCCTCCTCCTGCAGCACGTCCAGTGGTATGTGCTTCCCTACCAGCCCGAGCAAATCATTGTAGTTGACTTCAACCGTCGGCATATCATCACTTCAACTTTATATTAGCACAGGCTGCCTCCTCAGCCATTCTATGTTTGAGCTGAAAAGCTCCCTGATATCATTTATACCGAGCCTGAACATGGCCAGCCTGTCTATGCCAAGACCCCATGCTAGCACAGGCTCCTTCACGCCAAGCGGCTCTGTCATCTCGGGCCTGAATATGCCGGCACCTGCGAACTCTATCCAGCCCATGACAGGATGCTTTGCGGATATCTGCACCGACGGCTCCGTGAAGGGGTAGTAGTCGGCGTAAAACTTTACCTCCTTCGCGCCGGCTATCTCCACGGCGAACGACCTTAGTATTCCGAGCATCTCCCTGAAGCTAAGGGACTTGTCAATGATTATACCCTCGCACTGATTGAACTCAACCCCGTGCGTCGCATCTATGACATCCGGTCTGAAGCATCTCTTTATGGCGAAGTACTTCCCGGGGACCTCAACGCCTTCGGCAAGCTGCCTTGCTGAGCATGCGGTGCCATGCGCCCTCGGCATCAGCTGGGCCGCCTTGCCGGGATCCCATTTATACCTCCAGCCAGTGCTCCCTGTTTTCCACCCGTTTTCGTGGGCCTGCCTGACCCGGTCGACCAGCTTCCTGTCCGGCAGGTCTCCGTGCTTTGCGCGCTTAAGCTTGTAGGTCTGGGTCCAGTCCCTGCTGGGGTGGTTCTGCGCCTGGAAAAGGGCGTCGAAATTCCAGAACTCTGTCTCTATTATCGGGCCGCTCATTTCCCTGAAGCCCATCTCAACCAGCCGCTGCCTGACTTGGAACAGAAACCTGTTGTAGGGCTGCCTCTTGCCCGGGTATATCTTCTCACCGGCTACCTTTATGTTATACGGCCTGAGCCTGACCTGCCTCCAGGTGCCTGTCTTTATCAGCTCAGGCGTAAGGCTGGTCACGTCCTTTCCTACATGCTGCCTTGCCCTCTTTAGCTCGTCTTCCTTATTCTCAGCAATCAGCCTTCTGCCCAGAAGAATTTTCAGCGTCTTTTCCTCAACAGCACCACCAGAACTCAGCTTCCTAAGGGCTTCTCTTTCACCATCTCCGCGGGGCTTACCGGCCGGAACTATATGGCCGTTTTCCAGCTTCACCCAGCCTTTCTTCTTGGCCCAGGAAAGTGCTATGCTGAAGTTTTCAATCCTGCCGCTGGCTGCCGAAATCTTCACCGGCTTTTTCACCAGCTTAAGCAGATTCTCCTCAGGCAGTCCGGACTTCAGGTACTTTACACCCTCCACCGTAAGGCTGTAGCTTTTCTTCTTCAATCAACCACCTTGGTAATTTTTGTAGAGATGGATTAAATATATCCTACCTTATGGGCAGGAAGTGCTCATCCTTGACCTTCCTCACGGTCCTGAGCTTCAGCGACTCTTTGAAAAGCTTTGCGAAAAGCTTGACCGTACCGAGCTCGTCCACCCTTCTTATGGACGTTCTTATGGGGTTGTCCGCTATGAACTTCACCCCGCCATACTTCCTTATCTTGCTGAACAGCAGGCAGTCCTCGAGCATGTTGAACCTAGCATCGAAGCAGCCTGCCCTGAAGACAGCGTCTCTCCTTATCATGCTGTTTGCCCCGGATATAACCCAGGACATCTTCATCCTTATGCCGAGCCTCTCCATCTGGCTGAACATCCTGAATGGCCAGTAGTTCCTCCTTTCCAGGCCTTCCAGCGGCCCGTAGCAGGCTACCATCCTGGGGTCCGCGAAATGCGGCAAGAACTTCTCTATCCAGCCGGGATAAGCGAGAGAGTCCGCACCCGTAAAGGCCAGAAGGTCGCCGGACGACGCCTTCACGGCTGCGTTAAAGGCGTGGGCTACGCCCTGCCTTTTTTCAGCAACAACCACATCCGCATACCTTTTTGCTATTTCATATGTGCTATCCTTTGAGTTGTTGTCGCATACGACGATTTCGCAGCCGACGGTCTGCGCCCTGAGGGACCTGAGGCAGGCGCCGAGATGCTTTTCCTCGTTATACGCGGGCACAAGAACCGATATTTTCACACGAACAC
>Ga0315291_10006097_pt1 | contig 14999 bp, 36 predicted proteins | sample YL17G12_20_MG_FD_203070 | JGI IMG/M metagenome (GOLD analysis project Ga0315291, IMG submission 203070) | Sediment microbial communities from Yellowstone Lake, YNP, Wyoming, USA - YL17G12_20 | ecosystem: Environmental > Aquatic > Freshwater > Lake > Sediment | place: USA: Wyoming | collected...
TTCTTATCAGTATAAATAGATGCGGGGCAGGGCAAAAATTCAGGTGCACCAACTTCAACAACTACCCCATCCAAATTATTCAAACAATCGTAAGTAATATCCAGAATATTTGTATGTACCTTATCGCCAATTTTAAATGTTTTCATTTTTTCTCTCCTAGTTTAATCGTTTGTATTGATAATCTTAAAAAATTGATTCTGTCTTTTGTTTTTTATTTTTTCTGTATGACTTATATTCTTCGTCTATTTTATTAAGAGCACTTCTGGCAATATCAGATAAAAATTTTTCGTAATCATTAACAACAGTATAGTTAACAATATCAACCAATGCCTTTTGTGTTATATATAGGTGTCTCTCGCTTCTATCGCGTAATATATCGACAGTAAGCGCATGCTCGTTCATCATCTTTGTTTTTTTGTCTAACTTTTCTTTAAGGATAGCTATCTCTTCATCTTTTTGGTTTATTAAATCTGTCCACCATTCGTCTAATGATAATTCGTTGCTTGACATATTGTTCTCTCCTTTTATATATAATCTATTATATCACACTTTTCGAGATTTGTCAAGGATAACTTAAAAATCATCTTCCATATGAAATTCTTCAATATTTAATTTTTCAATAAATTTATTATCAAAAAGATATTTTATAAATCCTTTACGAGTTAACCCGTCTATTCCTGTATTTGTTTGCCATTGCTCTAATATCTCATAATTTTTAAAATCTTTCACTATAACAACAATATTATTTTCGGTATTGTATATACCTGTGATTAATACTATATCACCAACTTTATAATGTTTTTTCTTCATTTTTCTCTCTCTTTATTTTTTTCTAGTAAATAATTATCATAATCAATTATCTCAATATTTCTTGTTTTACATACTTCATATACTTTATTGGCAATATCTGGACTACACATATAAATAGGTATATCTTCTATCATATTAGGAGCAATTATATATAAATGTTTTTTGTCTGTTAAGAATTCGGTTTGTGCCAATATAATTGACATACCACACAATACTTTAGCTTTTATTAAACTAGAGTATGTTAGCGGGAAAGACATTTCAAATTCTATATGATTATTCATTTTAAAAATCGTATTTTATTTTATATGTTCCATTGCTAATAATGAGGCATAACAAATAGCTAATTCCGGAGTGGAGGCTTCCCCCAAATACCATTCTTCATCATTGTCTATATTTGAAATAAGAATACAAGCCCAAACCATATCGTCATCTCTTTCTATTGTAATACTTAGCATTGAGTCTTTTATCTTCTCTATTACTTCCCATGCCCACAAGATGCTTTGGGACGGATGCCAATGTAAAAGATGAAAGTCATCATCATCTTCATACCACCCATCTTCTTGTTTAATTCCATGCATATAACGTCCATCTGCATCGAGCCAATCTTCCTTGTTATTCTTAATGGTTACTCCATTAGAAGGAATATAGTTGCCTTTATGCCATCCCATAACCTTTTCTGCTACCATTTCATCAATTTCTTTTCCTGCTGGCATATCATAAATATAATCTGTTTTCATTTTAAAAATCCTTTTTATTCTTCATCTTTATTTAATAAAGTAATAACCAATCCGCCAAATATAAAAAATCCTACACTGGTTCTGTATTATTAGATATATAGCCTTTTTTTAATAGGCAATCAAAAGCATAATCTTTCAAATCTCTAGTTGATAAACTAGCCTTAGCGTTAATAATCGTTCTGAGTTCATTAACCAATTCTATTATTCTGCGTTGTAATTCTTTGTTTGCAAGTTCATCTATTTTTACTTGTTTTCTAAGATGCTCTACTTCAATTGTTTCTGGTCTATATCCGCAATAAGGAAAAGGAAGTGATGAATCATAATCAGGATTTACTTTTTCACGCTCTTTTCTACATTTCCAGCAATCTCCACCACCATCATAATCTTCATAATGTTCATTAATTGAATGGCTACATTGAGAGCAAATCATTTCTTCCATTTTTATTCCTTTAATGTAGCATTATCTATTAATTTATTAAATACTTTTTTTATAAAATCTTTTCCCATGTGCTCACTATCTATTTGAAGTTCTTCACCAACAGAAGAATGCAAATAAATATGTCCAAATTCTCCCCCTTCGTCTTCCCAATATATATCGATGAAACCGCTCTCTATAGATGTTTCTTTTATACCATTGATAGTTGCATAAGTTATCATAATTTTTATCCTTTTAATACATAGAAAATCTATTATAATTTATTGATTCAAATATACCTTTTTCAAAAAGCCACTCACAAAATTTTCTAGGGGAACGATGCTTCTTTCCCTCTAGTGTATCCCACTCTTTCCATTTTTTTGTATAATTGAATGACTCTTTAACTATTACTACATCAGTGGTATATGGTCCATCATAATCATCAAACTCAATAACAGCTATTTCACCTTCAAAAAAATTTGCTCCATCACCTGTATCTGGCATTTTAATCCTCAACAATTTCAAATTCTATACAACCGCATTCGCATTGTGGAAGTATATCTGGTAATAAAGGTATACCTTCTTCTTTACTATATGTTTCATAACACCTTCCGCAATTTACACATATTAAGGCGGTATCTATAAACTCAACTGTTTCATCATTGTTCATATTAAAAATCCTGTTTTATAGTCTAGCTTTTGGAGTATCGGGGTCTAACTCTGTAAGTTTATCCATTGTCTCATTGAATTTTACTTTGTGATACATTATATCTGGAAGAAGATATTTTGTTAGTTCTATACCACAATCGTATTTATCAGCCATAAGATAATATGCAACATAATGGCTTTTCGCTATCCCTTTTAGATTTTCTATTTCTTTTTTATTTGCTTTCATATTAAAAGTCTTGCTTTATAGGTGTGACAGTCTTTGTAAGATAAAGCAAATGCTCGACTATCGAACAGGCATCATCTTTACTATAAGTGTATCCACAAGGAGGTGGTGCTGAAACATTAATTCTATTTTCTAAACCCGTCCTTGCTTCCCAATACCACATCGTTGTTTTATCCTTGACTATAGGATAAACCTTGCCATAGATAGCCATAATTTCCTCAGATATAAATTGCAATTCAAGATTATGCATTACCCATTTTTCTTGCGGATTCATTTTATCTCCATTTAAAATCCTATTTTATTCTGGTAATTCTTCACCGAAAATACTTATTCTAGTACTCTGAAAAGCATCAATATAATGTGATGCCATGATTCTCGGGTCTATGTTTTCTGATTTTTTTCTTTCTCCACGCCAATAAACAATACAACCATCTAAGTATTCTTTAACTTCTTCCAATGTTTGCATTGGATATCTTTTTATTGGATATCTTTTTATTATTAGTTGGTCTTTATCTAATCTGTCTGGATTAAAATCTGGATGCTCTATGTCTGCCATTTTTTCCTCTTAAAAACCCTATTTTATTTTCTTTTTAAAGGATGTTTCTTTCGCCATGCTTGATATATTTCTAATTGTTTTGGGGTTGGACTTTGATTACAACTAGAACAAAAAGGACGCTCTAGATTCTTATCTGCAAGACCATTGAACGCCCAACCAGTATCATAATAAAACTCTTTTACACGAGGCTCCACTAAAATACCACAATGTTGACAATATCCATCGGGATATAATTTTCTACCCAATTTTGAAAAAAAGATACCTGTTTGGCGAGGGGGAAAATCATGTGAATCAAACCATTGGGTTAAAATCCAAAATCGTGTGGCAATCCAATATAAAAAAATGCTTATTGTTTTCATTTAAAAACTCCATTTATTCTTTGTTGATAACTTCATACCAAATATGTTCATATCTGCTATTAGGAACAACCCCATTCATAAATAAAACAACATCAGAAAGTGCTTGCATGTAACCTCCAGCATAACCTTCTGATGATAGACCGTGTTGATATAAGTTATCCAGACTAGTGCTTTTATAATGTTCTTTACTTATACTTCTATTAACTTGACTGATTATGTCTTTTTTATTTTTCATATTAAAATTGTTCTTTTAACAACCAATTTCTGTGTCCGATATATCATAGGTTATAGGTTCGCACCTTTCATTATATGAGCAACCACATTTTGGACATACATCAAATCTATACCCGCAATTTGAACAAACCTGTCTTAAATAAAACAACGTTATATCACAGGATGGACATTTCCGTCCTACCAGTTTATAACATTGTTTTCTCAATCTCCAATTTATAGGTATATTTTCCATGTTAAATTTTTTTAAATTCAATCACCCATACCCAAGGATTACTATCCCAAGAATATTTTGTTTTTCCATAATCCTTATTCCACGATAACTCGTTTTCATCAGAGATATCATGTAATTGTTTTACAGAAATACCAGTTATTTCTAAAATAAGTCTACTTGCCCATCTTGGCATATGAATAGATGGACAAGCTGTATTTTTCCATTGCCATAAAGCAATTCCGCACCAACCCTCTTTTGCCCCGGGCGCATAAGGAACAGCAGTACCTGTTGCTATATATTGAGTAGTCCATTTTTGATATTCTTTTTTTACAGGTTCTTCCCATGAATAATAATCTTTGCTATTAAATGTTTTCGATTCTAAAAATTCTAATCTTCTATAACGACGTAAACTTTCTCTTACCCACAAATAATCTCCAATTTTACCATAAGGACATTTTACAATATGCTCCTTATTAAATAATACTCCTGGTACATCTGCCCAACACGCACTCCCAATTTCTTTTTTGGCGGTTGAATCAATAATCCAACCAGACCAGATATTACAATCTATGGGTGGTTGCAGTTTTATAATCCTTCTGGTTTGTGTTTTTCCACTGTCTAGGATTGCTCTAACTGATTCTTCACTAAATAAAATCGGGTGTTCTTTCATAATTACTCCGAAAAAATCGCCAACAAAGCACATCTACATACTGCTAATTCAAATGTATCTGCTTTTGCTTCTACTAAAAGTGTAGGGCTTTCTATCTTACAACTATACAAATCATCATATTTATCCTCGGCAATATGTAAAGTTATTTCACAATTTGTTGCATATTTACTAGGATATTTTCCATACATAAATGCTTCAATAACTTCCCATGATTTTTCTAAGTTAATGCTATATCCACATATACAATCATCATAATTATATCCACAGGTTTGACAGGTACAGCATGTACCATGTGTGGGTTTTATAAATTTCCAACCAAATATTTTTTCAGCAATCATTGCATCGATTTCTTTACCTGATGCCATATTTAATATTTGGGTTTCAAGAATTTTATTTATCATTCAATGACCTCATATTCAGGATGATTAATTCTTGCCCATTCTAAAGCTTCTTCTTTTGTATTCCATGACCTCAATTTTCTATGTTTGTCGTAAAAAGTTTCTGGTCCACGTGACAATACCCACCAATCATGTTTTTTATCATACTCAGCTTTAACAGTTGGGTTATAAAAATCATAATCTTTATACACATTAAATATCAGCTACAAATTTTTTAAACTCTTCCATGCGTTCTTTAGGAATGATTACCCCATATAAGCAAAAACGCCTACCCCGAATAACGGACCAGATTAGGCGCAAGCTTTCTTTTAAATTGTTTAAAAATGGTTTTTGATGAGTAGAAAAACTTAATTCATATAATGACCAATATCCCTCTTCATCGATTTTATCCACCATGAGTTGAAGAATTTCTGTACCACAGTCACATTTTAAATCAAAACTACTATAGTTTTCATTATAAATCATTTTATATTCTCCTAGGTGCTCGAAGGGAGATTTGAACTCCCACGCTTTTTAAGGCGGTAGGTTCTTAGCCTACTGTGTCTACCGTTCCACCATTCAAGCATTAGGGGTGGTTAACCCCTTGAAAGTTTCATTACCAGCTTTCAAACTAACTACATTATCGCATGTAGTGCGTAGATGAACCACACCTAGTCCTTCTGATAGGACTCGAACCTATAGATTTCAGTTTCTAAAACTGTTGCGTATGCCAATTTCGCCACAGAAGGATAGAGGCTCATATCGGACGTGCGCCGATTTAAATTGTTTTGCAGACAATTGTCTCACTACATTGACTTATGAGCCATATTTATTTATTATACCACATTATTTCAATTTTGTCAAGTTATGGGATAGGAACTATCTCTTCGGGATAAGTTTCTGCTTCCCATTGTTCATATACTGTACGAGCTAAGGCTATCCAAGTTTCTTCCTCTGGTGTTTCTCTATTCCTTCGCCTATTAAAATGTTCCAAACGTTGAAGAATCATACTTGGAGGCATACCTCGACCACCATGAGCCTTTTGCTTTTCTAATATGTGCTCAATACGAGGGTCTTGCGGGGCTTTATCTTTTTTGAGTTCTTCCTTTAAAACTTTTAAAAACTCTTGAACATGTTCATCTTTAACTTCTTTAGGCATATAATTCTCCTCAAATTAAAATATGTTACTAGGCTGCCAATTCTGGATTTGAACCAAAACTATAACTTTCAAAGAGTTGTGTGCTACCAATTACACCAATCGGCAATAAGGCTGGAAATTCAGGGCTTGAACCTAAACTAAGACTTTCAGAGAGTCTCGTGCTGCCAATTACACTAATCTCCAATATTTTTATTTTCTTCTTCAACATTTATTTCAAATTTTGTTTCATTCAAAAATCTTTCTATTTTTCTTTTCATATTATCTCGTTGTTGTTCATCGAATGACCATAAGTCTCTGCCTTTTACACGTAAACTCTCATTTAATGTAGCAACAATTAAATTTAATTCCATTGCAGATAGTTTCATATTTTCTCTCCTCTAATCTATAAAAATCATCAAAATTGCACCTATTATGCCACAAAATATTCCTAAATAAAGTAATATATTAATAAATATAGTAGAATTTTCAATTAAGATAGGCGCATTACCTATAAGCATACCCGCAGAAAATAATAATGCTATTCCCATACTCTTCTCAAAAACTCTCGATGTCTTACTTTTTTTAATCATTTTCTCTCCTAGGGTAAATTATCGGGGTTGAACCGATACCAATTTCTTCACAGGAAATTGTGCTAACCATTACACCAAAAATACCATGTTTACTTACATAAAATCATTCTAGTTTGGTTTGCTTTTACGCCAAACCCACAGGGCTTGCGAAGGAATACTCTACCTACTTCATCGGTAAGGAAGCTAACGACATCAGCCCTTTCACTAGTCATCGCTTTTACGGAGGTACAAACGCTCTCTGTTTTTTCTTGCTCCCTCCAACCTACTCGACACTTTTTATGGGATGGCTGCTTCTAAGCCTACCCACCAAACGTCATTGAATGATTATCTTTATTATATCATACTTTTATAGTTTTGTCAAGGTGCATTATAAAATCGTTAATTTATATATCATCCCATCTATCATCATACCAACCAACAGGAGAATGAGTGTAATAAGTATACTCTTGTTGCCATTCAGCTTTTTCTAGCCATCGAAATATATATTTACCTCTATTTGAGTTTTCTAAATATTTCGGAAACCATAAAAAACTTTTCCTAATTCTTTTCGTACCAATTCTAGGTTTTTTTGATTCAAGTTTCATTTTTTCTCTCCTAGTATGGGATATTGGATTCGAACCAATGTTATCTAACGTCCAAGGTTAGATGTTTGACCTCTAGCGTAATCCCATATAATTATTTTGTCGTTCTCCTTACAATACTACGAACCCAAAGATTAATTCTCATGATTATATATCCTACCGAAAAACAAACTACTGAAAAAACTAAAATGAACAAAAAGAAATTAACATGATTTTTTGCATAATATGTTGAACAAGCCAGCGACCAAAAAATTATCCAAGACCAAATAGAGATATCCCACGCTATATTAACAATTTTTTCTCTTTTCTCTATCCTTTTAACCAATTCAAGAGGCTCTTCTGCTCTTTTAGTTGATTCAAGTTTCAATTCTTCATATTTGTCCATATAAAATTACCTTTTTAATCTTAATCATGATAATAGATTTTTAATTCTTTTACTTTTTCTCTTACTGCTTGCTTAAAAAAGTAATCATCCTTACTTAGTGATGTATAACTTTCTAATATTTCATCTACTAAATCAGTAACTTCGTGAACTTGGCTTCCTATTTCTTCATGAGCGTATATGTCTACACATAAATCAATCAATTGTTTTGTTACCTTTTCTAAATTTTCATCCATTTTATTCTCTCCTCTTTCAGTATAATATAATTATATCACATAATTATACTTTTGTCAAGAGGGAAATTACAATCTTCTTTTGGTTCTTCCGTTACCATTATTTTTGCTTTTATATGTTGGTAGTTGTGCATCACAATTACAACAAACCATTCTTAAATTCTCTATATGATTATTATTATGATTTCCGTCAATATGGTCAACAATTAAAGGAATTGGTTTTCTCATCCAGTGTGTTCTTTTACAAACAGAGCATTTTTCATCGGAAATTTTTCTGAACCAACTTCTAGCATTTTTATCATTTAATGTACCGTTTAATAAACCAGTTTTTGCTTCTTCTAAATTTTGTTTACAATGATGTTCATTCATACACTTTCTAGAACAATATTTAGTAGAGTTTTCTCCACATAAACTTCCACAATTTATACAGTTATATACTATTTTTTTAGATTTAGCTATTTTTCCATGTTTGATATTATTAAATATTGTTGCGCAAGAATGTGAACAAAAACTGCATCTTTTCTTAGAATATCCAATGGGAGAATTGCAATTTAAACATAATTTTGGATTATTATTATAATTATCAATTCTCTTTATATAGTTATTTTTTCTGGTTATTCTTGCTCTTTTTTGTGCATCTAATATTTTCTGATAGCTTTCATTTGATTTATAATTAATCATTTTTTCTTCCGAAATCCGAATAAATTAAGAAAGAGAAGGCTCGGATTACCTTTTCAATTGGCTCATGACTTCCAATCTATCTCTTTCTCATAGAGCTTCTTGGTGGTTATGCTCCACCTCCTCAAACTTACAGGGTTTGCATTCTTCTGATTAAAATAAAGAAGCATTTATAAATTTTGATTGTCCCCAACGAATCCCGCCTTTTCCACGTTAGATTACCGCACCTATCGCCCAAATACGACAGAGTAGGGTTGACACTATACGGTAGTTTTCAATTTATGTATGCGTATCTGTTAAACTAGCACAATCAAAAAACCAAAGCTTACTCCCAAGAGCTTCGTGATGAATTCGAATCATCATTTGCTTTTTACGAAAAAGCTGTGCTACCGTTGCACCAACAAAGCATTTTTTGTGTACCCTTCCTGTAGGTTACATTAGCTAGTGTTTCTTAGACACTAACACACAAGAGCATCCACAGGGACTCGAACCCTGAATAGGTGGTTAGAAGCCACCAAGTTTATCCATTAGCTTATGGATGCATAGAGCGTCTTGAGAGATTCGAACTCTCACTTCTGGCTTGGAAAGCGATAGTGCTACCGTTGAACACCAAAGACGCATTTTTAATTAATTGGGTTATGTAATTTTCTATGACAATTAGCATATAATATATTACATTTCTTAGCCTCTTTTAAAATATATTTCATACTTTTTCTTGATAAATTTGAAATACAATTTAAATTTCTTCTTTAATTTGCCATATATCTATTGCCCGTTCTACTATTAATATACCGTTAATATGGTCTACTTCGTGCTGGAAAATTCTTGCCAAGCGACCCTTAACTTTAATTTTAATAGGCTTTCCATTCCTATCTTGCCCTTTTACTGTAACAGCCGTTGAACGTTCTACGTTTGCACCGATATTGGGTATTGAGAGGCAACCTTCTACATTTACTTCTGTTTCTATAGACGATTGCGTAATTTCCGGATTACCCATTACATATAATTTATCTTCATGCTCTACCACAATTAAGCGTAGTGATTCCCCCACCTGTGGGGCGGCTATTCCAGTGCCTTGCCCATATCTCATTACGGCAATCATTTCATCAATTAGAAACTGTAAATTTTTTCCAAAATCAGTAACTTTTCTAGCTTTCTTTTTTAATATAGGTTCCGGTATTGTAGTTAACATTGTTCCAATATTCTTTTTTATTATAATTTGACGCATTTTTATAAGGCTCGGACATTTTCGCTTTATATCAACCAACAAGTCCTGCCGATAGTTCAAGACACCTTAGATTTTATTTAATTATGATAAGTACAAGCAGAATTTAATTCTCCTGTTTGTGCTTGAAAGCTATATGAACTTATTGCATCTTTTTCACTGCTACTATTAAAAGCGCTTATAATATATGAATCGTTTACCGCTTGCCCATTGGTAGTAGTTATTGAATAATTACCAGTGCTACCCCATGTAATTGTATATGGAACTGATTGATAATACCATATATAAGGAGTAGTATAAATATAGTGAGGTTGTCCACCCCATTCTCTATCACACTTTGTACAATATACTGCGTCACAATGTTCACAATATCTTAAATCATGCATGCAGTGACTATGATTATGTCTACCCATCTTTTTCTCCTCTTAGTTGATTTTCAATTTCTTTCTTAACTCGCCTTTGTTCGAGGCGCTTGTTCGGAGTACATACATACTCCCACCAATTTATGAACCATTTTTTATTAAAGTGATAATCTGTTTTATATTTTGAACCAAAATATTTGCGCCCTAATGGTTTCATATTAAGTTTTACCTTTATTTTTTGGCAATTTTCTAAAATTGGTTTTCGCCATTCCATGCCACCAATACTTACACTTCAAGGGCATACGCTTATAACGATTACGATTTTTCTTATTCATATATGCCATCCTAATTATAATTTATGGAAAGTGTCCTGCCAATTAAACGAGCACCAGAACTTTGTCTTGGATAGTAGGATTCGAACCTACATCTCTATTCCTGAGCGAGCAAAGAGACTCGGACTCTCGACCTTTTCTTTGGCAAAGAAATGTTCTACCAACTGAACTATACTCGCATTTTTTATGGAAAATATACAACGGCAAAATTATTTTGTACTAACAAATCATTTAATGTTGGCGCTATAAAATCAGAAGTTGAGTAAATCTTGACAAGATAACGCCCATATTTGTCTTGTAATGGTTTTTCTGATTGTATGTATGCGCTATTAGGAATTGTTTGAGCGGAAAACCAATCGGTTACAAAATCGCTAGCTTCTTTATACCCCGGCTTTCCTCTCTCCGGAGTATTTATCCCATAAAGGCGAAATCTATCACGCACAATTATGTGAAAGCCTAAATCTACATCTAAATCAACTGTATCTCCATCAACCGCACGTACAAATTTAACTGAATAATGATACATATTTAAATTCTCCTTTATATCTTTTGATTCATCCATTTTATATCGTTTTCTGTTTCAGGTATTGCACCTGTCTCATATGCCATGCGTTGATATTGATAAACAATAGGGCATACATCGCATTTTATTCCATCTATTTCTCCATATCCACCATTACAAGAATTATTCCCGCATTTTGGACAGCGAATGAAAGCCTTTTCGCACATTTCACACCAATCCCATGTTAGTTTCATATTTTACCTTTTGTCTGAGCTATTTTTTGGGTCAAATGAACTATTTTCTGGTTTATAGGTTAACCATAACCCGCATTCTGTGTTTAAGATTATCATCTGTCTATGCAGTAACCCGAACCTTATGTGACGAGCAGCCAACTGGTTCTGTTTACCTTGCATCAAGTGGTGGTTATCTCTTTTCACCCTTACCTTTCGGCAGGAATAGTCTCTGTGACCCGTTACTATTACGCAAAGTTACCTCTGCCTAGCGTTTTCCTAGCACCTTGCCCTATGATGTGCGGAGTTTCCTCATTTCTGCGATAATCTGATTAACCTATTCGTATCTATATTCTCTTCCGTTTCCTCTATTGCCACCGCCGTAATTTTTAGTAAGAGAATGACAACCGGGGCATAAAACCTGCAAATTTTCTTTTTTATTATTTTTGTAGTTTCCGTCTTTGTGATGAACGCAAACAGGACAAATTTTTGTTCTAGGATTTATTTTGTTCCATCCACATTCTTCACATGTATAACTGGCTTCTTTTAATAAATAATCCCTTATAATATTGGAAAGCCATTTTCCACTAGGGGTTAATCCATCCCATTCTCCATTTAACCACTTTTTAATTGCATCCGAATTTTTATACAAATATAGACAAGTTCTAGAACAATATATTTGACCTTTATATCCTACACATTGCTTTCCACAATTTTTACAATATCTTTTTTCATAACGAATTGGATTATTTTTTGTTGCACAGCACGAGTGGGAACAATAATCATTTATATTTCTGACCTCAAAGTTAATTGGTTTTCCACAAACAGGGCATTTTTTAGGATTTTTATAATATAATTCTCTTCTTTTTAGTGCTTTTTGTTTGAGAGTTTTTTGTCCTCTTTCTCTTGCTTCGTCAACTTTTTGTTTGCTTTCTACTGATATGTACATAATTTTTATCTCTGTTACTCTGATAAAATTAGAAAGGGAAGTGCGGAGTTCACTTTTCAAACAGGTAATTAGGCTGTTCTATCCCTTTCTATTAAGCAGAATGTGAGACTCGGACTCACGCCTTTTCTATACCAAAGAAAAATTCTTCCTCTAAACTAATCCTGCGTTGCTTCTATCAACAATTTATTTACTTTTAAGATTGCATTAAAAGCGATATTCCACATTCTCTTCTCGTTCTCTGTGATAGGCATTGGACTTCTCCATATTTCTTCTAATGCGTCTACTGCAATTTCCAATCTTTTATTAACATTGGCATCATGTTTATCGAGTGCATCAAAATGTTTTCTTACATATGTAGATGTATCATCAAAAGGATTCCACATTTATATCTCTCCCGAAACAAATTTTTTCCAGTAACCCCTTTGAGCTAATTTGCTTCCAATTTCTAATGCCCTTCGGGGTTCGATTCCATGCCAACCATCCACATGCGGTATAAATACTTTAATATTATATTTGATAAAAACATAAGGGCATTTTCTACATATAAATATATCTTCTTCTCTAGTAGTTAATTTCCCTTTATTTTTACCAGATAAACATCTTCCTAAAACATAAATACTTCCGTTATATACATCTTGCCCTGTTCTTAAAGCACATGCTATTGCGTCTTGTTCAGCATGTATTGCATAATCAACATGGGATATTAATTCTCTATCTTCTTTGGTTGATAGTCTGTTTCTTCCACTACCAATTATTTTTCCATACCTGTTTACTAAAACAGCGCCAAAACCAACTTCTGTTTTACATAGTGTGGCATACCCTAAGCATATTTGTGCGTATTCGTCATTATAATAGTTATACATATTAAATTTTATAATACTTTTTGTAATATCTCTGTGCTTCTCTGCCACCATTACCACAAATCATGCAATCACAATTGTCTGGATGATTTGTTGCATCGTTGGTTTTTAATACTTCTATAAGGGCTTGCTTGTGGGTATAATATTTCTTATCATTTGGGTCATTACTTTTACATCTATGGCAAAGACCACAATAATAGAAATCACCACCAAATTCGTTCATCCATGCCCATTCATGTTGATTTTTGTGTGTCATAATATAATTATATCATACTTTTATTGATTTGTCAAGAGTAAAAAAGCAGATATACAGGGCTGCGCCTCTGCTACGTTTTGTACCCTGAGTTTAGTTGGGGTGAGCAGGAAACCACTGTTGACTACCACATATCGTTCTCTTGTCCTGTGCGACCAACTGCCAAGACGCTATGGCGTTTTTACACGCTCATATATCTGCTAATCCGCTCGGTAGGATTCGAACCTACATTTTTCCATTTATTCAAGGGGATATGCCTTGCTTTAGTTTTGACTAAAGTCAAGGACTTTTTCTACGTCCGCTAAATATTCTGTATATCTTATAACTAACATGTTGCAATAAATACAAAAAACTTCTGTAACAATACGATTTTCATAGTATGTTTTCTCTGTTTTCAGTTTATGCTCATGCAGTAACGGACTTTCTTGTACTGCAATCACTTTGCTCACCTCCTTTTAATTTTTTATCCCGATGGGATAGTGCTAATGGAGGGTTTCGAACCCCCAATCCTTTTCAGGCACTAGTTCTTAGGACTAGCGTGTATACCGTTCCACCACATTAGCAATTTTATTATTTTAAAACTTTTTCTAATTTATCCTTTGTTTTTCTCCATGTTTCAGTAAAGCTATGACAGTTTGGGCACAATAATTCTACATTTTCTAAATTATTATTAGATGCATCACCGTCTTTATGATGCATTTCTAAAATTATAGGCTTTCCTAACCATTCAGATAAACCACAATTACCACATTTATGACCAAACTCTTTTATTAATTGACGCTTCATACTATCATTAGATTTAAAGTCATCCCAGTTTTTAAGTCGCTTATCTTTGCTCCAAAGTTGACCAGTAAAATGAGAAGTATCTAAATTTAATTGAGCAATTTTTCTATTTATAGTAAAATAGTTACCCCCAATAGGAACTAACCCTAATTCTCGCATTACTCCTGCTGCACTGACATTATTCTTTACAGCATTTATAAATTGTTCTTCCGTATAATTCTTTCTAAATCCCATTATATTCTCCTGTACTCCAAAAATAATAAGAGCGAGAAGCGGGAGTCTCGTTTTCAAACGGGTTATAAAGCCGTTCTATCTCGCTCTTTTGTGAGACTAGACAGATTTGAACTGTCGTACTAACATTGAGGGTGTTAGGACCTAACCGCTAGTCGATAGTCTCATAGTGCCCTGCCGGGGAGTAGAACCCCGTTTTACTCTTGGTAACAGAACAAAGGTAGGAACAAGGGGACTCGAACCCCTGTATTGAACTTGAAAGGCTCATGACCTAACCGCTAGTCGATGTTCCCATATTTTATTTTTCAAGAGCTAAATAATATATCCACAAAGGTCTTTTGCTCTTGCTTTCTTTTTGATTTAGCCAAGTAGAAGTAACTTGTCTTATTGGTTGATATCCTATCGCTCT
>Ga0315291_10006098_pt1 | contig 14999 bp, 30 predicted proteins | sample YL17G12_20_MG_FD_203070 | JGI IMG/M metagenome (GOLD analysis project Ga0315291, IMG submission 203070) | Sediment microbial communities from Yellowstone Lake, YNP, Wyoming, USA - YL17G12_20 | ecosystem: Environmental > Aquatic > Freshwater > Lake > Sediment | place: USA: Wyoming | collected...
GTGTTTGAACTTAATGGTGATATGGCTAATGAGTTTAATGACAGCCATTTAGCTGATGAAGATGAGTTAACCATTTAAAATACTAAAACAAAATGAATAAAGTCTTACACATTATAATAATGTTAACAATGGGTGCTATTGCTGGATTATTACTCTCACCAATAGTGTATCCTAAAGATCCTTGTGAGTATCAAATGATATGCACAGATCAAGGATATATTATATCTGATAATAACAGACCCGTTGGAGTTATTCCATTAGGGGACACAGCATTAGATAGCCTTATCATTGATGACAATCAGTAACTAACTCTCACTAACCCAACAAATAACATGAATACAATTCAAAAAACACTACTCTATCCAATAGTAGCAACAGCTATTATAATATTAGTAACTTGTTTAAATTGGTTATTAACTGCCTTTTTTTCTTTTGTTTTTGATACCACACTAAATGATGTAGCTTGTAGTCCAATGGTATTTGTTTATATAGTATCATCCTTGGGTACACTGTACATGATCGTGAACTGCTTCCAATACATTGATGAGAAATTATAAAAACCTTATAAACATATGAAAAAAATGACACCAAAGTCCCTAGTGGCAGCCATTGTTGTGTTAACACAGCAAGGTAAACATGTAACCAGTATCCAATTTGAAGATGGATCAGGCTATTGCTTCAATTATACTGATGGAGCAAAAACAAGTGAGTTTCTTGACATGAGAAAAGACGATATGACTGAGATGGTATTTGAAGCTGTTAGAGATCAACGTGAGAAAACTGATATGACCACTGAAGAATTAGAGCTAGAAATAATAAAGCTCAAGTTAAAACTTATGCAAACAAGAGTTCTTGCAGAAAATATTGTCAAAGATGAGTACGAATAGAAACAGCACCTTAGAAGTAATAGTAGTTACCTTAGAAAACATAGTAGAGAAGTTTAAAGACTTCTCTTTTGATGAAGATCTTAATGGTAATAATGGTAACTGGGAATATCTTAGCGAAAAAGCTAAAGAAAATGGATTTCTGTCTGAACTTGATTACATCCTCGATAAAGCAAGCAAGCAATTGGAAGGTGTAAATCAAGTTCAGAAATTCTGTAACATGGTATTGTTAGAATTACCTGATCATTATTATGGTAGCGATATCATTATCACTGAAGTACAAGAGAAATATGTAATATCATTCATGCAACTAATGGAATATTAAATTATGGGACTAGATATGTATTTGTCTAAAAAGACATATGTAAAACAATGGGAACACATACCCAAAGAAAAACAGTTTGAAGTTACTGTTAAAAGAAATGGAAAAGTATTTGATCAAATTAAAGTAGACAGAATATCATATGTTGAAGAACAAGTGATGTATTGGAGAAAAGCCAATCATATCCATAATTGGTTTGTTCAAAATTGTCAAAGTAGTGTTGATGATGGTAGGTCAACTTATGTTTCAGTAGAAGACTTAAAGAATCTATATGATGCTTGTAAAAAAGTAATGGAGTTTGATGCTGCTAGTGCTCCTAATGATATACTACCAACTACATCAGGTTTCTTTTTTGGAAGTACTGAATATGATAAATATTATTATCAAGATACTAAAGATACTATTGAGTTCTTAGAAAAAGAAATGGATTCAGATGGTAAGTTTAGTGGTGATTATTACTATCAATCATCATGGTAAATGTCAAACCAATCCCTCTTTTAATAATACTTGTTGTTTTATTATTCTTTTATTATGATAAGCAAAAGATAAAAGAGATGCATTCAACCAGAGTTAAAGAATTAAAAGATTCTATAGCTCTCTATCAAACAGATATTTTTAAGTTAGATAGTATCTTGAAACATACAATTATCATCAACAAACAAAGGTAGCACCAAAAAAATCTATATCCCTTAAACAAATTGTACAATTAACAAAGTTAAGTTACAAAATAATTTTGACATAATTGACATAATAACCATGTATTTTTAGTTTAAAGCTAATAGCTTGACTACTAATACCCAAATCTTTTAGTGTAAACCTTGAAATCATTTAAAATGAGCATCAAAAAATTATCTGCAAGAAAAATCATCGAGTTTAAAAAGACGGTGTTAGAGCTAATGAAAACTGGAGTAAATCAAAAAGTGGCTCTTGCTAGCGTAGCAGAAACATTAAATATTACTTACAATCAAGCTTATTATCGTTACTTTAAAGCTGGTACTAGACCTAGTCAAAAGTCATACGAAAAAGACAGAACAACTTTACCTGTTGTTAATATGTCCAATAGTACGCTACGATTCAGTATGAATTTGATTGAAAATGTGTCTGTTAGTGATACTGAACTTGTAATAAACTTTAGAGTAAAATAACAAGTAAGCAATTGGTTGGTCAAGTGTATCTTTACAAAAGTAGATGTACAATATGGATAAATGCCGCGGGACATTACGCGGCAAATAAGTTAGTTCGATTCTAACCTTGACCTCTAATTGAATACAAAAAATCAAAAAACAAAGTCTATGAAACAAAAAATTATGGAAGTAATCTTGAGTGCAAATAATTCACTCACTCAAGAAGAAGTTAGTTGGGCTATTCGTAATATACCTAACCAAGAAAACAGTGATACAACAGATCGTACATCAAGTCGTACGTTTGACCACGATGCAGATGATGTGTTCTCAGCATGTGGCTTTACAAAAGGTTATGAAACTACATTAAATAACGAACTTAAACTAATTAATGATCAAACACCTAGTTCAACTAAGTCTACTTTTATTGAAAATATATTAAACAATGCTAGTGCGGATTTGCGGGATTATTTAATTGTTAGAGGATTAATTGAGATATGTGTAACTCAAGATCCTTTAGATAAACTACGCGATATACTTAAAAAGTTATAAATTAGTTAGTGTTCATAGGGTAGTAACTGTGGGGCTGGGTGTATAACCTAGCCCCCTTTTACTTTAATGCAAAATATATATGAAAATCAAGCGATTACTTGTAAATCTTAAATTATGTTCTCTAAAACGCTTATTTAAAAAGCAATTAAGAGGGTCAACAACCACTGAAATGCAGTATATACTGCGTATTGAAGATCTTATTACCCGTCGAGTCAAATACAAAATATACACATCAATGGATGAAATAGTAAAATACGTCTACTTTGATGTACCATTAACAGTACCTAACTATAATAGTAAGAACTATACTCTAGTGCATAAGAACCTATCTACAGGTAAAGAGCATACAATACAGCTCAAATCAGGTTCACTTACGCAGTGCGAGTATCCAAAAAACAACACATGAGCAAAATAAAAGAATTTTATCACGAAGAAATTAATGCAGCGTATCGCGAAGTTCCTGAACCATACATTTTTAAGTTTATTGCCCATTTTAATTATATGGGTAAATCTGTCACATTAATGGCTGATTCACTTGATAAACTAGAGGAACTAGCATGTACTGTAACTAAACAATCTGTTCTGATCAATCATGGCACCATGAATGGAGAATATGTATTAATGTTTGAAAATTGGGACCTCCCTATTATACTTTTCTCTGTTGAAAACGCCTATTACTGATATTATAACATTAAAAAACACTAACTGATATGAATAAAACAATCACAGCTACTAAAACTGGCATCGCAATTAATTACGCTAATGGTAAATCTAGTTTCATTCCTTATGAGCAGGATGAACAAATTAGCATTAATGTTCAACGTAAGTACTTTACAATGAACACAATTCAAAAATCAATGTACCGTCGTTTGATGTATGGTATGGATGCATTTCAAGAAGAACAAACCCAATCCATGACTCAACAAGTTATTTTTAGGATTAAGAATGATCATCTTCGTGCTATCAATGCGCTTAACCAATTTAAGTATGAGCGTGTGTATGGTGATTCTAACAAGCTACTTGGTGTTATTTTCCCGCACATCAAGCTTAGTTATTTTAAAGATGGTAAGTACAGCAATCTACCCACATTGAAAGAATGTAAAATTACCACACTTGATATCATTGATCTTTGGATTAATCATAAATTACTATCTTTAAATTTTTATAATTTAAATGAAGAAACAATTGACCTATGATTAAATCATTAGACAACACTGAAATATCGTGTGTCTACTATCAGTTCAAAACGCACCTCGAGGATTTAGACAACCGTTTAGATTCTCGAGTGCGTACTGAACGCTTGGATATGAGTGATTACACTGAATTTACTGTTCAACCTGTTGTTTTTATTCCAATTGGTGATCAAGAAATTGAACAGATTCGTGAAAGCACCTATTACAAAACAATAAACAGCATTGTAGACAAACTCTCTCATATAGTTGAGATGATAGAAGAAGCAGAACCAAATATTAAACAATCTTTAGAATCATGAAACTTATCTTAGAAGAAATTTTTGAACATATTGATAAAGTCATTAAAGACTCAAACAACTCTTTAGTATTACTTGCTATTGAGTTTAATCCCGAAGGATATCCTGTAACTCAGACAATTAAAGTAACAGGTAGTCCAGCCGCTTCAATCGCTGGTTTAACTATGCTACGTAGTATGATTGATAGCAATTTAAAAACTATTGATGATAATCTAAAATCAGCCATTGATGCTAATGCAATAATGGATGAAATTAAGAATATTTTTGGTGATACTGATATTGAAGCTGAACGTCTTAAAGATTTCATTAATAATACAACAGAAGGTGAGAAACTCAAAGACCTACTTAACAAACTTAAAAAAGACTTTGGTAAATAATGGGCATGGATATCTACGGTTTAAACCCTATGATTAAGGGTGTAAAACCAGAAATAGAATGGGATAATAGCACTAGAGTGCAAAAAAATGATTATAGGACAAGCATGGCAGAGTTTGAGCAAGAAAACCTTGGTTATTACTTTAGAGCTAATGTGTGGAGTTGGCGTCCTATTGCACAGGTAATCTTGGAATCTGCTACTATGTATAATTTATCCTTACCAGTAGATTTTATTGATAATATTCAAGTAAATTCTGGAGCTGGGTTGAAGACTCAACAAGAATGCACAATACTTGCTAATTTTATTGATGATTATATTGCTGTAAAGTTTGAAGGATGGAATAGTATTGGTTTGAATGTAGGATGGTATACACAACAAACAATAACAGAATCAGGTAGTCTGTCTAATGTTAGTGTAGAACCTATACTATCAAATAAATTAGAGCTATTTTTATATCCCGAAATATTTGTTAAAGATGGTGTATTTGAAGTGGATGGTTTTATGTATAACACATCCCACTGTTGTGGATTGACTTGTTTACAAGACTTTGTTAATTTCTTACGCGAATGTGGAGGATTTGAAATACGATGAAAATTACACAACTAGACCTTGAAAAATTAGGTTTTACAAAAATAGTGGTGTCTCCAGAAGAATCAGGGGATACCACTGGTTATTATTATTATGAGTATGAACTATCTGATAGCAATACAGATTTTTGTCTTATTAGCATAGAATCAGAAAAGGCTATAGATGATCATTGGAAAGTACAGTTGTTCGATGTCCCTGACTATGAGTTTTCAGATAGGTTTAAACTCCGTGAATTTGTTGAATTTATTATTAACTATAAAAAAGAAGTAAAACCATGAAAGTATTACAATCTATCTTACTAACAATTATGCTAGCGTTCTGTATATTCATATACCTAGAATACAGCGATGTTGTAAATTATCAAAAACAATTAATTAATCAGACTGAATTTCAATCTGCTACCATTGAGTCACTCAATGAAAAGATGAGCGGCATGATCCAAGAAAAAGACCAACTTACTAACCACGTTATTGAGATTGAGTCTGAAAATAATCAACTTAAATTAACACCTATAAAAATTATTACTAAAACCATTAATAAAAATGAAAAAATCACTCCTATTTCTAATTACTCTTCTCAGTATTACAACCGCATTCTCACAAAGCGGTACGAAAACAAATAAAGATTCTTTGGTATACACTCCAAAGTATCTAATGAAATATATGTTAGAGGATCTTCAGGAGTGTGATTCAATTCGCATTGAAGTTATAACCTTACGTGCTGACTTAAAGAATCAATCTGAAATGTTGGTTGCTAAAGATAGAAACACTACATATATGCAAAGTGAACTTCTAAAGGAGCGTAACTACAACGATAGTATGTCTAGTGAAAATCTTTACCAACAAGTAGCAGCAGCTAAAAAACACGCATCTGTGCGCAAAAGTAGAAATTGGTGGGTAGCAACTGCCATTGCAGGAGTATTGTCTGCATTTGCAGTACATATACATTGGAAATATTCAGAAGGATCTGATAAATAAAAACAAATAGCAGTTTATGACTGATACAAAATCTTTCAATAAGGAAGACTTTAACAGGCTCGAGAATGAGTATGATAAAGCATTAGCTCAAGAAAAAGAGCAATTTGTGTTTGACAAACAAGTGTTGCTAGTCAGCTACGCTAAGTATCTTATTGAGTATCTTAAACCAAAATTTAAAAAGTAAGTATGTATCTTATTCAAACAACCCTTAAGGGAACACAGTTTACTATTGAATTCGTTAAGAATCAAGCTAACAATCCTGTTGCTGTAGATTTAGCTACTACTACATTTGTGGGTGATTCTAAAGTTTTGACAAAATTCCCCATTGGGACAATATTTGCAGTGAGTGATATTAGCTGGGGTGATTTAGTATGTAAAATAATGGGTACACCTCGTGCTGTGATGCACGAAGACAATTTGTATGGTAGTATTAAAGGCGATGCTTGTCCAACTAATGAAGATGTAAATTATGCATTTGAATGGATGATTGCATCCAACATAATTAAGCGTGATATAGCTATTGAATATGCTACTAAATGGATAGAGATGGGTTATCAGATCGATATTGAAGCTAAATGCAAAGCGTTTGTTGAAAACGAAAGTGGTACACTGCGTGATCGCATTATGCGTATGTATCCTTGTCCTAGTGAACAAGACACTGGATTTTATATTGACGCTGATATGTGGTATCTTTTAATTCGTAATGTTATACGAGGTGAAAATAGTTTGCTTATAGGACCTACTGGATCAGGTAAAACAGAGCTTGTAAGTCACATTGCACGCGCTATGGAAAAACCTTTGAGTATACAGGATATGGGTACTGTGCAAGATGCTCAGTCTGCATTGTTAGGTGTACACAGGTTAAACAAAGAAGGTCACTCAGACTTTGATTATGCTCCATTTGTGGGTCACATACAACGTGAAGGTATTGTCCTTCTTGATGAATTAAATCGTTAACAAAAATATTCTTATTTATATGTTTAAGAAGGGGGAAGCGATTGTAAAACAGGATGAATTGCTGGAAAATCCTACTGAAGGCTCAGAGGACAATCAGCAGCCAAGCTTAAGTGGTAACACTTTTGAAGGTTCAACGACTAATAGCCGAGTCCTAACAAGTAATGTTGAGGATGGTAATGCTAACACGAGCGTCCTGCCCATAGTCATAGAAAGAGATAAAGATGGTAATCCATTGGTGTCTGTTACTTTCAAAATATTTGACTTTGGTGATGATATAGTCTGAACTGCACAGTAATATGCAGAAATAGAAGATAAAGAGCTTCTATGATAACAAATTGGCCCCACTAAGTGCTACTAATATATTGTTTCCTTGTCTTGATAAACGCAGGTATCTTCCTGTAGATATTGCTGGTGGTGATGCAGTACGTAATATTACTATCAATGAGAAGTGTGTGTTTTTTGCTACCGCCAACCTAGGTGCAGAATATAGTGGTACCACTCAAATTGATCGTGCGTTATTAGATCGCTTCTTTCCTGTGGAATTAAGCTATCCATCTGAGATGTCAGAAACAAACATTTTGATGGTGCGTACTGGTGTTAGCGAAAAGATAGCAAAAGCTATTGTTAAAGTATCTAAGACAATTCGTGATCAATTCAAAGAGCAAGAGCTTAGCAATGTAGTGTCAGTGCGTCATACACTGCTTGCAGCTAATCTTATCAAAGATGGTTTTGATACTGTAGGTGCATTAATGCAAGTTATTATGCCTTTATTTGATGATGCTTCTGGTGTGTCAGAACGCACTAAAGTTAAATCTATTATAGCAGCTAACTAATCAAAGTAAATTGTAGAAGTGAAGTAGCAGTTGATTTAGGTCAGCTGCTACTTTTTTTATGTGAAATAGTTAGAAGCTAATCTTATTATAAAAATTAAATAGAGAAAAAACGATGGCAGAACTTCATGAAACATTGATGGGAAGAAAACTTATTGAGCAAGTATTTCCAGACATTGCTGAAAATCTTGGTAAGATTGCAATAGCAATACAACAACAAACATCTTTATCAAAACAAAACACTATTGAAGTATCTATTTGTTATTATAAAGATGAAACTGACAAAAAAGTATATGATATTGAGCATATGCAAAACGAATTTAATCAAAAGTTAAAAGAACTACAATCATGACTTATTTTAGAGATTGGTTTGGTAGAGATGCTGATTATGGCTATACTCACTATAACCCTGATAAAAGAGCTTATAGCTGGGATAAAGGTTATACAAACTACAGTGACTTCTTTTTTGGTCATAGTAAGAGATTGAATATGGAAGAGGCTGCTAGTTTACTTACTACAATGTCTAAAGTAGTGGGTATTGACGCTTCTAAGTTTACTGGTAAAAATTCTACTAATCGTGCATATATTCCCGCTGAGATGTTAGCAAATGGTATTAGCACAGATATATTTATAGGTGCCGCATTGCAGAATATTGCTAAAGTTATGCACGAAGATGTAGAAGAACATAAGAAAATGTTGCTTGTATCTCGTAAACATAAACCTACATTAAAGAATTTTATACTTAAAGTGCTTAACGAAGAGCGTATTAATTCACGCATGGCGGTTGATACTCCAGGTTATTTAAAGTTCATTAAAAAATATAAAGATCATAAGTACACAGATCGTCCTGTACCAGATAATGACTATGAGCACTTGCTTGAATTGTTTGATCGTATCATTAGATATCCTGATCAGATTACTGAAGAAGAATTGCTAAAGTTTAAAGATCCTATAGACAAGATTAAATCAATATTGTCTAAAGAAGGTGGTATTCCTGATAGTTTAGACAGCTGCATGAAAGTAAGTAAAAAGATTGCAGATGTTATTACTCAATATGTCAAACCACCTGAACATGAAACACCAGATGATAAAGATGAAGATGGTAAAGGCATAAGTGGTGACGGTGAAAGTGGAGAAGATGAAAGTGATAGCAGCACTGACTCTAGCAAGACAACACCTACCGAATTCATGAAAAACATGATGAATTCAATGCAGGAAGAATACAAGTCTGAAGAGTCTGTTGACTCCTTTACTAAATTCATGCAAGCAATCAAAACAGCAGAGGAAATAAGTAAAAAGGGTGCATCTAAGGTTGACTATCTATCTGTACTTGATACAGATCAAAGTAGAAACAGATATGCAAATATTATCAAAGAGATTGATCTTACTAAAGCTAATGTAATTGGTACACTACTTCGTCGTAAGAGCAGAGACTATCAGTTTTCACTTAAATCTATGCGCAGTGGTAGATTAGATACCAATAAGCTAGCAGAAGCTTCCCAACATGTATCTACAATTTATGAACGAGTTGGTCAGGTTAAAACTAATAAACTGTGTGTTACTATACTAGTTGATGAATCAGGTAGCATGGGTGGTGACAAAATAGATCAAGCGCGTAAAGCTGCAATATTTCTCAATGAATGTCTCAAAGATGTTACAGATGTAGAATTGTTCATGTATGGTCATACAGCTGATTGGGATGGTGATGGTGATTACTCTTGCAGTGGTACTGGTACTACTCAGTTATTGGTATACAAAGAGCCAGGTAGTCCTCAAAAGACAGCACTTGGATCAATGACTGCTAAATACGAGAATCGAGATGGTTCTGCTATTATAGCCACTGCCAAACGTGTACGCAGCAAAACACTAAACAATGGTATACTTATCGTTATCAGTGATGGTGCACCTTCTGCTCATAACTATCGTGGTGAACCCGCTACTACTCACACTCGTAAAATGGTTAACGAAGTAGAGAAAATGGGATTTCAAGTTATACAAGTTGCTATTGATGGTTATGAGAGTAAGAACATGTTCAAGAATATTATTCATATGAAAAATATGAGTACGTTTCCTGCTGATTTTGTAGGATTCCTTCGTAGTAAGATTAATGTTTTAATTAAAGAAAAAATAGTGTTATAAACATAAGCCCCTAGGAAACTAGGGGTTTTTAAATTTAGTCAAATGAAAAAGTTGTTATTTATTTTAATTGTTATTGCCAATAATGCAATAGCTCAAGGAGAAAGATTAGACAGCATTACAGCTAGTAATAATGTCACTTATAAAATAAAAGAAGATATAGTATTAGGTCTTGGCTCTGGTATAAATGGTAGTTATGTATACGTGTATACTGCTCCTGGATTTACAGAATCTATCAAATTACCTTCTGGTTGGTCTGATTACAAAATGAGAATCAAATCAATTAAACAAATGGGTACAAAAAAACGTGGATACAAAACAATATTGGTATTGGGTGGTGGTAACATTATTAATTATTGGATGGAATTAGAAGCTGCTATTAAAACTGGTGAATTACAAACAATTAAATTAATTGAATAATGCTTACAAGAACCTTAACTATTAAATTTCAAAATGGATTTGAGACAACAATAATACTACCTTACTCAGATGGTGGAGAACTAAGCTCTGCACAAGAGTTTGTCAATGAATTAATACGATATCAATCTGCATTTCAAAAGTTTAGAGCGCGTGCTCCTATTCTTTCTATGGGTGTTAAGACTAAACATTATGCAGATTTAGGCAGTGTATTTAATGCTATTGTGAATGCGCGTAAGTTTATAGACATACCCGCAATTCATTTACCATTGAAGTTTGATCAACACTTCAGCATTGATATGATTACAGGAACATTTACTTTGTATAAAGTAGACAATAAAGACGAACATCCAGAAGAACGCGGTACTATGCCACTTGATATGGTATACAGCAATTGGATAGAGTTGTTTTATCCTGATTGTTATGAACTAGAAACAGCAGATGTAAAAACCACAGAAGAAAAGTTAGTTAAACCAATATACTGTAACTGCTATACAGAGCAAATGAAAGAGCAGTTAGATTCTTACCAGTTTAATTTATGGGAATACTTCTTTGAACAACCTAATGAACTATTTAGCATAGAACATGTCAAGGATGTTAATATTGAATATAGTGGAGCGGGTGATTCTGGTTGCACTGATAATGTGTATTTAAATATGGATACCCCTGCTGATTTTAATTTTGATCATATACAAATAGATTCTGTAGATCGTCTTATTTGGGATCTTATTGAATCACAAGCATCTGGGTTTTACAACAATGATGGTGGTCGCGGTTCTATAACTCTTAGTCCAAAGAGCTTTCAGTGGGATCATTTTGATTATGTTCAAGAAGAAAATCAGAGTGTAGCTATAGGTGTTAAGCTAGATGAGGATGATGAAGATGATGATCATGTATTTACTGAACCAGAAGATGAACCAGAAGATGAAGATGAAGATGAAGATGATTATAAATGGAAGGAAGTAGAAGAAGCAAGTTCTGATGAAAAAGATGATGAAGAATGTGAAGAACATGATGAAGATGAAGAAGATTTTGATGAGATTGGGGCTGATGATCGTAGACACTATCCAAAAGTTTAATTATGGCTACGCCTATGCATCATGCCATGTCAAGTGCTAAGAAGCACGGAGGTACATGGGAAGAGTATATACATATTCATAATTGGTTTGATCAAACAAAAGCTTGGGTACCTGATGTAAGACATCGGGTATTCAGGCATCATGCTGAGGGTATCTTTGAGTGTGAACAGAAATTTGGAGTGAGTATAAAAATCACTCTTACTGGAGGTGTTACCAAAGAAATACCTGTTCGAGTATTAGGCGAACAGCACGTCAAAGAAGATTGTGGGTTTATCCCAAATGCAAAAGATTATGTCAAGGGAATGAAAATAGAAGCTTGGCAAGCTAAAGTAGGTACAAAAATAGATGTAAATCTTAATGGCGATTTAGTGATAAGAGATGTTAATTTATAGTGTTATAATCCCATATTTTTTGTAAATTTGAAAAGTTTAAGATCAAATATTGGTAGTTTGGTAGTCATATTGTTTTATCCTATAACATAATGATTATCAACCTACCAAATGGAAAATCTATAGAGGTTTCTTTGGAAGTGTATCTTAGAATGAATGATGATGATTTTCAATATCTTATGTCTATGAATCATGGCGATGAATTTAGTAATCCATTCGTCGGGAGTGTACTAATTCATGGAGAAATAAGATTAGATGAAGATCAAGATGAAGAAACTCTTGATGAGTCAGACTCAGATACACTTTCAGACCTCGACGCTGAAAACTATGACGAATGATTAGTAAACCAAAACAATGCAGTGGGTGTGGAGAGTCCAAGATTATATGGAAAAACCACAAAGGTGAAAAGTTTTGCAAAAATTGCTGGTATAAAAAAATACCAGTAAAATTTCCTAAACAAAAAATACCACTAAAAAGTAGGTCAGACAAACGTGTTATATTAGACCAGTTATATTCAGTATCTAGACAACAATTTCTTGTAAAAAATCCATTCTGTCATGCAAGACTAGAGGGTTGTACAATTAATACCACTGATGTGCATCATAAGGCAGGTAGAAATAAAAATTACCTTGATGTATTAACATGGTTATCTGTATGCAGGACATGCCATCAATGGATTGAGCTACATCCTATAGAAGCTAAAGAAATGGGACTAAGTACACCTCGATTACAAAAAGATGATATTGATTGTGATTAAAGACATTTAAAAACTGAGGTATGATAACAACACCTGATTCTATTAAATTAAAACATTTTGATGAAGTATATCAAAACTTAATCAACATTACAAATAACGTTGATGAACCTTGTTCATTAGATGTTAGAATTGATATGAAACACTTTCTAATTGCTTTAGAAAATGCTTACAATATTATTGGTAAAATAGATGAAGAAGTATTAAATGAAGATACAGGAAATCATGAACCCACTTGAATTAAATACTAAACGAGAGCAGATACAAGAAGAAGCTTTAGAACTTATTAAAGTTAATAAGCGCATAGGTTGTGCAATTTCAATGGGTGTGGGTAAGACATACATAGGTCTTAAACATATGGATTGGTATCTCAAAGAGCAAAACAGCGACGCTAGATTTTTAGTAGTAGCACCCAAAAAAAGCATATTCACCAGTTGGTTTGAAGACATGGATAAGTTTGGATTGAGCTACTTAAAAGATAGAGTGGTAGTGACCACCTACTTGAGTTTGCATAAACAGTCTTTCAACTATGATGTAGTATATCTAGATGAGTGCCACAGTTTATTGAATAGTCATGAATTGTGGCTTACTGCATACAATAGTAGAATTATTGGACTCACGGGTACTCCACCTAGAGAACATCGCAGTATAAAAGGTATGATGGTGAACAAGTTTTGTCCTATCAAATTTAATTATTTTACAGACGAAGCTGTTGAGGATAGCATATTAAATGATTACAGGATAACTGTACACTCAGTCAATTTATGCAGATTGAACACTCATCAAGTAAAGGTCAAAGGTAATTCATGGAATACTAGCGAGTATGACAATTATCAATACTGGGTCAAGAGAGTTAATGAAAGTAGTAACCCAAGTCAAGAACAATTCAACAGGATAGGGAGAATGCGTACTCTGATGGATTACAGAAGCAAAGAAGAATACGCCAAGAAATTGTTAAAGACAATTCAAGGTAAATGCATCATCTTTTGCAATACTCAAGATCAAGCAGATAGATTGTGTAACTATGTATATTACAGTGGTCATCCATTGTCAGAACAGAACTTACAAATGTTTAAAGACGGTAAAATTAATGTGTTATCATGTGTCTTGCAGTTAAATGAGGGTGTGAATATTCCTGACTTACAACATGCTATTATTCTTCACTCCTATGGTAATGAACGTAAGGCAGCTCAACGCATAGGACGATTGCTTAGGCTTAATCCTGATGAGGTAGCTTCAGTTCATATATTAATGTTTCATGAGACTGTGGATGCTACTTGGGTAAGGAGTGCACTACAAGACTTTGACAGAACTAAAATAACGTATAAGTAATGTATACCATCATTGACTATGTAGTAGATGAGAAGGGCGTGATGAGTCCTAGTTCTCCTAAAGAAGAACAGAAGTTTTATCGTATGCTACATGCACTCAAACCTGGTAATAGGGTGAGTGCTATGTATGAATTAATCAAAGACAATCACAGTTTGATACAACTAGCAAAAGTGCATGCTCTTATCAGAGAGCTTGCACATTGCACAGGTAATGATTTTGAAGATGTAAAGTTAGAAGTAAAAAGAAAAGCTGGACTTACAATTAAATCCAAGGATAACACTGGTAAAGCGATTGAAATAGTAAAGAGCTTTGCTGATTGTAGTAAAGATCAGCTCAGCATGGGTATTGAAGCTTGTATTGAAATAGGTAATGATGTTGGCTGTATTCTTTACTAAAGAACGTCTGCATCTTTGATTTTTATTATCTTAGTTGCTCCGTTGGCTTTAGCTTTAGTTTCTACTTCACGTAACAGTATTAGCATTGTTTCAAAGTGAAAAGTAAAGTGGTCATATTTATCATCACTATCAGTTGCTAACTTCTCATATATTTTTAATATTTCTTCTGGTTTTTTGCGTTCTGTCATCCATGCTCCAAGAGCAGTTAACCGTTTAGCAAATGATCCAGATAATGAAATGTTAAATATCTTCTGATCATCATAAACTTCAATCTCTGCTTCGGAATCTGTAATTGTATCGAGAAGTTTCTCTGCTAAATTTTCTTCTTTATTCTCCATTAGAAAGAGATTTCTTTAGATTCAGTTAGATTTTGGTCTTTGGCGCACTGATCAACCTTAGTA
>Ga0315291_10006099_pt1 | contig 14998 bp, 21 predicted proteins | sample YL17G12_20_MG_FD_203070 | JGI IMG/M metagenome (GOLD analysis project Ga0315291, IMG submission 203070) | Sediment microbial communities from Yellowstone Lake, YNP, Wyoming, USA - YL17G12_20 | ecosystem: Environmental > Aquatic > Freshwater > Lake > Sediment | place: USA: Wyoming | collected...
CCAAAACCCCCTCAGCCTGGGTGAATAACTTGGCCGTGGGGTGGGTGAATTACTTGGCCGTCAGAGGCCTCAAGTGGGTGATTTGCTTGGCCGTCTACACCGAAAGAGCGGGACGGCGTTTTTGACACCTGTCCACCCGTCATGTACACTATTGCAAAAACAAGGAGCACACCATGGGCACAAAGACAGCGTTTCATCCACTTCTACTCTTCCTGGACACCAAGTGCCACCAAGACGGTTATCAGACGGTGGCCAACTACCTATGCATATCCGTTTCCACGCTGGACAAGTACCAGCGAGGCCTCGGACACCCAAACGCCACAACCCTGGCGCGAATCATACACGCCTGGCCGGTGGAAGCCCCACCCCTCGTGATAGACTACCTCCAGCGAATCTACGGAGAGAACCCCTTGTTGCGCCAACGAACAAAACGCGGCGAAAGTCAAACCCTCACGGCCGCGCCGCACACACTCCTCGCTTTGCAATCAAAACCAGAATCGGGGGGACAGGATACTACATAACCCCCCGAACCCCCCGAACTACGCGGGTAGCACCCGCACCTGCCGAACCGGAAAACCCTAAGCGGGAGGATACCCCGCACCCCCGAACCGGGAACAGCACGGCCAGGAACAGGCCGCCAGACCCCGCCGCAAACTGACACTAGACATAAAGTATTTGACAACAGCCATGTTTTGTAGTATAATTGATTTCGGAAGGGTTGGAGTGTAGTCTCCGGGGGAGCGCGCGAGTTCCCCACACGTCACCGCAGTTCATTCGGCCAACCTGTTTTCGCGTTTGTCTGCGGACGGCGTGCAGCTCATCGCGTGTTGTGGGGTGCAAGGCTGATGGATTCAACGGCAGAACTTTCAGACCACACGCCGTATCGCGATCACAGCGGCGAGGAAGCCGATTTGACCTTGCTGTCGCGGCGACCTGTCACGCAGACCGGCGCGTGGCTTGAGACCATGCGCAATGGCCGCGTGCAGCGTTACTCTATCTCCGGCGAGAAGTTCGTCATCGGGCGCGCCAGCCATTGCAACCTGATCCTGCTGTCGGAGGACCGCTTCGTTTCCCGCGAGCACGCAATGATCCTCACGAACGGGGAAGAAGGGCTTTTCCGGATCAGCGACCTCAGCATCAACGGAACCTGGCTCAACGGGGCGCGCTTGACCCGCAGAAAGCCAGAGGAACTTCACTCTGGAGATGTAATCACCATTGAGGATTGGGAACTGACCTTCCACATGCCCTAGCCGTAGGGATGAAACATTCACCCACGACGCCCGCTGCGCAAATGTTCCGCCCCTACTGCGCTACTTCTTCTTGCGCCGGTCGCGGTCCTTGCCGTCCCGCACGAAGATATTCAACACGAGACTCACCACGCTGATCAACAGCGCGCCCAAGAAGGCAGGCCAGAACCCACTGACGTGAAATCCCAGGTTCCACGCGTCGCTCAGGGACGAAGTGAGCAGCAACAGCGCCGCGTTGATGACAATCGTGAACACTCCTAACGAGAGCAGAATCAACGGGCACGACAGCAACTTCAGAATCGGCCCCAGAAGCGCATTGACCACGCCAAAAACAAGGGCAACGAGGGCCAGCGAGACCCAGTCGCCAGTTCGGACAATCCCTGGGACAATCTCAGCTGCCAAGTAAAGCGCCACCGCGTTGATCAGCCACCGCCAAATGAACTTAGGCATTTAGCCCCCTTTCACTCAATGAAGATCTCCACATGCTCGCCATCCTCTTCGTCCTCTACATCGGCGATCTTCCCCTGGACGCCCTCCCGAATGGCCTGCTTGATTTCTTCTATGTCCACGCCCTCCATGTCGGGAGCGAACTTAGCACCCATCTTAAGACCCACGTTCACCAGACTCATGGGGACGTTCACGTTCACTTTGGCCTTGCCGGTCTTCAGGTCGGTGACGCGCACGCGCAGCCACTTGGGTTCCGTTCCTGGCCTGAACCCTTTCGGCTCGCGGCTTCCTGATTCCAGAACTGCCAGTAGTTTCACCGCATCTTCGGCGTTGATCTGCCCCTGCTCCAGCATCTTGAGAATTTGCATTCTTTCTTCTGTCACTGGCATTGTGTCACCTCCGCCCTAGCCTATCCGAACCTGAACTCGCTCGCCGTCTTCGTCGTCCACCGCATCCACCAGGAGAACTTCCCTCTTGGCTCCACCCTCTCGCAAGGCAAGGATCATCTCATCCACAGCAGTGTCGCGCAACTCGGGCACGAAGGGGCGCGCCATGCGCACACCCCAGGCTGCCAGCGTCAGGGGCACGGGAAAGTCAATGCTTACTTTGCGGTGACCTGTATGGGCGTCCGTGACCCGCACGCTGAGCCAGGTCGCGCCCTGCGAAGCAATCCCGAAGATCGTGACCAGCAGTCCGATGAGCAGGAATGGAATTGCCAGAATCAGCCACAACGTGCCCTTGAGCGACAGGGTCAGCGCCACGCCGGCAAGCGTCCACCCCAAACCGAAAAGGGTGATGTAGATCCAGTAAGGGGGGCGTTTCGCGGGCGCGAAAACATCAACCCCAGGGGCATCCTGTATGTCAGAGGCCGCGATCACTTCCGGCTCTGTGTCGCGCGGCCCGCCGAGGACTGCCAGCAACTTTGTGGCGTCCTCTGCCGTGATCTTGCCTTCCTGCACCATGCGGAGCACCCTCATCCGTTCGGATTCCATGCTTACTCCTCCGTCCCCAATTCCATATCCATCCGGCGCGACATCACGACCAGCCATCGGCTCTCCGCAAATCCCCACGCGCGCAGCAGGCTCATTGCCACAGCCTCGTCCCCGCCCACGTCGGCGAGGACTGGGAGCACAGGTGCGCGCTGCAACAGATTCAAAGCCCGCGATAGAAGAGCCAACTCCACCCTGCCCCGCGCCGATGGGTGAACGGTCAGGCGCACGCGATGGTACTTCTTTCTGCTGATTTCCAGCCGCAGATGCGCCAAAATCGTGCTTCGTTCCTCCAGCACCCAACGATAGGATGTTCTGTGCCCAAGTTTCGCCAGCAGCCACTCGCCCGGCCCCTCCTCGGTCTCAGCAGCCCAGGCGTCATAGTGCGCAGGCTGGACGTGCAGGAGCGGCTCCGGAGTTGCGGCGCGGGCCAGGTCGTATAGTGCCCTGGCGTCGTTGAATCGCACGTCCCGCAATTTCCACCCGGCCTCCAGCGGAGGCTCGTTCAGTCGGTCCGGCGGTGTTTCGCGCCGAAGCGTGACCTTGCCGCCAACTTCCACAAACCCCAGGTCGCGATACAGGCGGATGGCTCCCTCGTTTTCGCGTCGCACCATCAGAAATGCAACTTTGGCCCGCCGCGAGCGCAAGAAATCCAGCGACGCCCGCATCAATTGCTGGCCAACCCCACGACCGCGGTAGGGTGCAGCCACGGCCACGTTGCTGACCAGCCAACGGCCAGGGGCGTCCCCCTCGCGGTTGAGAGAGACATTGCCCACGACGCGGCCTTCCTCCACCCAAACGAAGCCGGTGAACCAATCCTGGTATCCCAGGCTGATGCGATCCAGCAGCCACAGCAGGGGGCCGAAGCGACTCAAACTGCGGAACTCGGACGCGATGGCGCGCCCGGCATGATCCGGCTCGTTGGCAAAGGCCTCGTCTATGAGTCCAGCGACGTCTCCCAGGTCACGGCTGACATCCAGCCGCCGTAGCCCCCGAAAGGGAGCGATGCGCGCGGATGTTGTGGCAAGCATGTCCTTCCTATCCCTTCAGCAACTGGACGGCTTCCTCTGCGGTGATCTTCCCCTGCGACAGGTCGCTCAAGATGGACTTGCGGTCCTCACTCGTGACAGCAGGCTCTTCCACCTCATACCCCAGTGTGCGGATGACGTCGTTCAGGCGGTTGCGCACCGTGGGGTAGGAGAGTTTCATTTCCTCTTGCACGCGGTTGAGTTTCCCCTCGCAGCGGAGGAAGAGTTCCACAAAGGACAGCTGCTCCGGCGAGAGCCGGTGAAACCAATCCAGCGAAAACCGCCCCTCCACCATTGTGTCGCAGGCGGGGCAGTGCTGCCGGGTGACAATCAGATTCTCGTTGCACACAGGGCATTTGCCCAACACAGGATGCATAAATCCACCCTCACCTATGATACACCATTCATTTCCTTTAGGTTCATTATAGCAGGATTTAGGAATTTGTCAAGTGAACTTAAGAAAGTTCAAGAAAACGCAAACTTCCGAAGCGCCCCGAGGCTGGAAGCCGTCGGGCTAAAAGAACAAAGCCCTTCGGGCTGGGATCAGCCCCGGAGGGGCTTTGCTCTCTTAGCGCGGTGGCTTCCAGCCTCGCTGTTTTCACAGCGCCTTATAGACCTTCGCCAGCGACTCGCCGTAGACTGAAAGATCCCACTCGCAGAAGTACCCGAACGGCGTCACCGACACCGCGTAGCCCGCGCCTCTGAGCCGCGCCGCCAGGGTTTCCAAACATTCCCTGGCGAACTCCGGCGAGGCGTTGCTTTCGGAGAGGTGAGTGAAGGAGTGGAGCACAATGTTCTTCAGACCGCGCTTGTTGGCAATCCACTTGATGTTCTTGAGGACTTTGGTCAGCACCGAAGCGGTATCCGTTTCGTCCTCCGCCTCCGCGTGGATGAAAACCACGGCGGCGTCGCGGATTTCCTCCTCCATCTCCTGATCTTCTACAAAGTTCAGAGTCTTGGAGAAAGAGCGGAACCAGAAACGCTTGGCCTGGAACATCAGAAGTTTCACGGCTCACCCCGCGACCTGGCGGAACACCCGCAGGAAATTGCCGCCCAGGATTTTCTGCACCGCCGCCTCGCTGTACCCGCGCTCCAATAGGCCCGCGGTGATGCCCGGCATCCTGGACACATCCTCCAGCCCGGCGACTTTGGAGTCTTCGGAGAATCCATCGAAGTCGGAGCCGATGCCGACGTGGTCTTCGCCCATCACCTTGACCATGTAATCGACGTGATCCAGCACCCGCGGGAGCGACGTTTTGCTGGAGTCTGCTTCCACGAAGGCCGGGACGAAGGTGACTGCCGCCAACCCGCCTTTCGCTGCAATCTTCTCCATTTGCGCGTCGGTGAGGTTGCGGCGGTAGTCGCAGATGGCGCGGGCATTGGAGTGGGATGCAATAATGGGCTTCTGGCTGACTTTCAGCACGTCCTCCACGCCCGCAGGCGACAGGTGCGAGATGTCCACCAGGATACCCAGGCGGTTCATTTCTTCCACCAGCGAGACGCCGAAGGTGGTCAACCCGCCGCCGGTTCGCTCCTCCCCAACGCCATCCGCCGCCTGGTTGCGGAAGTTCCAGGTCAGCCCGATGTTGCGGACGCCCAGCCGGTGCATCATCCGCAGCACCCCCAGGTCGCCTTCCAGCGCCTCCGCGCCTTCCAGCCCCAGAATCGCGCCGACCTGCCCTTTGGCCTTCGCTTGGAGGATGTCGTCGGCGCAGAGGATAAGGCGCAGGTCGTCCGGGTTGCCCTCCAATTCCCTGTAAAGGGCATCTATCACCTGCAGGGCGCGGCGGGTAGCCCGCGACGGAAGATGTTCAGGCTGAACGAATACGGCGAAAATCTGGGCTGTGACGCCGCCTTCTTTCATCCGAGGCAGATCCAGGTGGCCGGATTCATGGCGGTCGGCGAGTTTGATCTTGCCCTCGCAGACCAGGAGCAGGGTGTCGCAGTGGCCGTCTACGACGATGGAGCGGCGGTGCAGTTCTTCAGCGTTCGTCATCAATGTCCTCCGATGTTGAAGTGTCTTGGGTTGCCTCTGTTGTTTCGGCCTCGGCGAGGTCGCGGGCAAAGCGGAACAAGGCGCTGCGGAAGGCCCTGGCCCAACGCGGCGCGCGGGGGATGGTTTCCCGCGACAGGACAATCTTCCGCACGCTCTTCTGCAGAACGTTCTCTTCCTCTGGTTTCTGTTCGGTGTCAGATTCCACTTTCGCCGTTCTCCGCGCAGGCTTTCTCTCGTTCACGCTCACGTTGACACCTGCCCCGCCGCGCCTATAATCATCAAACCGCAAATGACTCCATCTTTTCAAGGAGCATGCTTATGCCCACGGTTTTCCTGCTTGTTCGCCACGGGCAGACCGACTGGAACAAAGAAATCCGCTTTCGCGGGACGACCGACCTTCCCCTCACCCCATTCGGCCATGCCCAGGCACAGCGCGTCGCCGAGCGCCTCCGGAGCGAGCCGATTGCGGCTATCTACTCCAGCCCGCTGTCCCGCGCCGTGGAGACCGCCCGCCCGCTGGCCGAGGCCCTGGGACTGCCCATCCAGATCCACCATGGGCTGATTTCGGTGGATTACGGCGAGTGGCAGGGACACACTCCGCAGGAAGTCAGCGGTCTCTGGCTCGACCTGTACCGGTTGTGGATGCAATCGCCGGATCAGGTGACCTTCCCCGGCGGGGAATCACTCCCCATCGCCCTGGACAGGGCAGTGGCGCTGCTCAACGAATTGTCGGAGACACTCCATGGTCAGACCGTCGCCCTGTTCAGCCACGAGATCGTCACCAGGGCAGTCATGCTCTACATCTTGGGAATGAACCTCTCTGCCTACTGGCGGATGCCCCAGGATACCGCGTGCATCAATGCGTTCTCCTACGACCCGCTCAAGCGGTCGCTCTTCTATCTCAACGACACCTGCCACGTGAGAGGGCTGGACGTAAAATGAGCCGCCACTAAGGGCGGCCAGACAGCTCGCGAACCTTCCCCGTGTTCACGGTATCGTATAGGATGTCTTCACCGCGCCGCTGGCGTCCTTCAGCGTCAGGGTGCGTCCCGACACGAAGATGGCCTTGTTGATTCCCCAGTACAGGTCCACCTCAGTATTCACCCCCGCCGCTGTGTGGATGCGCACGCTGCCGCCCTGGAACAGAGATAGGTCAGGGAACTTGTAGACATTCCCCTGGCCGTCGTCCAGCGTCCAATCCTTGAGCCGCGCCCACGTTCCCCAATTGGTGATGACGACGTGGGAATCCTTGCCGTCCGGCGAGACCTGCACCGATTCAATGCGCAGGTCGGGGCCGGTCGGGCGGGTGTTGGTGGGAATTGGCGTGCTCACGCCTGTAGGCGCGGGGGTGGGCGGGGCGGTTGGAACAATCGTCACGCTCCCCGGCACGGGGATCGTCAGTTTCTGCCCCACGAACAGGACATCCGGGTCCGTGATGTTGTTGGCTGCCATCAATTCTTGCATGGACAGGCCGAACTGGAACGCGATGGCTGACAGGCTATCGCCCGCCTTGATCACGTAGGTCGTCGGCGAGGCTGGGGTGGGCGCAAGCGTCTGCGTGGGCTGCGCAAGTGGCGACACGGCAGTGGGAGACGGAACAGGCGGGGTAGTGGCTTGCCGCCCCAGGGTCAGCGTGATGGCCAGACTGATGCCCAGCGAAATCAGCGCGTTGACGGCGAGGATGAACAGGAACTGTTTCAGTGTCAGTCCGGTTTTCTCTGTCTTGGCGTCCCTGGGCTTCCAGGGACGATAGGCTTCGCGCGGCTTCCCTTCCATGCTGATATTATAACCTCAAACCCCGTGCTTGGCAATGGCCGCCCGAGCAGCGCTCATTGACTGCCCTGGCCAGTCTCGGTTTCCACGAGGGCGCTTTCCAGCAAGTCAGTGACTCCCAACTCGCCGGCCCACAGCCGAAGATATGCCATGTCCAGTCGTTTCCCCTGCACTTTGAGCACACCCAACACATCCCGCCATTGCCGCTCGGACACCTCACCACCCAGCCGATACCATTCCAATTTCGCCAGGACAATGTCCTCGGCGCTGGCGACATAGATCGCACGTTTCGGGTCTGTCGCCACGATATATTCCGCGCGCCGCCCGAGTTGTGAGCGGTCAAAAGGGCGCTGATGAGGGACGAAAATGTCCACGCGGAACATCGTCGCTAGGTGGATCACGTTGAAACTGCTCCTGTGACGAATGGCTTCGCGGATGGACTCGGTGTCCACGTAGAAGGATCTACTCAATGCCCGAGCCAGCGGTTCTGCGTGTTCGGGGCGCAAGTCAGCTACCAGATCCGTGTCCATTGTAGCCCGCGCCACCCCATGCACGGCGCTCGCCAGCGAACCACCAGTCAGATAGGGAATGCTCAGCATTTCCAGAGTCTCTGTCACCATTAAGGTCACGGCAATCGGTTCGGGCAGCATGAGAGTCACTCCTCCCACGGCGGCGGGCCATACGCTCGCGCCGCCAGTTCGGGGCCGAGGAGCAAATCGGCCAGACGGCGGCGCAATTCCTCAGGCGATGCGTTTGGATGCCGCTGGCGCAGGCCGCACAGGGCCAGGGTGCGCACCGTCTCGTTCATCTGGGCGACCATCTCCATTTTGCGCCAAGCCGGGGCCTGGCGCAACAGTTCAATCTGCACTTTCTCGGCCTCTGGCCGCAGATCGGACAAGGGAGCGGGCATCTCCTGCATCCTTTCCATGCGCAACTTCTACGCCCAATCTTAGAACATTCTGCGCAGCGTGTCAATCCGCTTGCGCGAATCCTGCCTTTGGGCAAGGATTTTGCACAGAAGATGAAAACGAGGTTGACTTAATAAGAGTCTGGCATTATAATCAAGAAGTACTTGTGCTTCGTCTATCGGGATTGAGAGTTTGTTCAAGGCAAGCAAGGTGAGAGAAGATGGCCCTTAAGGGAAATCTAAAGGACTTTGGCGTTGCCCAATTGCTCAACCTGATCCACATCGCGCGCAAAACAGGCACCCTCACGGTCCGAAGCGACAGCATGGCCGCGACCCTCTACTTCCGTGAGGGCAAGTTGCTGGGGGCCTATCAGGAAGGCAAGGACTATGGCCTGCTTTCCTTGATGCAGCGCGCCGGGAAGATCACGCCTCAGCAGGCTGAGGCCGCCCGCAGCCGAGCCGAGATGAGCACGGACAAGGAACTTGGCCTCCTCCTGCTGCACAGCGGCCATGTGACGCAGAAAGACATCCTGCAGGTGGTCAGGGCTTCTACGTTGGAGACAGTGTATTCTATCTTCACGCTCTCGGACGGCCAGTTTCAGTTTGACGCCGCCAGGATGCTCCCGCAGGAGAAGATCGGCGTCCCCATTGACCTGGACAACATCATCATGGAAGGGACGCGCCGGCTGAAGGAACTGGAGCAATTGCAGGCGGAATTGCCAGACCTGAACGTTGCCCTGAAGTTCACAGAACGCCCAGGAACTTCCCTGAGGAACATCAGCCTGAGCGTGGAGGAGTGGCGTGTCATCTCCTTTATCAGCCCCAGAAATACGATCCGCCAGATTGCCCAATACATCGGGCTGGATGAACTTCAGGTTCGCAAGATAATTTATGGTCTTCTCTCGGCAGGCCTGGTGGAACTGATCCGCCCAGAAGGAGCGCTGCCTCGGGCTGTGCCTGGCGCGCCAGTTTCCCCCGCCGTCAAACGCGGCGTCATTCTGCGCCTGATCGACAAGATCCGCCGCATCAGTTGACCCGGAGGAATGCGGAATGCAAGCCGTCAAAATGGTCATCACGGGGCCCTTCAACGCAGGCAAAACAGAATTCATCAAGACAATCAGCGAGATCGATGTTGTCGCCACCGAGAGGAAGATATCGGACGAGACCCGCGCGACCAAGGAAGAAACCACCGTCGCGATGGATTTTGGACGCATTACCATAGATGATGATCTGGTCCTTTTCCTTTTTGGAACTCCGGGGCAGAAGCGCTTTGACTTCATGTGGGAGATTCTGTCGGAGGGAATGCTGGGGTTCATCGTGCTGGTAGACTCGGTGCGTCCCGAGACGTTCCGGGAGGCGCGCCGAATCCTGGACGTCTTCCGGCAGTATGCGCCCGCGCCATACGTGGTGGCGGCGAATAAGCAGGACACGGCTGACGCCTGGACACCGCAAGACTTGCGGATCGCCCTCCGGGTTGACCCACAAGTCAAGGTCGTGCCGTGCGTGGCCACCGATAGAGAGAGCGTGAAAAGCGTTCTCTTGGAGCTTCTGTACACAATCCTGGAGAAATCCGACGAGGCAGATTAGCCCCTTGTGGGCGTCCGATGCAGGCGCAACGCACGCAACGCGCTAGACTACAACGCTCTTGTCAAAACACTACCCGTATCAGGGAGCAGGCAGGTTGGGTTCCGTCGTCACTAGCCAGGGTTTTGTGCACTACGAAACACAAGGTAGCGGCCAGCCCGTCATCCTGCTTCACGGGTGGCTCGGATCCTGGGGATATTGGCTGGACACGATGGCGGCTCTCTCGGACAGATTCCGGCTCTACGCAGTGGATTTCTGGGGGTTCGGCGAATCGGGCAAGCCCAGAAGCGGGTACGAAGTCAAGGATTTCGTCAGTCTGGTGGACCAGTTCATGGACAAACTGGGCATCGCGTCCGCTCCCATCGTGGGGCACTCTATGGGCGGCACGGTGGCCCTTGTGGTGGCAATGCAGTACCCGCAGCGTGTGACCAAGGTCGCCGTGGTCGGATCACCCATAGACGGGCGGTCGCTGAGTTTCCCGCTCAGGATGGCGGGGCGAAAGCCAATCGCCTACATGGTGTGGCACACGCCATCTCTGCTCCGGTGGGGAATCCGAACCTTCTCACCGAGGCTGGCCCAGGATTGGCGCAGATGGTACGATATGCTCCTGCACGACCTGTCGCGCACGACGCTGGAGGCGTTCCTGACCAGTATACGGTCGCTGCGCCTGACAGACCTGCGCCCCAAACTGGGCGCCGTTCAGGTGCCAGTCTTGGGAATCTATGGACAAAAGGACTTGATCGTAAACCCGCGCCAGGGGGGAGTGTTGCTGCGCGGCGCTTCCAGTGCAGACCTGGTTTCATTGAGCCATTGCGGCCATTTTCCGATGTTGGATGACCCGACCCTGTTCAACAACCGGCTGAGGCAATTCCTGGCGTCGGCTTAGGTTTCCAGTTGCAGAAAGAATCGTTCGCGGAGGGTTCATGGAAGAGCAAAAAGACACTCATGAGGCGCACCACCAGCACGAAGACCACACTCCTGCTGGAGAAGTGGCGGTGCCCAGTTACTATTACAGCAACAGGATGGCCCGCATTTACCTCCAGGCGCTGGAAGACATCTTGGGGAAGAATGGCGTCAACGCGCTGCTGAACCTGGCCCGGCTGAAACATTGGATCAACAACTACCCTCCCAACAACTTTGAGCGCGAAGTTTCCTTTGAGGATTTCGCCGCGCTGAACCAGGCGTTGGATGATGTGTATGGGCCGCGAGGTGGGCGCGGTTTGGGCATTCGCGGGGGGCGCGCCACTTTCAAATACGTTCTGAAAGAATATGGGGCCATGTTGGGCATCAGCGACCTGGCCTTGCGCCTGATGCCTCTCGGCATGAAAATGCGCGTTGGTCTTGGCATCATGGCGGAGACGTTCAACCGCTCCAGCGACCAGGTGGTGCGGCTGGAAGAGGACAACGAACGCTTCTACTATCACATTGACCGCTGCCCTGTTTGCTGGACCCGCAGGTCGCAGACGCCGATCTGCTACGTCGCGCTCGGGCTGTTGCAGGAAAGCCTGGTCTGGGTGAGCGGCGGCAAGAACATCTCTGTCGTTGAAACCAACTGCATTGCCAGGGGGGACCCGACCTGCCTTTTCGTGATTGACAAGAAACCCCTTGACTGAACAGTTCATCGCAATTGAGCGTGGTACCCCCAGCCCGCCAACTGGATTCGGAGTCGCATCACTGCATCATTCCTCCCCATTTTTGGGGGAGGCGACATCAATGGCACGTGGCCTAGTGGGTGCCAAAATGATATGAAAAGAATTGTCATACGGGATCGGACGAAAATACCCCCTTTCAACGAATCTGCACGCGACCTGCGTGTATTGAATAAGCCCCTGTGGCTGCACCAACGCGATGTCCTGGCGCGGCACTGCCAATCTGAAGTGGAAGTAGAGACCTCCGAATCGTTGCCCCCCATTCGCGAAGAGTGCATCGTATACCGCGACAATCTGTTCTTTGACGAAGACTTCATAGGCGAATTCTTGCGGCAGGCGAAGGCGCGGGGCAAGCCGTGCCGCGTGGCCTTCTCGCCGGATGACAAGGCCATCACCGTTCATGCCCTGCCGCTTCAAGAGGGCATCCACCGCCAGCGTGACCTGTATGTGGCCGATCTATGGTACTATCCGAGCGGAGTCATAGACCGAGAGCCTGAACCGGTGATTGTGGACACGCTGGCGCGCGAAATCGGCTACTATCATATCCCGGCGTACATGGCATCCGAGAAGGGGGACATGGTCTTTTGGGTCCCATTGCGGCCCTTTCTCTCGATAGAGAACTGGGTGCACATCTTCATGGCAAACTCACCTTTCGGGATATTCAGCATCGGGGCCAAGTTTGAATATGAGATGGGAAAGTTCGCCAAGGCTGCGCCCACCTTGTTGCGCTCGTTGGTGGAACGCAAGCAACTCCTCTCGTGCTCCAAGACGGTGAAGGTTGGGCGAAACGTCCAGGTTGACCCCACCGCCGTGATCCAGGGCCCCGCCATCATCGGCGATAACGTGACCATCGGCCCAGGCGCGGTGGTGACGAATTCGGTGATTGGCAGCAACGTGAACGTGATGCAGGGATGCCAGGTGATGTTGAGCGTCGTCAGCGACGGCTGCTACCTGCCCTTTCGCGCCGCCTTATTCATGACGACGCTGATGGAAAACTCCATGGTCGCCCAGAATGCGACGCTCCAGATGTGCGTAGTCGGAAGGCACTCGTTTGTCGGCGCGAACACATCGTTCACCGACTTCAACCTGGTGGGCAAGCCGCTGCGAACATTGCACAAAGGAAAGCCAGAACCGGTGGGGATGCCCGTGCTGGGTGGGTGCGTCGGGCACAACTGCCGCGTGGGGGCAGGAATGGTCATCTACCCCGCTCGCACCATTGAATCCGATGTGGTACTCATTTGTTCTGAGGGACGTGGCGTGATTGCGGACAACGTGGCATTTGAGCAGAGCGATCACATCAAGATCGGCGCCGATGACCTGCACCCGCAGAAGTATACTAGGTGACGAGTGGAACGATTCGGATTTATCATCCACCCGTTGGACGTTAAAAAGGATGTGGGGAGGCGGTTTCCTGCCATCAGCCGCCTGCCGTTGGAGTGGATAGATTTCATATCCGGGTACTTCCCGCCAGTGTGCCTGTCGCACATTACGGGAATCCGGTCCGCCCTCGGCGTGGAGGCAGAAGGCTGGCTGGTGGCTTGCCCGCTGACACCACGGGCGATGAAGAAATCTCCGCTGCGCCGGGTCTACCGGCAGATTATACGGGCCGGACAGCTGGCCGAGCGGCTGGGGGCGCGCATCGTCGGGCTGGGCGCGCTGACCTCTGCCGTTGGCGACGCGGGGTTATCTGTGGCGCGGGGGCTTTCTATTCCGGTGACCACCGGCAATGGCTACACGGTCGCCGTGACCTGTCATGCCATTCATTCCATCGCGCAACACAGCGGGAAATCCCTCGGCAGCCTGAACCTTGCGATCCTGGGGGCGACAGGTTCCATCGGGCGCGCGTGCGCACGGCGGTTATATGGAAAGGCGGGGCGCTTGATTCTCGTCGGACGGGACGCGGACGCCGTTGCGCGTCTGGTGCAGGACTTGCACGAGTCCGGAATGGGACACGCCGAGGGCAGCGCGGATCTGCTCGCTCTGCGTGAGGCGGACGTGGTCGTCTCGGCCACGAACGCAGCGGGGCCGCTGATCCGCCCGGAACACCTGCGCCCTGGAGCCGTCGTATACGATCTGGCGCTGCCGCCAGACGTTTCTGCGGCGGTTCACGCCCTGGGCGTGAAAGTGACCATTATTAGAGGCGGAGACGTGATTGTGCCGGGAGATGTGGAATTCAGATTCCATTTTGGACTGCCGCCGAAGCACGCCTATGCCTGCATGGCCGAGACCATTGCTCTGGCCCTTGAAGGCCGGTACGAGAGTTTCACATTGGGGCGGGAGATTGCCCCTGCCCGGATTGCGGAGATCGCCGACATCGCACGGCGGCATGGGTTCCGGCCCGCGCCGCTCCGCGAGGGACTGTAGATAGTCCAGATAGGAGGACGCAGATGCCTAAGGATAGAATTCTGATTGTTGAGGATGACCGCGACATTTCCAGCTTGCTCAGCTTCTTCTTCGAGTCTCAGGGATACGATGTCCTGGCGACTCCGCGCGGGAACGACGCCCTGGAAATCTCGCGCCGAAAGTTGCCCAACCTAGTCATCCTGGACATCAAACTCCCGGACATTGACGGGTACGAAGTCTGCCGGCGTCTGCGCACAAACCTGCGAACCAGCCACATTCCCATCATCTTTCTGACGCAGAAAGACGAACGGGCAGACAGAATCGCCGGACTCCAGTTGGGCGCGGATGACTACATCACCAAGCCATTTGACATGGAGGAACTTCATCTTCGCGCAAAGAACGCTTTGCGCCGTGCCAGCTACGAGAATCTCACGAATCCTGTCACTGGGCTTCCGAGCGGACGGTTGATAGAAGAGCAGTTGAAGTCCCTGATCCAGCGGAGCAATTGGATCGTGCTGTACATTGGCGTCTGCGGCCTGCGCGCCTTCAACGACCTCTACGGGTTCGTCGCCGCCGACGATGTTCTCCGCTTTGCCGCGATGGTGCTGGGCGAAACAATGGACGCGACGGGCGGCACGCAGGACTTCATTGGGCACATCGGCGGAGGAGATTTCATCGTCATCACGGCCCCTGAGCGTGAATCTGCCATCCGCGAGCGCATCTCTTCCCGCTTCAACAGCGAGGTCAAGAGTTTCTACAACTTCAAGGACCGCGAGCGCGGACACCTGCTATTCAAGGACGACGCGGGCCACGAGAAGAAGGTGGGCCTCATGACCCTGGCTGTGGGCGTGGTACAGGGCGGAGCCGGGCGGTTCAGCGACATCCGCGAGATCACCGAAGTCGCCTCAGATGCACGGCGCACTGCTGCCCTCGCCCAATCCGCGGAACTCAGCTGACGCCGAGAACCCTGAAAATCAAGAGTTTCTGGTGGACACAGGATGAGTACGTTAAGAGAGAAACTGGGCGCACAACAGG
>Ga0315291_10006100_pt1 | contig 14996 bp, 16 predicted proteins | sample YL17G12_20_MG_FD_203070 | JGI IMG/M metagenome (GOLD analysis project Ga0315291, IMG submission 203070) | Sediment microbial communities from Yellowstone Lake, YNP, Wyoming, USA - YL17G12_20 | ecosystem: Environmental > Aquatic > Freshwater > Lake > Sediment | place: USA: Wyoming | collected...
TCACGTGTAACAGGCGGGATAGATTCCTTCGATAAGGCTACGATGGCCATCGATAGACTATTGGGCCTGACGAAGGAAGACCTGATCAGGATGGCGGGACTGCGGCGCCTTGACGGGCAGCAATTTTTCGGGGACGTAAGGTCCACCCAGGCGGTGGAAGGCTTCGACCAGATTCCGGCATTTTCCAGTATCAGGGAGATGTACACTTTTTTCACGGGCGATCCCGATGTCACCGGGCGCGTCAATCTGAAGGCAATCCCGAAGGATATCCGGTCAAGAATGGAGATACTGAGCAATACATTCACATATATCCTGGGGAACACCCTGGGACGGAGTCTCGTGAAGCAGTATCTTGCAACCGATTATGGAGAAAGCCTCCTCATCAGCGTCCGCAAACCCGTCAAGGATTACCGCCTCCAGGAGGCCGTACTTGTGGGAGGATTTGCCGATCTCGATACGGTCGATCCGGAAGCCGCAGATTACCAGGAAGTCAGCGCCGTGACGGATGAGGAGTCCACCTACACCATCGCCATCAAGGGGAACATCCTCACGATCTCGCAGAAGACAATCATCAATGACGATATCAGCGTCATCACCAGGCTCATCCAGAACCTTGGCAGGGCCGCCCGCAGGACGCATGCGAAATACGTCTGGAATTTCCTGATCAACAACTCGAACTGCACCGACGCGACGGCGTTATTCACGGTCGGCCACGGCAATCTCGGGGCTGCCGCCCTGACAATTACCACTGCCCTCATCGCCTATGCAGCGCTGGCGGCAATGACCGAAAAGGACTCCGCGGAAAGACTGGGTCTTCTGGATGATCAGAACGTGAAGCCGACCCTTTTCTATCCCGTGGGCTTGCTCGCAGCGGCCGATACAGTCGTCAACGATGATTTCTATTACACCGGTGCCGCAGATCTCACGACCAAGACCCGGAACTCGCTGAGGGGAAAAATCAACGGGAAGATGGTCTCGCTTCTGGCGGATGCCAATGACTGGTACCTGATGCTGCCGCCCGATGTGGTCGACATCATCGAAATGGGGTATCTGAACGGCAGGCAAGAGCCGGAGATGTTCTTGGCCGACTCCGCCCAAGCGGAGCAGGTCTTCGTTGCCGACAAGATTCGGTACAAGATCAGACATCAGTACGCCGGAGCGCCGATCGATTATAGGAGCGGATATAAGGCTATCGTGTAAGCACAGGCTTTTTGTGAGTGACAATCGCATAATTAGCCGGGCGGAATAAAAACCCGCCCGGCATTTAGAAGATCAAGGAGGATAAAATGAGGACATATTTCAGAAAGTCAATAGAAGCATTTCTGATGATATTTATTTGCGTGATGTTCCTGGTCGCTACTGTCGCGCCGGCGGAGGCTGCGATTTATTGGCTCCAGAAAAGTACGCGTTTTTCGGCAACCGCCGGAGAGACCCTTGCCACCGGCGATCCCGTCTGCATCAAAGGTTCCGACGGCAAGGCATATAAGGCGATGGCGGACCAGTCGACATTGCGTCCTGCTGTAGGTATCATCGGCAAAGGCGGAGTGGCTGGGAAAACTGTCGAGGTCGTTGTTGAGGGTATAATCACCGGTATGTCCGCGGCAAGCCCCGGCTATCGTATATTCCTTGCAAACAGCCCGGGCGGTCTGACGCAGACAGCGCCTACGGCCGCGCAGATTATAGGATGGGTGCTACCGGGTGCGGCAAGTGCAGCGACATCAACGACATATTATATTCGTGTCCAGATACCGAAATCTGCAGAAGCAGGATACTGACAGCGTGAAGAAAATTTATCAGATAATTTTATTGGCGGCCGTTCCCGGGCTGATATTCTGCATCATCCCGGCGGACGGCATGCCGTTCCGTCTGTCCTGGCAACTCGTCGTCATATGGATTAGCTGCGGCGCCGTAGTCGTCATGCTGTCTTCCTGGTGGTGGAGGCTGTTTCTTCTCCTCGCCCTCTTCCGCACTGCGACACGGCTGCCTCCGGCATATGATGAATATGTATCGCTCCTCATGATCGCTATATTCCTGGCCTGTGCAGAGGGATTCAGCCGGATCGACAGGGAGAAAACGATGGACTTCATGTGCATCGCCGCCCTGATTATCCTTGACTGGATATCTCTGCAGAAACTCGGAACCATACATCCCTACTTCGGCACCGGCCCATTAAACCCGGACACGGCCGCAATTTTTCTGGCACTCTGCCTGCCTGGATGCCTCCGCAAATGGAGTTTCAGGTTTGAATCCATTTTCGCTTACCGGCTGTTAGCCCTCGCCCCGTGGCGGAGGGAATGGCGGTATATGCTGGTCCCGCTCATTTTCGGCGGGTTGTACATGGCCTGGTCAACGACCGGCTTCCTGGCGGCCCTCGCGGCCATGTCGGTGTATATCTGGCTCTCCGTAACAGAAAGACGAAATGTCCGCATGAGCCTATATGCCGTGTTGCTTCTTGCCAGCATCTGGTTCTGGCAGGTGAAGCCTCTGGATATGATGACGGATAACCCGCGATGGCTCGCATGGAAACACGCGGCCTGGTCTTTGAGATCCGAGGCATTCGGCAGAGGGCTCGGAAGTTGGGAGTGGGTTTTTCCTCTTCTTGCCTCCGGAGAACCGCGCCTCGGTAAAGTGACATATGAAAACGGAATATTGTTGGCACAGGACGTCTTCGCCCAGGCGCACAATGAACCTGTAGAGGCTACGTTTGAGATGGGCGTGCAAGCGCTGGCGCTCATGGTGGTCTTTGTTGCTGTCTTCCTTGTCGTGGTTTACAGAAAAGCGGCACCTCACCCTGAAGCGATGGGGATGGCCGCCCTCATGGTGAGTTGCCTCGGATTTTTCTGCATGCATGTGCCGCCAACGGCATTATTGGGATGCGCCTGGCTCGGAATGTGGCATCAGTGTCGGCAAAACAAGGCCAAATTTGAGAGAACGCACGTTCTATCGGGTGTTTCATGCCAAGGGGAGGATCATTGAACCTGGGCGATTTAAAAGCGTCGGGCAAAATTGGGAGGATTCGCAGATGATAGAAAGGGAACAAAGAATGAAGCGGATCAGGAGGATCGCCTTCTGGATATTTACGGCCATATTGGCTGTCATGGTCCTGGCGGACATCATATCAGCCATCCCCGCGAGGGCAGAAGACCGGACGACCCGGGTCATCACATTTCTTTCATCCGGGATTAAGACGGCGGCAACGGCGCAGTCGAGCGCCTTCGAGGTCTCGGCATACACCGAAGGGCAGATCCTGGTCAATGTTACGGCGGAGGGTGGTACATCGACACTCGATATCATTATCGAGACATCTCCAGACGATTCGGTCTGGTACACCCACACGGCGATCGCACAGATATCCGCTACCGGGCAATACCGGCAGGCAATCACCAATTTCGGGAAATATGTCCGGATCAACTACACCGTGGCGGGTACGAGCTTTACGTTTTCCATAACGGGGGTATTTAAAAATTGAGCACACGGCAGGACTATCTGACGGCGATCGGCAATCTGGCCAAGGGGGAGTATCCCCTGGGCGAGACTGAGAAGATCATGGCGATCGAACAGGCGCTGGAACTGCACTCCAAACACCGGCCCCGGATCGTCGTGGCGGACATAGAAGGTGCCGCGGTGTTCGATTATGCGATCACACTCCTGACAAGTTGGTCCGATGGTTTTTCGGTCATCAAGCAGGTGGAATACCCGGTGGACGACACGAATGAGACTCCGGATATCCTCCAGGATGACGACTGGATGATCTATGAGAAACCCGAGGGTCAGTATCTGCGCTTCCTGAATGCGACACCGCTGGCCACGGAAGATATCCGCGTCACACATACGGCGCCACACACCTGCACGGATGCGACCTGCACGGTGAAGACCGCGGACGAGAAGGCAGTCCAGGCGCTCAGCGCCGCCTTTTTCTGCGAGATGCTCAGCACCTATTTTGCGCAAACGCAGGATAGCACCATCATGGCTGACAGTGTGGACCATAAAAACAAATCCCGGGACTATTCGGCCAGGGCGGCTGCCTACCGGAAAATCTATTATAACCACCTGGGAATCAAAGAAGGCGAGACGCCGCCGGCAAGTGTGACCAGAGATCAGGATTTGTCAGGGAGCTGGGCAGGGGACAAACTGACCCATCCGAGAAAATATCGCTGATTTTTGCAGTTAGTTGGAGAAAAAAAGCAGTGTTTGAGCTGAAGGTAAAGGCGCATATCGAGGATCTGGAGAGGCTGACAAAGGAATACCCGGAGGCCTCTAAGGATGCACGCATAGGCAGGATTACGGAGGCGCTTCAGCTTCTGGAGAATGTCATAAAACAGATCACCCCGGAAGGCGCCGGGCCCATACATATCAGGGACACGATGTTTGGGAAGACCGCCATACAGGGCGACGTCGTTTATGGGCAATTCGGGACGCCGGCAGTCTATGGCGAGCCGCTCGAATATGGGACGAAGCCGCACTTCCCGCCTGTAGCGCCGATCCAGCACTGGGTGGAAAAGAAGCTGGGGATCAGCGGCAGCGAGGCCAGGGGAGTCGCATTCTGCATCGCCAGGGCGATATCGAAACGGGGGACTCCGGGAGTGCACATGTTTGAAAAGGGTTTTGCTCAAAGCGAGGCGCAGATTATGAGGATCCTGAATCAGATCCCGGACGACATCATCAGGAGGCTGAGCGCGTGAGCCTTCCTATTATTCGCGAACAGATAAAGACGATCCTCTCCGGAGTCGATGGCATCGGCGTGGGGCATGATTATGACCGCTGGGCGGTGGAATGGGGCAAATTCCTTAATCTGTTCAAAGACACGTCGACGGGGAAGATCAATGGCTATCTAATCACGAGGAAAAGCCGCAAGACATTCGAACTCGCGCTGGACAACGAAAAAATCAGGACACATCTAATTGTCATTCGCCTGATCATGGGCATTAACGATGCGGATGCGACCGAGATAACGTTTCAACAATTGGTCGACGATGTCTGCGAGGAACTCGAAGACCATGACGATCTGAACGGCGCCTGCCTCACCATATCCGATATCGGCGAAGGTGAATCACAAAGCGGAAGCGCCGGGCCCCAGGCTGAAGTCATCGAAAACCGCATCTTCGGAAATGTTCTCTGTCACTATGCGGAGATCCACATATATGCGCAGGAGCAGGTTTGAAAGGGAAAGAAATACATGAATAATAAAAACATTATAGTAGTTATAAGTCTGATCCGGCGTCTCGAACAGGCAACTCTTAAAAATTCGGAAATCGTGGCAGATCTTATCAGGGCATTTGGGATTGTTCAATGGGGGCCGCCCGTTTTCGGGGAAGATGAAAAATACAAAAATCGGTCGGAGGACATGGCCGGGATATATCAGACGCCGGGGCAACTATCCAAGGCGCTAATTTATCTAAGTCAATTTGAGATTAACAGCTATTGCGAAATCGGGACATTTCAGGGCGGCAACTTTATTTTTGTATCTGAATATCTCAGGCGATTTAATCCGGACATCAAGTGCCAGGGGATTGATCCGACGAATTTTCTGAACCCGGAGATAAGGGAAATCATCGACGCGGAAGAATGGCTTACATTCTCGCCTGTCACCAGCGACGACATAGCCGGGCAGCAGTATGATCTCTGCCTTCTCGACGGCGACCACACTGCAGAGTGGATAGCAAAGGACTGGCAGAACGTGGGCCGACACGCAAAAATCTGTATGGTCCATGACATACAGGAAATAACGTGCCCGGACATTGTCGCATTCTGGAATAATCTCAAAACGATGCGGGGCAAGGCGACGATGGAATATCTTGATCACAGTGCAGACGTGCCATTGCAGGGGATTGGTATCATTCATGACAAGAAACTGGCAGTGAAGGCATGAAAAACATCCACCTCATAACTCCGTTCATGCGGCGCATCCTTAAAAGCACGCTGATCGAGGCTTATCGGCCGATGAACATAATCTGGCACCCGATCATGTTTCAGGATGAAGCAACGGAATTCGCAGAGCCGTGGATATTTCCCCTGATCATCCCTGTGAATTCCCGTGATTGCACAGCGCTGATGCCTGGAAATTTTAAGAGAAATTATTTCATAAAAAACGCTGAAATTGTTGACGATGATTATTACGTCACAGTTGACGACGACGATATGTATGACGCCGGCGTTTTTGATAAGATCAAATCAATGGATGACGATATTGTGGTCATCTCCATGAAGCGTGGCAACTTTATCCCTATGGGTGTCCCAGAGATCCGCAAATATCCCACGACGACGCTCCATGCGCATCCTGACAACATGCAGATGGGATCGATCAGCGCCCAGCAGTCTTTCGTTAAGGGAAAGATTTTCAAACAACATCTTTTCAACGAGGAAAATCATTGCTGGGATGGCGAGATGGCGATGCATCATAAAGAATCAGGCGAGCAGATCAAATATGAGCCCGAACTTTATGCCCTATTTAACTATTATGAGCCTGGCAGATGGGACAGAGGGAATCACAAGATCGCCTTCGGCTGTATGGTAAACGACCTCAAGCGGCTTGATATGATTCTGCGTAATTCAGCGATCGGGGATTTCTCCTGTTATACGATCATGAACCCGGAAAGCGCGGCAAAAGGCCTGAACAAACTCCTGGACATCATAGAGAGCAAGGGCGCAGAGATCGGGATCCTCACACACCAGGACATGTATTACCGGGAAGGATGGCTCGGCCAGGTACAGTCTCAGATTATTTTGCTTCCCGACAATTGGGTGATTGCCGGAATCGTCGGAAAGGATAGCAAGGGGGAACTTTGTGGGCGATTCCACGACATGAGCACGCCCCTATGGATCGTTTCAGAACACACATTTCCAGCGCAATGTTCGTGTGTCGATGAATGCACGATCATCGTCAATATGAAAAGCGGTTTCCGATTCGATGAAGCCCTTGAAGGATTTGATCTGTACGGGACATATGCTGTTCTGCGGGCGAAAGAAACGGGAACGGCATGGATTATCGATGCGTGGGCGGAGCATTATTGCGGGCGTTTCCATCGGGGGTGGGAACCTGATGATAGATTTAAGGCAACGTGGAAATGGTTATATAACAGATTCCCCGGGCAGCGGATTGACTCTACTGTCATAGGGGCACGAGAAGACTGAACAGGAGGGAATGGTTATGGGAGTAGTAAAAGGAAAACTTGCAAAAGTGATGTATGGGTCCGTCAAGATCGCGGGACTATCAACGTGGTCAATGAGCGGATACGAGCCTCAGACTTTGGAGGATACGGAGTTCGGTGATACCGTTCAAGCCTTCGTTTTCGGAGGGGCAGGCAACCCGGGCAACGTCACATTTTCCGGGAATTATGATTCTGCCGACCCAAACGGTCAGGATGCTTTTTCCGCGGCATGTAAAGCGGAGGTGCCTCTCACAAATCTATACTTCTATGAGACGGCGACAAAGTATTGGGCGGTTGCGCCAGGCGGAGAAATCCTACCCACAAAGTGCGATGCAATCGTAATGGAGCGTAATGCCCTCGGCAAGATTGATTTTGCCGGCAAGATTTCTGCGGCAGTTATGACCCGTTACGGAACCTAACACTGATTAGGGATTTAACACTGATTAGGGATTAATACTGATTTGGGGGGCCATTTTATGACGGTATTCAATTTAGAAAAACAGGGCGTGTTTTTCGACATGGAGGGCGGCGGCCGGGTCCAACTTCGATTCATTGATATTGAGGATTGGAGAGCGATTCGCAAACAAACTATCAAGAAAAAAGTTGAATATAAGCGGATCGAAGGCAAGGCCGAGCGGTTTGATGTGGAGGAGGTCAATGAAGACCTTCAAAACGAGCTTTTCTGGGATCAATCCATTGTGTCCTGGGAGAATTTCGTTGACGGCAATGGGAAAGAAATTCCCTGTACGAAAGAAAACAAGATCCTCCTCATGTCAAAGTCTGTGAAGTTCGCACAGTTTATCGGTGATTGCATTAAGCAGATGGCCGATGATGAGAAATTCCAGGCGGAACAATCTGAAAAAAACTGATTGAATGGGTGCAATGGTGCGATGAATATGCGCTCACGTGCCCAGGGTGTCGCGAGATATATGCAGAAAGAGATCCGCCCGGTGATCCTCCATGCGAGACATGCCAGGTGGAACTTTTCGAAGAGAATCAGAATGCGGCTGCTGTCTATATGGCATGTCGCGGTCAGGTAATAACGCGTGGGATGGACGGAGTGATTGTGGATATAAATCATCTTGCGGTAGATGCAGCAATTGATCGAAACGGGGTGAAGGACAGAAGGCGAGTTTTTGATCAGGTGGTCAAGACATTTCATCATTTCCTTAAAGAGAGAAGTGAGGCCGGGGACTGACAGCGAACGACGGGCCCCGGAAAATTAAAAAATGGCAACGAAACTCACAATAGAAATAGCCGTCGATGACAAAGGCACTGTCACATTCAAGCAGTTCGGGCAGAACGCGGAAGGCGCCTTTAAGCAGACCGAAAAAGCCGCAAAGTCCTCAATGGGGGTTATGGATCAACTCAAGAGCCATTGGGTCGCCGCCTCCGCCACGATTGTCGCCGCCTGGATGACCGTTAATAAAGCCATGCAATACATGGATGAGGGTGCGAAAGCCTTACAGGTTGAGTCCTCATTTAAAATCATGGCCGAAGCGGCGGATGTCAATGCCGATAAGATGATCGCCAAGATGAAAAGTCTCACAAGGGAAACCATCGACGATTCTGACCTGATGCAGAAAGCCGTGAAATTGATGACTATGGGTTACGACCCTGCGCAGATCGAAAGGTTTTCCAATGTGGTCGTAACCGCCTCCCAGATCGCCGGTCAAACCGTGGGTGAAACATATGAGACATTATCCGATGCGATCGCAACGAAGATGCCAAGGGCGCTGGTCAGGATGGGAGCCGTTACGAGAGAACAAATGAAGATTGTCAATGCGGCTGTGGCCGCAGGCGCGGATGAAATGGCACTTTACGAGCTGGCAATGGCAAATCTCGAATTAAAGCAAAAGATGCTTAAGGGAACACAGGACCAGGCAGCCATTTCAATGCAACAGTTCCACGCTCAGATCAAAGAGACGAAAGAAACCATAGGAAAAGGATTAATTGTAGTGATGGATGCGCTCTTTCGCTCGTTTGAATATCTCGCAGGCGGCGTCTTGGGGATCGTTTCAGCTTATGCGAGATATAGAGCTCTCGTCTATGAAGCTACGGGAGATGAGGCAAAAGCCAGATCAAACATGGAAATCGCTAATGCTGCATGGGCGGCACGGAATGACCTGATAAATAAGGCCACTAAGGCTATATTTCTGGAAGGTGAAGCAGGCAAAAAGGCGACAGCACAAGAGTTGCGGGACGCACAGCAATTAGTCGACGCTCAAATGGCGAAACTGAAGGCCTTTACCGATGCGAAGGCGCTGGAAGAACTCAAAAAGAAATGGGATCAGCTCAAAGAAGGCCTCATCGATACGGCGGCCTATGCAGGCATGGGAGCGTTTGAAGATGAGATCCACAAGATTTATATTGAGACCGAGAAACTTCGGAACGAATTTGCGGGGATTTCAGAGGCGAAAGGCATCATCGAGGAGGCGGAAGCCGCCCGGATGCTGGCAGCATATCAAAAGGAAATGATAGAAAACTGGAAGGGGCTTAATGAAGTACAACAGAAAAATGAGAAAGTAGCCCGTCAGCAGATCGATGACGGTTATGCACTATATAAAATAAGCCTAAGCCAGGACATTGCGGCGGAGAAATTGAGGCTCGACAGGGTTAACCTGCTCATCACAGAAAATGAATATATACAACAACAGATCGTACTTTATCAGAAACTCATTCAGGCGGAAAAAGACAGGGCAGCAGCCCTCGGGAATGTCCCTGGGAGTGCGGGCGATGTGAGCAATGCCCTTGCCGCCATCCGGGGATATCAGGCTAAGGTCTTTGACCTCACGAAATCACAGGCGACCGCCGGTGATTCGCTGATGTATGACAAACTGAAGCAGTGGGTTGATAATGTCAATGCATCAGGGAAAACGTTCAAGATTTCAACCGATGCCTCCGGTACTCAATTTGCTAAAGAAGTCATGACGACATCTGCGAACGTCGTACTCGCCTGGGGCAATCTGATTGTTGCCATTGCGAACATCCTCACCGAGATCGTCAATATACCCATGAAGATTATAGATGCTGTTTCCGGTCTTTTCAACGCCATCGGAGATTTTGGCAAGAATTTCAGGAAATCCATGCAGGCGCTTATTGATTCCATTTTTAATATAATTCGCGGACTGCCGGATATCATCAGGGGAATTGTCGAAGGCGTGACAAATTTCATCAGGCAAATACCGGCCATGATCCGGGAACTCGCAAATCAAATACCCGAGATTGTGCAGGCATTCATCGATGCTATCCCCGCTGTCATAAGCGCACTCGTTGCCGCTATGCCGCAGGTGGCTGTTGCATTGGCCGAAGCGATAGCGAAAACGCCTATTAATCTTGCGGGGAAAATACCAGGGGTCAGTGAGGCCGGTAGTTTCATTGGAGATGTTCTGGGTGACATTTCGCACGGTTTCGGACTCTGGCATTCTGGTGGCAAGATCGGTTATGACATGCCGACATTTACCCGCCAAATGCCTACATATGCCTTCGCCAACGCTCCCAGGGCTCACATGGGTCTGAGAGTTGATGAGGTTCCGATCATTGCGCAAAGAGGGGAGCGTGTCCTGAATCAGCGCGAGACGGCAGCCTATGAACGAGGCGGCGCTGGAAGGCCATCTATCGGAGAGATCAGGGTTTACCTGGATGGCTCAGAGGTAGGCGGAAGAATGAGGGTCGTCGCCGACGGCGTTGTGGTCGAGAGAAATCGACGTGGCCTGAATACGGGCACAGGCGCGACAACAAGGGTTTATTCATAATGCTACTCGTGGAATTGACAATTAACGCGGTTGTGAATTATGTCTCGATTGACGGCCATGCTCTGACACATAACTGGAAGCCGCGGATCCTGACCTTCGATGCCCCGATGATCTCTATTCCTTCCGATCACGGCGGCTATGCGAAAATGACCTTCGGAACGATCAGCTTCAATCCCATTCTCTTTCAAGCCGACTGGCCACCGCCAGTCTCCTGCCACATTTCTATTTATTATACAGACACCACAGAGGCGGCTAAGGAACTCATTTTCAGTGGCACTTGCCATTTAAAGGAATTCGACCGCGAGCAAATCACCTACTCGATATACGGGCCGAGTTATGATGAGACGATAGCGGCAACGACAGCCTACAACAATACACTCAATTCCGTCCTGACCGCCATTCTGACCACGATACCGGAGATCACGTCGGTCAATACGACTTATGCTCGCGCCTCATCCCCGAACGTCACGCACACTACCAGCGATATCCAGCGTGCTATCGACCTGGCATCGGCCATCGCCGAGTTTTACAGCCATCTTTTTTATATTGTCGGGTCGACCGCCTACCTGGTGGACATGCTGCTCAATAACGGGACATGGACATTGACGGAGTTCAAGTTTTTCGCGTTCCCCAGATATTGGTACAAAAATCCCGTTTCCGTTCTCTATTCCAGCCAATATTATAAACTGTCGGCTTATCCGTACGGGGACGGCATGACCGTGACGCCGTACCATACGACCCAAGCGAACATCGAGGCGGCATTGACTGATATTCTCGCCATTGAGAACGCGGCCAGGATAACTTTGGACGTCCCCATGATCGCCGGAAACTTCCCGGCCCCGGGAAGGAAAATCGTAATTCCCGACACAGCACATGTTGTGAACCTATCATCATGGATCAGGGCAAGGAAGTTGCGGCTGGATTTCATAAATGATTCGATCAATATCGAGGGTGAAGGGGCAATAGCGGCGGCATGAAGATCATCATCGACATAGACACCGGACTCGACAATATCACCACGGTTGCAGCCACTTCCGCCGATCCAGACTTCCCGGTCATAAATCTTCAAGATGATTTTCCCACAAATCTCTGGAAAGCGGCGGCAGGCGTCACAATAGCCACTCTGACCTTGACGGTTTCAAAGGGTTCTGCTGTGGAGCTTTTTAATACTAACGCAATTTCTGCCGTGGTGACAGCCGGATCAGGAGCTACCTATACATTGGAGGCCGGTTATTCTCTGGAGGCCGGATATATTTTGCAAGACGACGAAGTCTCTACGATGACGACTTACGACTTGCCGGGCGTGCATGGCCGTTTATGGGCTGATTATTCTGAATTCACCATCCCGCATGTTGTGACAATAGTCTTGATAGCGACAAGTGCTGTAAGTGCCGGGATCGTGCGGGCTGGGATGATCGAAACATTCAAAGACCCTGCATATGGGCTGGGGGAAGGATCAAATGACTACTCGATAGAGCGGGAACTTAACAATGGTATGGATTATTTCCGCAAACGGAATGTAGTACGGACGTTCTTAAACCTGGTTATGGTTGAGACGCGGGCAAATGCCTTTAAATATAAGCATGACATATTTGACGCTGTCGGGCCGAAGGCCCTTGCTATTAAGCTTATCGATAATAGCAGCATACCCGACGATGAATTCGTTCTCTTCGCGAAGCGGATCGATTCACCGGAAATCGAGCATATTTCAAGAACCCATTCCAGAATAACATTTAATTTCAGGGAGGTGGTCTAATGGCTAATAAAATTTATTATTCTAAAACAGGATTAATCGGCGGCGCGGGGACGGACCTTGATTCCATTGACGGCTCCGGATTGGTAGACGGCGATTTCGCTTTTGTGGCGGCTGCCGGAATTTTGTATGTTTATAAACTCGATGACGATTCGGGAGCTGCTGAAAGTTCGCCGGCTATTATTGCCCCAGATGCCAATGCCGGAAATAAAAGGTGGTTATTGCAGCAGGCCGTCATGGAAGTAGCAGGAGTAAATAATCTCAAGCCCGTCGTGAATGCCGCTGTAAATAAACTGGACATCTTCACGAAGTCTGGCGGTGCGGTTCCTGATGCGACGAATATTATCTCCGTGGCGATCCCCGATGGCAACGGTTATACGTTTAGAAGCAGAGCGGCGGCTTATCTGTCCGGCACATCTCAGTTCATCATGGCCGATGCCGCGAATTACTGGTCAAAAGGCAGTTTGGACGCCGAAATCAAGACGGCTTACGTTTATGCGATATGGGATGCTGCTGGCGGCATCGTATGGGCATTAGGTGGTTATTCGGGATTTACAAGAGTTCCCGCTTCAACAACAGAAACAGATGATGATTTCTTCCTACTTGAAGCCGGTTCGACCTATACCAAAGCCGTAACTGAATACTGCGTCTGTGTAGGGAAAATACGCTATCAGTACGACACCGCCGATACTCCCGACCACACTATACAGGCAACGGTTCTGGATGCCCCGCAGGTCATCTGGAATCCGAAGAGCGATTATGGATACTCCAAGAATTTTGCGACTACTTTTACACAAGGTTCAAACATATCAGAGGCTTCACGCATTGCCATAGTTGTAAAACAGTCTGGAAAATACTCTATTTCTGCAATCGTTCTTAGTTCAAGCGACACCACGGGCGTTACTGCAAGGCTGTACATACGTACCGGGAGCGCTACCTATGCAAGCGCAACCCAATTAACGTTTAGCAATATGGTGCGAACCGACGTAGGCATCTCTTCCGTTGCAGGTCCATCAAAGCAGAAGTATCTTAATGCCGGAGACACAATACATTTGGGCATTTCAATAATCGGCACCACCAATATGAGCATTATAGGTGACGATGGTGGTTGGGGACCCGGCGTGACGCAATTAACTTTTATGAGGGTAGATTAAATGAACGCAAATATTTTATGCCAGCTTTTGGCACAGCGGATTGATCCGACACAGTTTCGTCTTGAGGGGTTGGTGGTGATGTTTAATGACCCCGACCAAAATAGCAAACCCGTAACTGCTCCCCATGTGTCCCCCTACGACACACCAGAGAACAGAGCGATTGTGCAGGATGTGGTGGCAAATTATGACAGTCTGGCGGCGGAATTGTTTGAAAGGCAGGCTCGATTAAAGGCCGATGAAGAAGCAAAGGTTACCCTCGCGGATATGGACTTGCGGTTGATCCGCGGGATGAGGGAATGGGTCGCAAAACAGGCAGACGCGCCACAGGAATTGAAGAATTGTGAGGCGCAGGCTATTGAGGTGCGCTCTAAAATCTTAAAATAAAACGCGGACAGTATTCCAGGGAGTACAGCCTCCCCAGACCAGGCGCTCACACGCCAGACGGGATAACCCGCTACCATCCGCTCGGCCGAACGGGTAGATTTATAGCAGGGTTTTTCCGGCATTGCAAAGGGAGGATTGTATGAGGAGCTTTCTGGCATACATGGGCGGGAAATCGCTCCTGGTGGGTAAAATCCTTGAGAAAATGCCTGAGCATAATTGCTATTGCGAGGTGTTCGCAGGCGCGGCTTGGCTGCTGTTTAAAAAGGATGAGATGGCATCGCACGTCGAGATCATAAATGACATCAATACCGACCTGGTGACCTTGTACAGAGTCGTAAAACATCACCTGGAGGAATTCATCCGGTACCTGAAATGGATACTTGTGGCCAGGGATGAGTTTGAGCGATTCAAAGCCGAGGCCCCGGAATCGTTGACGGATATCCAAAGAGCTGTTCGGTTCTATTATCTATTGAAGTCAGGATATGCGGCGAGGATCAAAAATCCGTCTTTTTCTGTCGCTACAAGCGCCAAGCCGCGGCTCAATCTGCTTCGGATCGAGGAGGAATTGTCGGCCGTTCATCTGCGCATGGCGAGGGTTTATGTAGAGAATAAGCCATATGAGCAGTTTATCGATCGATATGACAAGCCGGACACCTTCTTCTATTTGGATCCTCCTTATTATGGTTGTGAGGATTATTACGGTGACGACGTTTTTCATCGAGACGATTTCCGGAAGCTGAGTGAGATTCTAAGCAACATCCAGGGCAAATTTATATTGTCGATAAATGACGTCAAGGAGATC
>Ga0315291_10006101_pt1 | contig 14994 bp, 9 predicted proteins | sample YL17G12_20_MG_FD_203070 | JGI IMG/M metagenome (GOLD analysis project Ga0315291, IMG submission 203070) | Sediment microbial communities from Yellowstone Lake, YNP, Wyoming, USA - YL17G12_20 | ecosystem: Environmental > Aquatic > Freshwater > Lake > Sediment | place: USA: Wyoming | collected...
TACTCGCCCGTGTCTGATATAACGCCGAGCAGCAGACGCCTTGAATGAGCCGGGGCGCGAAAGACATCGCCCGGATCGGCGATGCCAATGGGATCGGCGACGTGAACGGTCAGACTGACGCCTGACCTGAGGACCAAGCGGACATCTCCTGTCGCTTGTCCCGCGGTTACCTTCACTGGCGCCCCGCCTTGTCCCCACTGACACGAGTGGAGCTGATGTGGAAGCTTGGCCAGGGCGCAGATTGCGTATTGCCCGGCGCCAATGTTGTAAGTACCTCCGGTGTGAGGTGGGGGGAAAGGGCATGAGCTTCGCGCAAGCCGATTCCCTTGTAGCGCTGGCGTCTCCGCCGACGCTACTTAGTTGTGGCAAGCCAGCCCCGGAGGGGCGGCTGAAAATAGCCCAGCCTTTCAAGGCTGGGGTAGCGGCGGCATTGGGTTAGAGTCCCGTAGGGACGACTGAAAGGCACGCGGGCACCGGGTTTCAGCCGTCCCTACGGGACTGCCCCGGCTCTCGCTTGGTTCCCAGCGTTGAAACGCGGGGCTATTCTCAGCGCACCTCTATGGGGTGAAAAACCAACCATTAAATAACATTGGGCGTCCTCGCCGGCGCTACAGCGCTACGGGGCGGAATTGATCAGGTTGCGGTTGGCGTCCAGCAGGCGAAGCTCCAGGTTGCCGGCGCCTTCGGGGCCATTGGCAGGAGCACCCGAGGCCTTGATCTTCACATCCTGCTGCTGTGGTAGGTAGAAGGCGCCGAAGCCGGACAGGCCCGGCACGATGTAGCCCCCGGCATATGCGGGGCCGGCCATAGCGTCCGCGCTGATGCCGAGCTGGAATGCGGCCAGCGGCGCATTAAGCGCGCCCCTCAGTTCAAGAATGTAAAATCCTGCGCCCAGGCTCCGCTCGAATTGCAGAGAAGCGGTGCCGGCCTGATCTGTGCCGATTTGGTTGCGGTTGCCATCAAGCAGCCGTGCCGACATGGAGAACTTGGCGGGGTCGCCGCCGGGCAGCACCTGCGCGATAGCCTGCACGCGCACAGTGGCTGGCCGCGCCAGGGCGAAGGCCGCCCAACCGGGCGGCTGCGTGCTGTCCTGGATGCCGCCGCCGCAAATGAAGCCGCCAGCCAGGCCTACCGCCGACGCCACCTCCATGCTCCAGTAGCCTGCGCGCTGCCCCTCCGCCAGCCGCACTTCGCCCACATAAAAGCCCGGTTGCAGGTTGACCCGCATCTCCGGCTCCGGCAGGCCGGGCAAAGCAAGCGCGGCACCTGCGATTCTGGCCACCATCCCAGATGCCGTCCCCACTTCCCAGTCGAATGGGCTGGCTTCGGGAGCCCAGGGAGGCCAGGTGCCGGCAATGTAGACTTTGCCAGCGGAATCGATGGCAACGGCGTTGATACTGTCGCTGTCCTTGCCACCCAAGTAGCTCGAGTAAAGAAAGGCGGTGCCTGCGGCATTGAGCTTGCTTACGAAACCATCGGAGCAAACATAACTATTAGGGTAACGGCCGCATACCGGCAGACTCGAATTCGTCGTGGTCGGTTGGAAAGCCCGGACCACCGGGAAATCAGGCGCGTTGGTGGAGCCGACTACAACGGGATCGCCCCAGGGATCGGCGGCAATGCCCTTTACGTAATCGCCCCAACTGCTGCCAAACCAAGTCGAGTAAACAAGCGCAGAGCCGGAGTTGTTCAATTTAGTGACAAAGACCTTGGAAGCGCCAGCCGGTGGCTGATTCAACGGAGGGCCGGTGGTCGGGAAATCGTTCGAGTAGGTGCTTCCCGTTACGTAGGCATTCCCGGCCGCATCGATTGCCAGGCTCTGGATTCGGGCACCCGCTGAACCGCCCAAGTACGTAGAGTACCGGAGCCTTGTGCCTGTTGAATCCAGCCGCACCACGAACCCATCGTCGCCTCCCCGGTAGGACTTCGACTTCTGGTACGCGCCAGCCGTCACGGGAAAGTCCGAGGAGTCTGTCCACCCTCCGATGTAGATGTCTCCTTGAGGACTAACGGAGATGCCCGCGATGTATTCGCCACCGGTACCACCGAGATAGGTGGAATAGAGGATTGCGCCGCTCGGGTCAAGCTTTGTCAAGAACGCGTCAAGCCCCCCGCGCAAGTCAGATTGCCGCAAGGCAGGTTGCAGCGCGCCGGATGTCACAGGGAAATCGGCCGATGTGGTCGAGCCGGTCACGTAGGCATTCCCTGCGGCGTCCACGGCGATGCCCTTCGCATAATCTATTCCGCTGCCGCCCAGGTACGTGCAGTAGATCAAGTGGGTTCCGGAGGGGCCGATCTTGGCAACGAAAGCATCCGGGTCCAAAGGGTCACGGCTGGCGAGAGCAGGCTGTGCGGCGTTCGTGGTGGGAAGTCCGCCGGTCGTAGCGCCCGCGACGTACACGTCGCCCTCTGCGTCGACCGCGATGCCCAAAGGCTCTCTAACAGCGACGCCTTGAAGGACCGTCGAGTAAACCAACTGGCCGCTCGGGTTCAGCTTGACAATGGTGCCTTGGCCTGGATAAGAGGAACCGACGAACCCGGCAACGTAAACGTTGCCGTTCGCGTCGACTGCCACAGCCTGGGCAGCCAGCCCCGCGCCTGCCAGAGCGAGGGCCACGCAAATCACGGGAAGCAGTATGGCCGGAGCAAGGCGCCGGCTGCCCGTCCTGCGCCGAGGGACCAGAGCTCTCGTGCCCTGACGGTACATATCGACACCTCCTCACGTGCTCTGTGCGGCGCGGTCCAGCAAGACCCCGATTAAGGTCATTTATACGACTCTGTGCGACCGCTGTCAAGGATCACTTCGCGGTCGAACGGAGAGATAAATTTCTATTCCGTCCGGCCCTTCAGGCTCGGTAATGGGTCGAGGCGTCTTGCTCACCATCGCGTTCCCGGCTGCGTCGCTTACATCCAAGTCTGTATCCACGACCAACTTCACGACCCGGTCCCTTGGCACAGCGAGGCCATGCGTGAGCACGCCTTGACCATTCGATACGGGATGGACACGGTAGTACTCGCCTTTATCTGATACGACGCCGAGTAACAGACGCTTCGCATGAGGCGAGCCGCGGAAGATATCCACGGCGCCGATACTGGCGGTGGGGTCAGACACATGGACGTTTAGCCTCACGCCCGACCTGAGGACCAAGCGGACATTTCCTGTCGCTTGTCCCGCGGTTACCTTCACCGGCGCCCCGCCTTGTCCCCACTGACACGAAGGGAGCTGGTGCGGGAGCTTGGCCAGGGCGCAGAGCGCGTATTGGCCGGCGCGGAGATCACTGACCGTGAACCTTCCGTCGCCTCCTGTGGTCACCCAGCCGCTCACGATGGGATCCGTAAAGACATGACGGCCGTACCTGTCCGTCCTCCCCGCTCGCAAGAGGTGGTATTCCACGTTCACGCCCCCTACGGGGTGGCCCTGGTCGTCAACAACGACACCGCCCAGCAAGCCTCTCTGGTCAACCGGCGAGGCTGCGGACGATATCGCCGCACAGGCGAAAACGAAACATAACACAAGCTCTTTCATATCAGTGCTCCCGATCTACCTATAGGGGTCGTAGGGCGGGTTTATCCCGCTCGGCACGCCCCAGCAGGCCAGCCCTGCGTTCGTCCACAGGCGGAACACGGTGCCCGCGTTGGCCGCCCGCTGTTTAAGAGTACTCGCAGAGAAACCGCTGAAGTTCTGGGCCGCCCAGTCGGGATCAAGCGCAGGATAGCGCTGTTTGCAGGAGCCGTCGGCTGGGAACACTTCGCCGAACACGACTCGATCAGCGGTCTTCTGCTGCCTGATGAGGTAGGCCGCGAGGCCGTTGTAGAACATCAGTGGAGTAAAGTCCGAGTTCAGGGACGGTGGATTCGCCCATTTCTCTTCCTCTGTTTCAGGGTCGACCCATCTGTTGCGGACATAGGCATGGATATTGGTCACCTCGGGCTGCTGCCAGCTTGAGGGCAGAGCGATCATGCTGCCCGGTTCTGGGAGCTGCTGCCCGGTCTGTCCGCCGCAGACCAGGCCCTTCGGAGCGGTCGAGAACGAAGGCCATCCGATGACGCCGCCGGCAAACGCGGACGCCAGCTCTGATTCATGGAGAATCATGGCACTGTCACCGTACACAGAGGGGCAAAAGTCGTTCGCCTCTGGATTGGTACGGTTAGCCGCAAGCTTAGGATTGTAGACAGTGGTTGAGAACGTGGCGCGGCGCGGGTTAAAGCCGTGAGCTACCATGCGGTTGCGAATCTCCATGTAAACATCCGTTCCATCCATTGGGTTGCTCACCACGGTCCCATCCATGGCATGCTTGTTATCCCACATGAGGCGGCCAGCAAGGGTGAAATTCGCAAGATCCAGTTCGTTCTGGATGTCGAAATCCTCGATCTGCAGTCCATTGGCTTGCGCGGCGCCTAACACCTCGTCGAGCACAGCTAAATAGGGCGCCCATCCCCAGAACTTATAGTCATTCGGGTTTTTATCCCCCCACGAGGTTAGGCCCGAGTCGGTGCTGCCGGCGTTGGCGCAGTAGTAAGCGTCGTTGTGTAGCTGCATCGCCGGATAACTGTTCGTGGCGTTAAGGGCGTAAGGCACCGTCTTTACGAAGTAGACTGGTTCCGGGTTAGTCGTTCGCCCGCACGCCGAGCTCCTCACCGGAAACCGGCAGGGGGTTTCGAACACTGGCGAGCCCGTCATAGTATGCTCGTACAACTTCGCGTATGTGTCCCCCGTGACTTCGATCCTGAATGTGTCAAGGCTGTCGTTTGTGGTGACGACCGTCCAGTCGTCCTGCTCCGTGTTCAGGACCGCCCAGGTGTCGTTCCCGGTAAAGCCAGAAATCCTAATCGGCGAATTCTCGACCAGCCCATGGCCGGCGGAGGTTAGTACCACGAAATAGTACACCTTCTGCTCAATCGTCTCCGTGTCCGTTATCGCTTGCGTAATCGGTATGTCCCACTCTACCCTGCAATTCGACTGGATCACCTTGTTCCCCGGCACGCATCCCCCGTACCGGCAGTTTAGGACAGCGTCTGCGCTAAGCATGACCGTAGGCGCGACGTGGGTGATACCGAATTGGCTGAGGTCGGCAAGGAACTGCCGAAGGTTAGCCCTCCACTGCGCCCTGATTTCCAGGTACTGGCCGTTGTCTCGGTCTAAGAGGAACGGAGTGCTGTAGGTTGGGCCGCCTATTCCGAACTGAAACCGGACGCCGCGTACGCCTTGTTGAGTGAAATTGTCCGGGTCGCCAGTGCCGAACATTTTCGCCACACAGGCCTGGATCGTATCCGTGAGCGCACATTTTGTGTTCCACCATATCTTCTCGCCAGAATGGCCTGGCTCTGGCCGGTTGTTCGGGGCCTGGTAAAGGTCGATCGGGACATACCCCAGGTTGACCTCCAGGAAGGTCTTCTGCAGGGTGACGGTCGCGCTGGCCGACTTGTTCGGGTCCACGAGGCTCGTCGCCGTGATCGTTGCCGTGGGTTGCGAGCTGGAGATGGTGTCCGGGGCGCGGTACGTGCAGGTCGTCGATGGTTGCGTGCACCCCTGCAGCGACCCGGGCCCGCTCAGCGTCCAGGTAGCACGCGTGTCGGTGACGCCTGATACGTCCGCCCTGATTAGCCTGGACTGCGATGCGGTCATTGTCGCTCTCGCGGGCGTCATTGAGATTCCGGGCGAAGGCCGAAGGGTGATGGTTGCGGTCCTCGATTTGGACTGATCCGCCACGCTGGTCGCAGTGAGGGTCGCAGAGGTGAGACTGGGAATGCTGCTCGGCGCTTGATATGTGCAGAACGGCGTCCCGCAATTCAGGAGTTGCCCCGGCCCGCTGAGCGCCCAGCTCACGCCTACGTTGGTCGTGCCGGTGACCCACCCATTGAACTGCTGCTGCCCGGAAACCGTCAAATCCGCAGTCATCGGATCCAGGAATATCGCCACCGCTGTCGGAGGTTGGAGGGTGATCGTCGTGCTGGCCCACCGCATCGGGTCGGCAACGCTGACCGCCTTGATCGTCACGATCTGGTAAGTCATGATGCTGGCAGGAGCGGTGAAGGTCCAGGTGGTCGACGGCCCGCCCGGCTGCAGCACGTCGTCTACGTACCAGTTGGCGGTTACGTTGGAGGCATTCGTGACCGTGGCCGTGAACTGCTGGCTCTGCCCCTGCCACAAAGACATCGGGCTCGACGGGCTTATGGTAATGCTCACCGCCGGCTGGGAGGTTACGGTGACTACCGCCGTACTGGACGGCTGGGACCCGTTCCATACGTTGTCGTACGCGGTCACCCAGTAACTGTGCGTGCTGCCAGGCTGGACCGCCGTGTCCGAATGGCTGGAGGGGGTCTGCGACCAGGCGAGGAACACGCCGTCGCGAAAGACGGCGTGGCCCAAGGTTCCGCTTTCCGAATCGACCGAGGCCGTCCAGGCGAGGTCGATGCGGTTGGCGACCCCCTCGGCCATGAGGCCGGCGGGCGCGGGAGGCGGCGTGGTGTCCGGGCCGCGGATGATCGCTTCCGCCAAGGCGGCGGTAGCGTCGGCGGTGGTGATGGAGGCTCCAGCAGTGCCGCTGGTGAGCGCAGAGTCCTCTGTGCCGATCAGCGGCTGGCTGCCCCATACAAGACTGATGCCGGTGCCGTTCGCGTTGAGCCTGATGGGCCGGCTGCAGGTGGCGGGGGCGGCTGGGACTGAGCCGAGCGTATAGTAGTCGCCACCGTTGGCGCGAATGATGGCGATTGAGCCGGGACTCTGTTGGCCGACGGTTGCCCCATAGTGCGTAGTCGGATCGCTGTAGCGCAGGTAGGCAGTCAAATAAGTCCCCTGGGCGCCCGTGCAAATCGGCCGCAGCTCGATGCTCTGATCGTCAGGCACGCTGCCGGCGTATAGCACTGTGCCGATGCCGTGCAGCCCCAGCGAATCGGACGTGAGGGTACCGCTGTAGCTCCAGTTGTTCCGCCAGTTCCCCTGCCACTTCTCGTCGATGATGGCTGCGGGGTCCTGCAGCGTCACGGTTGCGGTATTCGACCTGGTGGGGTCGGTAACACTCGTCGCCGTGATTCGCACCGTTTGCGGACTGGTGAAAGCGGCCGGCGCAGTGTAAACGCGGCTTGGCCACAGCACCCCAACCTGAGGATTCAGGCTCCGGGTCACGCCGGCGCTCAACGGGTCATAAGCAGCGTAGGCGCTGAACTGCCGGCTCTGGTAAGCGGCCAGCGTCACGCTCGCGGGGTCAACGTACACGGTGACCGGGTAGAGCGTGACCGTCGCGGTGCCCCACTTGCTCGGGTCAGCCAGGCTGGTCGCCCGAATGGTCACCGGCCCAGGGCCGGGGCTGTGTACCAAGTTCGGCGCCGTATACAGCCCGCTGGAATTGATGGTGCCTTCTCCAGCGGCGACGCTCCATGCCACAGCGGTGCTCAAGTTCTGAGCGTTGGCGACAGTGGCCGTGAACTGCCGCGTCTGAGTGGCTGACAGAGTAGCGGTCGCGGGGGTTACAGTTACACTCAGCGGCATCAGGTACGCTGCCGCGGTGCCGGAGTTGCTGGGGTTGGCGACGCTGGTCGCCCGGATGGTCACCCACTGGGCGCTGGGGATCAAGGCCGGGGCCGTATACAGGCCGTTCGAGCTGACATTGCCAGTCCCAACCGATGGCTCCAGGCTCCAGGTCACGGCGGTGTTTGTGTTGCCTGTGACCGTGGCCGTGAACTGCTGGGTCTGCAAGGCTGCGAGGCTCGGCGCCCCTGGGGACACGATGACGCTGATGAAGGTCAGGCTCGTGGCGTTCGACGGTGCTGAGGTGTTGAATTCGTTGTCGGTTGCCCTGACCGTGTACCAGTACATGTTGCCCGGTTGCACTGCGGTATCGGAAAAGCTGGTTGTCGGTGCGTTAACCGAGCCGCAAGGAACGCTGTTGCGGTAGATTAAGTAGTACCAGAGGCCGCTCTCGGCATCCACCGACGGCGACCAGGAGAGGCCGATTCGATTGCCTATCCCTTGGGCTGTCAGGTTCGCCGGCACCGGGGGCGCGGTGTTGTCGGCAGGCCAGATCAGCAGTTCGGTCAATGCCGTTTGCGGCTCGTTGGCAGTAGCGGCGGCATTGGGTTAGAGTCCCGTAGGGACGACTGAAAGGCACGCGGGCACCGGGTTTCAGCCGTCCCTACGGGACTGCCCCGGCTCTCGCTTGGTTCCCAGCAGTGAAACGCTGGGCTATTCTCAGCGCACCCCTATGGCGTGGAAAACCAAAAATTAGGTGACATTGGGCGTCCTCGCGGGCGCTACAGCCTGTGGGGCTGAACTGATCAGGTTGCGGTTGGCGTCCAGCAGGCGGAGTTCCAGATTGCCGGCGCCTTCGGGGCCATTGGCAGGAGCGCCCGAGGCCTTGATCCTTACATCCTGCTGCTGCGGCAGGTAGAACGCGCCAAAGCCGGACAGGCCGGGCACGATGTAGCCCCCCGCATACACGGGGCCGGCCATCGTTTCCGCGCTGATGCCAAGCTGGAAAGCAGCCAGCGGCGCATTAAGCGCGCCCCTCAGCTCAAGAATGTAGAATCCTGCGCCCAGGTTCCGCTCGAATTGAAGAGAGGCGCTGCCGGTCTGATCTGTGCCGATTTGGTTGCGGTTGGCATCAAGCAGCCGTGCCGACATGGAGAACTTGGCGGGGTCGCCGCCGGGCGCGGGGTTGAACACGGTGACCCGCCGAGGCCACCGTCACCGGCTGGACCCACGGCAAACAGACTTGCGCCGCCATCACTGGGACTTTTGACGTCCCGGCGGTGAAATGTGGACATGCTGCCGGTGCTGGTTATTGATGTAACTGGATAAGCCCTCCCAATTGGCGGGGGAGAGCGACTTCTTCATTTGAGCAACCCCGGCCTGGATGATCGCTTTCCTGCGACTGTCAAACGCGATCAGACGGGCACGATCGGGTGGGCCTTTGCCCTTGGATGATTCCACAAACGCTCGCGCTTCGTCCCCGACGCCGCGCAGATCCGCCACCACTTGGCTGGTGATCTCTTGCAGCTTGGCGAAATCAGCCGGAGCGATCCCGAGGTGCTTGGCGCTCGAATTCAGCACTCGCGCCTTGTCGGCTGGAGCGGCGGCGGCAACACGCTCATCGGTCCATTTCGCGAAGTCCTCGTGAAAGAAGAAAAACGAAAGGTAGAGTTCTGGTGAATCTTGGTTGGGATGGGTCTTGTCTGTCTGCTGAGCCGCCGCTAGTCCGGCGAGCAGCGACAGCATGAGGCACCCGTGCGCGATTCGTTTTAGCTGATATGCACTGTTCATTGCGATGCACTCCCTCCGGTAAGCATGCTGGGCACTTCTCGCACCCGCTGGCACTCCTACGGGAACTGCGTGCGCCATTCGGCGGTCTTCTTGGGCCCATCAGGGCCGACTGTGTACTGCGTGTGGGTGGCAACGCTGGGGGAAAGGACGGGTGCGCCAGTGGGGTCAGACAAACTGTTTACGATAAACCCATCGCTTGTAAGCTCGATTGCCTGGCGCGTTCCCTCAGCCTCAATATCCTTCGGCGCCCAGACCGTTCGGAAGCTCTCGCCGTCAAAGGCGCAGAGCCGCATTGCAACCGTTGGCGGAGCTCGCGGTGGGACTACGGCCAAAGCCAGAAACCAGAACTCACCCACGATCGGGGACGCGCTCAACGGCTTCGCATATAGACCGGCGAGATAGGGATTATCGGGGTTACTGCTGTGCAGGTCCTCGGTGCTGGTAACGAAAACGAACCTGCTACCGGCATCTTTGAAAGCACGAAATGAGATTGCATCCTCGGCGATGGCGGTGCCTCCGCGCAACAGTTCGACGCCGGCGATCAGAAAGCGTCCCTTCGGAAGCGTTACTGGAATAGCGGCATTGCTCATATAACTCTCACTGTGATCCAGGTGGCCAAGCAGGAGCTTCAAACCTGCTTTGACGTGGTCCGGCGTGGCGGTTCCGGGCTGGAAGGAGTCCGTGACAAAACCGTCTATTTCCTTCAGCAGACGCCGCGTTACGTCGTCCCTCCTCGCGAGGTACTCCTTGTGGCTGGCTGCATCTTTCCATCGCAACTGGCTTGAAAGCCCGCGCGCGGCAGCCGCATGGTCGGTCCTCGCACGGGTTTCCTGCGCCAAACCGGTAGCGACGCAGAGGAGCAGTAAGCAGAGCGCCGAGATGCTGATCACCAGCGTAACTCGGGTCATTTGACGCCTTCTTTCACGCAGCTTGATTACTGCTGCCTGGTGCGGACAGCGCCGGATGGCTGCCGCCTGCCTGCTACGCGGCCGCCAGTGCCGTCAGTGCCACAGGCCGATTACCCCATGGGGTTCGCCAAGCTTGTGCGCCCATAAGGCGAACGTTCTGCCCAGCGGTGGCGCCGTGATACCAGATCCGCAGTCACTGCTGAGCCGGGGAGTAGCTAATACTCGCGCGCTCGAGGCCGTTTTTGCCCACGTGCAGCGTTTCCATTACGCGTCTGTGGTGATTTCTTTGTTCCGGTCGCACCGCTTCCTCGTACGTCAGGGTTACCGTACTGCCGGAAATTTTGAGAATTCCGCGACGAAGGTTGTCTCGCTCCGAGATCGTGCGTATTCTCCAGCCATCAAAGCCGTAGAGCCTTACGCGCAGGCGCGCTCCGGTATCTCCGATCGCCCTCCCCCAAGCGAGGTGCCATGCTTCGTTGCGGCTCGGTGCAGGCACCCGCGCAACAGAGAACATGCATCCGTCGAACTCCCGTCCCGCTTCTGCCGCCAGCTTCCAAGTCCCAGCCACTCTGGAATAGAACTGAATATACGCATCCCGACTGGGGATACCTCCGCCGCCCGTCAGCACGCCGAATGCCGTGACCAGTATTGGCGTGCCTCTGGCATTGGAGAGGCTTGCATAGGGTACGCCTTCCTCGGGGCCGGGCCAGCTTGCGTCATCCCCTTGAACAGTCGCAATCGCGGTTTGGATCGACTTCTCTGAAGGGGCTGGGGCATTTGCGGCGGCTAGGATCGTTTTGCTGACGATCGCATGTAGAGCCAGTCTGGCTTGATGCACATCTTCGGCCGATATCGGCGTGCAGGTCTTCGGATCGCGCGCCGCGGAGCAAAACGCTCGGGCGGCCACCGCCGCGTACTCCGCTCCGCCGCTGCTGGACTGACCCCAGGAGGTCACTGCCATTACCAGCGCCACGGCGGCAACACGCTCATCGGTCCATTTTGCGAAGTCCTCGTGAAAGAAGAAAAACGAAAGGTAGAGTTCTGGTGAATCTTGGTTGGGATGGGTCTTGTCTGTCTGCTGAGCCGCCGCTAGTCCGGCGAGCAGCCACAGCATGAGGCACCCCCGCGCAATTCGTTTTAGCTGATATGCACTGTTCATTGCGATGCACTCCCTGTGGTAAGCAAGCTGAGCATTTCCTCGCACCTGCTGGCACTCCTAGGGGAACTGCGTACGCCATTCAGCAGTCTTTTTGGGCCCATCAGGACCGACTGCGTACTGCGTGTGTATGACAAAGGTTGGCCCAGGGCCGGTGGGGCGGCCCGGATCGGACAAACTGCTTACGATGAACCCATCGCTTGTCAGCTCGATTGCCTGGCGCGTTCCCTCAGCCAGAATATCCTTCGGCGCCCAGACCGTTCGGAACCTCTCGCCGTCAAAGGCGTAGAGCCGCATTGCAACCGTTGGCGGAGATTGCGGTGGAACTCGGGCCAAGCCCAGAAACCAGAACTCACCAGCGATCGGGGACACGCTCAAAGGCTTCGCGTATAGACCCATGAGAAACGGATTATCAGGGTCGCTGCTGTGCAGGTCCTCGGTGCTGGAAACGAAAACGAACTTGCTACCAGTGGCTCTGTAAGCACGAAATGAGATTGCATCCTCGGCGATGGCGGTGCCTCCGCGCAACAGTTCGACGCCGGCGATCAGAAAGCGTCCCTTCGGAAGCGTTACTGGAATAGCGGCATTGCTCATATAACTCTCACTGTGATCTAGGTGGCCAAGAAGGAGCTTCAAACCTGCTTTGACGTGGTCCGGCGTTGCGGTTCCAGGCTGGAAAGAATCCGCAATGAAACCGTCCACTTCCTTGAGCAGACGCCGCGTTACGTCGTCCCTCCTCGCAAGGTACTGCTTGTGGCTGGATGCATCTTTCCATCGCAACTGGCTTGAAAGCCCGCGCGCGGCAGCCACACGATCAGTCCTCGCACGGGCTTCCTGCGCCAGACTTGTAGCGGCGCCGACAAGCAGGAAGCAGAGCGCCGAAATGCCGATGTACAGAGTATTTCGGGTCATTTGATGGCTCCTTTCATGGTACCGTGATTACCGCCGGGTCCGTCCCAGAGGGAGCGAGCCTGAAGAGGACGAAGGCCGGTGCGGACGTGTGCTCCGGCCTCGTGTTGTTCGCGATAGAGCTTTTAATTACCGCCTGTTTTGCCTGGTTTCCCCACAGACCGGGCGCACCGATGGATGACCACATGTCATTTGTTATCCCGCTTGCCGCAGAGCCGCTCCAGGTCTGAAGAGTTGCGAACTGGCTGTTCGTCGGCGACCAATATGCTTTGCAACCCGACGGTATGCTTACAGTCGTAATGCCGGCAAACACCTGTGCTGCGTAGTTCAGCTCAGGCTCAACGCCGTTAACGGTTGCAACCCCCCCCGGTTGGGCCTGGTTCCTGGCCCCGTAAAACTCCTCTGGGACCAGAACCGCTTGCCAAGTGCCCGTTGCACCACCGGGGAAGTCGTTATCGCCGAATCTGTTCTTGGCGACGAGGAGGATCGCCGGTATCGAGTCATCCCCGGGCGCAGTCTGGCCGCGCGCTTCGCCCACAGCCGTCTGAACCATAATCTGTGGCGGCACGATGATCTGAGTAAGCGTGGGGCTGGTGCTCATTCCCACGACGGCCCGCGCATCAAAGACGCCGCTGCAACCGGCTGGGTTAGCAGTGACCGTCTCATTCACTGAACCCGTCCCGCTGTTAGTCGTAAAGTTTGGAGATGCCGTGCAGGCGCTGTTCTCGTTTCTCAGCAGTCCCCAACTGAAGGCCGGCGTGAACGTTATTTCGGAGGGGGTAACGTAGACCGTGATTGCCGGAGCTGGCGGGTTGGTGGTAGTCGTATCGCCTGTTGAAAGGGCGAGCCTCGACGCGGTTATCTGTTGCGGTTGCGGTGGAATCAACTGGTTCACGGCCAGCGGGTATACGCGCAACTGCACGCGGTTGCTCTGGGCGCTGTTCCCTCCGCCGGGCGCGGTGAGAAATCCATTCCCCGAAGCGCCGGAGGAAGCCACCTGGAGATCGTAGGGACCTTGACTCGCCGACGACGTCGTCACCAGCAGGTTAATCTGGCCGGAACTCCAGTAGGTGACTTGAGCGGACACATCCGAGCCGCTGCAGGGGCTTGCGCCGGACGAGCAGATCGCAACGCTGCCCGGCAAGGGTCCGAACCCGGTTCCCCACAGGATTATAATCTTGTCAGCGCCGGGTAACAGGGTCGAAATCGGTCTGAAGTACTCGTCCGTAATTGCCTCGATGTAGGGCGTGGCATCACCCACGGTAAAGGGCAGGGAATTCGTAGTGTATCCGAACACGGTGAGAGAGACCTGATAGGTCCCAAGGGCGGCATTCCTTGCGTCGAACGTTGCCGCGACACGGTTGCCGGCCATCTCAACGGTGTCGCCAGATCTAATAGGGGGCAGGGGTTGCAGCGACTGCAACGCCGATACCGAAGCCGTCAGACCGCTGCCGGAGACGTTGACGGATCCGATGCCCTTGTACACATTCCAGCCCTCGTCGGGCGCTCCCAATCCTTCTCCCGAGATCGTGACGCTCGTGAGCGTGCCGGGCAGCGAGGAGTCCGGTGAAAGGCGCGAAATGTTTGGCAGTGGATAGACGATGTTAAGCCTAAAAGGGTCCACAAAGTAATAGCAACCGCCGAATAGGATGCAGAAGTCGATCCTCATCGAGAAAGCATACATCCCAAAGCCGCTGTTGCTGTCGGTCAGCCCAAAGGTCTCGGAACGGATCGGCGACGGCACCGATCCATACTGCCAGCCGCTTGACGCGGGCCCCCAATTGCGGCCGCGCGGGGACGTGTAGGAAGCCTGCGTGATTCGAGAAGAAACCAGAGCGGCGTCGGGCCCCACCCAGAAGCTCGCGTAGTAGGCGTAGACGCTCCCATCGTCGCGGGCTACCAGCCGCTCCTCCCACATCTGCGTTCCATCAAGGATGGAGAGCGTAACTACCTGCGTGATCTGACTGCCTCCTCCAGTGGCTACTAGCGTCATATTATACGTCCCCGGTGCTGTTTCCGCTGCGGCTACAAACGAGATCTGGGTCGACCCGTTCGGTGGGACGGGGTTCGGGCTGAAGGAGGCTGAGACGCCTGCCGGCATGCCCGAGAGCGAGAAGGTCACGTTCTGCTGGAAGCCGCCAATCGGAATCACCGTTGCTGTTGCCAGAACCGGATCCCCTGCGCCGGCGATGAGGTACTGGGTCGGCAGCGTACTGAGAGTGAAGCCTGACGACGCGATCGGGAGGCTCGCGCCATTGGACGTGCCGCCGCCGGGGGTGGGGTTGGAGACCGTCACCGTGGCGGTGCCGGCCACGGCCACGTCGGCCGCCGCAATGGCGGCCGTCAACTGCGTGGAACTGATGTAGGTGGTCGTGCGGTTGCTTCCATTCCACCGAACGAGGCTTGCTGTAACGAAGTTGTTGCCGGTCACAGTCAGCGTAAAGGCCGGTGATCCTGGCGCGACAGACGTGGGCGAAAGGCCGCTGATGGCCGGCACGGGATTGCTGCCCGGATTGTTGATCGTGAACGACGTGCCTGCTGAAGTTCCGCCCCCAGGCGCGGGGTTCCACACGGTCACCGTGGCGGCGCCCGCCGAGGCCACGTCGGACGCAATGATGGATGCCGTCAACTGTGTGGGACTAACGTAGGCCGTCGTGCGGCTACTCCCGTTCCATTGGACGACGCTGCCGGGGACGAAACCAGTTCCATTCACGGTTAGTGTGAAGGTCGACGATCCTGCCGCGACCGACGCGGGCGAAAGG
>Ga0315291_10006102_pt1 | contig 14994 bp, 17 predicted proteins | sample YL17G12_20_MG_FD_203070 | JGI IMG/M metagenome (GOLD analysis project Ga0315291, IMG submission 203070) | Sediment microbial communities from Yellowstone Lake, YNP, Wyoming, USA - YL17G12_20 | ecosystem: Environmental > Aquatic > Freshwater > Lake > Sediment | place: USA: Wyoming | collected...
TTTTCTAAATCTCTAAATTGTTATAGAGCTTACAGTGTAAAATTTAATTTATTCTTTTACATATCTTTATAATTTAAAATTCTATGCCTTTTACAAAATGATTACAGTTAATAACGTTACAAAAACCTATGGAAAAATTGTTGCACTTAATAATGTTAGTTTTAACTTCAACGATTCTAGCGTCATTGCAATAATGGGGGAAAACGGGGCAGGAAAAAGTACGTTGCTTAAAATATGTACAGGAATACTTTCATTTGATCAAGGTCATGTAACAGTTGATGATTTTGATATAGTAAAAGATTCTATAAAAGCTCGTGAACAAATTGGTTATTTACCAGAGATGCCTGATATGTATGAAAGACTTACAGGTAGAGAATTTCTGTTTTATATAGCATCACTAAGAAAGCTGGAAAATGCTGAGAATAGAATCGATGAAATAACAAAAATGATTGGTATAAACGATTTTTTAGACTACGAAATTGGGACTTACTCAAAGGGGATGAAACAAAAAATATCTGTTACATCAGCTATTATGCATAATCCAAAAAACCTTCTTCTTGATGAACCTGTTTATGGATTGGATCCGTTAACTTCAAGGGCTTTACAAGATTATATAAAAAAAAGGAAAGGGACGACTGTAATTGCAACCCATTCCACACAACTTGTTGAGCAAGTTGCAGATATTGTTTATTTAATAATGAAAGGTAGAGTAATTTTATCTGATAAGGTTTCGACACTTGTTTTAAAATATGGCAGTATGGAAGAGGCTTATTTTCAAACAAAGGATGAGGGAAATGTTTGAAACAACAAAAATAGTTCTTAAAGATAACTCTAGATCTTTGTTTAAAAAAATCAAAGATGCACCAATTCTTTATTTAATGTTAATAGGAATGATACTTTTTTCAATTGTTATTTTTTCTTTTGCAGCATTTTTTTTAATAAATATTGAAACTAATCTTGATATTAGTTTAGAAGATGTATTTTTCACGATTTTTTTTATTTTTCTTTTAAAAACTGTTGCAGATTTTTACAACAACTTTACCAAATCCCAGCTTGTCACTTATTCATTATCAACACAGGTTAGTCAAAAAAAAACAGCCTTTGAGATATTTTTTGCAGTCCTTTTAACAGAACTAGTTATCTGGTTTTCTTTTTCTTTTATGTTTTTATTTTCACTTTCTGCTTTTGGAATTGATGTAAACTATCCTTTTGAATACATACTTTTTACGCTCGCAGTTATTACTGCTTCATGCATAGGTTGCGCAATTTCTATAAACTTTTTTTCTCCAAAAAAATACAGGTTATTGCCAATGTTAATTCTTCTTGGTTTTTATTTCTATATCGGTAACCCAATTTTTGTTGTATTAACCCTACCAATTGCTATTATTCATTGCACTTGGAGTATAAACAACAGCATGGAGTCTTATTTATATAATAAAAGAAAAGAAAGAACAAAGGATAGATCTTTTATAAAAATTCGCAGTATTATCCAGGCGCAGTTTCATAGGGAAACAACGGTTTTGTGGCGTGATAAGTTATTATTTAGCTTTGTTTTATCTTCTGTAACTACTGGGTTATTTTCCGGTTATCTATTTCTTTATGGTGATGAGATTTTGATTCCAGAATCACTTAGAGAAACACTTGGTGGATTTCTACCATCTATGTTTCTTTTTCTTGGAGTTTATGTAGTAGTGATGTACACAGCTGTTTTTCCTGCACTAAATCTTTTTCTAAACGAAGAAAAAACGATGTGGATAATTAGACATATGCCTATAAAAAACGATACTGTCGTTTATGGTAAAGTGTCTGCTCTTGCTTTATGTTTTTTAACATCTATACCCTTTATTTTTTATATTTCTATTTTTACTGGTTTTGATCGCCTTGTTTTTCTTTTATGGTTTTTAGTATTTTCTTATATTGCTGGTATAATTATATCAGTTCCTCTGGGTGTTAAATATGTGGGTAAAAAATCAGATATTTTACTACTTTATAGTGTATCCATGATACTTTTTTTAGTACTTGGATTAATGATAAGTTTTATTAATATTATTGAGAAATTCTTTGGTAATCCAATTATTTTTTATTTACTTATTTTATTTTTTGAAATTTTTATACTTTATATTTCTTTAAAACTTTCATCACAGATTCTAACATTAAAATATAGTTCAACTGACAACAATTCCTAATTTTTTCATTTTATCATAATTTTCAGAATTTTTTTCAAAATAGGCTCGAATTGGTTCAAGAATTTTATCTATGTAACTAGCTGTTGCATTTTTTAAATCCAATGGGTGTATTCCTTTGATATATGCTTGTTCTAGTTCATTTGAACTATGGAATTCTAGATCTCCACCAAACTTTTGGGGTCGTTGAATTAAAAACGGCTCATTTTTTAGCTCAGGGAAAATAACAAACTTGCAAATCTCGAAAATAGGGTTTCCATCTACTTGTTTTTCTGGACAATATGCTTTACTAACTTTTCTTTTTACATTATCTGGGCCATCATGGATTGAAATCATGGAATCAGGTTTACTTTTACTCATCTTTGCATCTAACGGATTCATTCTTTCCCCTGCTTGCAAACCAGTTAGAAGGGGTGTATGAATAGCAACTGGTGGTTTTTTACCAAGTTTTTTTGCAACATCTCTTGCAAGCATATGTGCGTGTCTTTGGTCCATACCACCATATGCAACATCCAAATTTAGATAATAAATATCAGAAACTTGCATAGCTGGGTAAAATAGTTTTGATAGGTCTTTTTCTGCTTCATTTTCTTCACGTCCCATTATATCCATAGCACGTTTAACACGAGCAACAGATGTTGCTTTAGAGGTTCTTAAAACAAGCTCCCAGTATTTTGAATCACCTACATATTCACTTGCATATACAAAAGAAACCTTATCTGCATATACACCCATTGCTTTGAAACAGTCCTCCATGTATTTTCCACAGAGTTTTATTTTTTCAATGTCACCGCCTAGTTTATCATTTATGTATGCATGCCAATCAGCAAGTAATATTGTGAAATTAAAACCGCAATCCAAAAAATCTTTTATTTTATTTGTACATATCTTCCAACCGATATGAACTGTTCCTGATGGCTCAAAACCAATGTATGCTCTTGGTTTATCTTTTTTTAAAACCTCTTTTAGTTCCTCTATCGTGACAATTTCTGTAGTATTAGCTGTAAGTTTTTCTAATTTATCCATAATTATCTCTCAAGTTTTTTTATTACTTTTTCAATGATTTCTTCAGTTGCTCCAAGATAGTTTTCAGGTTTTAATGCATAATCTATTTCTTTTTCTGTTAGTAGCTTTAAGCTCTTATTTTCTTCTATAAAAACTTCTTTTAGTGATTTGTTTTGTTTAACTGCTTTTAGTGAAACCTTTCTCATAAGTTCATGAGCTTCTCCGCGACCCATACCTTTTGAAATTAGTGTAGTCATTAGCGATTCAGACATTGGTAAACCTTTTGAAATCTCAAGATTTTTTTTCATTTTTTCTGGATAAATCTGAAGATTTTTGAAAACAATATTCATCTGATAAATTATCCAATCTGTTAAAATCAATGAGTGTGGTATAATGAATCTTTCAGATGCAGAGTTACAAAGATCTCGTTCATGCCACTGTAAAGAATTTTCATATGTTGGGATAATAAAACCACGAACGACTCGCGCAAGACCACAAATTTGTTCGCATGTAATAGGGTTTCTTTTATGAGGCATAGTTGATGAGCCTACTTGTTTTTTTGCTTCAAAAGCTTCTGCAACCTCACCTATTTCATCTCTTTGTAGGTTGCGTATCTCTGTTGCAAACTTTTCCATACTAGTTGATATATTGCAAATTACTGCAATTAGTTCATTGTATCTATCTCGACATACAATCTGAGTTGAAACATCTTCTACTCCAAGTTTTAACTCTTTAAGCATTTCCTCCTGAAGTTTTAATGCATTTTTACCTAGTGCAGCACCTGTACCAACCGCACCTGATAGTTTTCCAACAAATAGTCTTGTTTTACACTCATAGAGTCTTTCCATATGTCTGTCAATTTCCATAGCATAAGCTGCCATCTTTAAACCAAAAGTAATTGGGATTGTATGTTGGCCATGGGTCCTACCCACCATAACTGTCTTTTTATGTTTCTTTGCAAGTTCAACAAGTGTTTTTCTTAAATCCCTTAAACTGTTTTTTATTTGTTCTGTTGATTCAGCAAATTGTAAGGCATTAGCAGTATCAACTATATCGTAACTTGTTGCTCCGAGATGAACGTATTTACCTGCATCTTCATTACATTGTTCTGCAAGTGCTCTTGTAACAGCCATTATATCATGTTTTGTTTCAGCTTCTATTTCTTTTATTCTTTCGATCTTAACAAATTTTGTAGAAGCCTTCTTTGTTATTTCATCAGCAGCTCTTTTAGGAATGTTTCCAACTTTTGCATGTGCCCGAGCTAGAGCTGCTTCGACATCAAGTAAGTATTGAAGACGTTTATTTTCTCCAAATATTTCTTTTAACTCTTTTCTTCCATAACGATAATCAAGTGGACATACAGGATCATCCATATTTTTCACAATCCGAGAATCTTATAATACTTAATGTTTTTTTCTAAAGAAATATTTAACAAATAATGGTCTAGTTTAAATATTTAAAAAAGTTATAGGTATTCTTAAAAGGTTGATAAAATGGATAAACTTGATGAAATTTCACAACCATCAGGCTGGAGAGTTTCTCTTTCTATTGCAATAGGTGTTGGTTGGCTTATATTTGTGATTATTTGGTTAGCATTTTTTGCTGGAAATTATTCTTTTAATAAAAATATTGCCATCGTTCTGATTTCAATACTTGTTTTAATTATTGTCCTTGGTGGACCATGGGCTCTCTGGGGTTTAAAACACATTCCAAAAGAAGGGAAAGAAATGATGAGAAAAACAGGATTCAAATCAAGAGTAATAACATCAATAATCATTCCACTTGGATTAATAATATTTCTAATTATCTGGTTTTATTTCTATGCGGATGCTTACAATATTTATCAAAATATTGCAATTTTCCTTGTTTCAATTCTTGCAGTTGGAGGACTAATGGGTGCTATGTGGGCTCCATGGGGTATGAAGCACGGAAAAAACTTCGAAGAAGCTTGTAAAGAAGAAAAAAAAGAATAAAGCCGTTAACTAAGAATTTGATATTTCAGTTTTTTATGGTTTAGTTCTTTCTTAATAATATCTATTTGTTCTTTACCAAGCGTCTGAAAGGTTATTATAATTTTAACGTAACCAACAGGTACAGAAGTCGTTCCCCTATCATGCGATATTGCTTGAACGTTTGAGCCAAGATTTGCAAGTATAGTAAGAATATCACGCAATACTTTTGGTTTATCAAGTGCTATTATAGAGATTTTTGTTAGTAGCTTATTTTTTATCATTCCTCTTTCGATAATCTGTGTTAGAAGAGAAAGATTTACGTTTCCTCCGCTTAGTACTGCTACAACATTTTTTCCAAGGAAATTTACTTTTTTACTTAAAATTGCAGCTAAGGCTACAGCCCCTGCTGGTTCAACAACAAGTTTTGCTCTTTGAAGAAGCAAGTAAAGAGCATTTGCTATTTCTTCATCATTTACTGTAACTACATTATCAACATATTTTTTTGCAAGTTCAAAAGTTATTTCTTTAGGAGTTTTTACCGCTATACCATCAGCAATTGTGTTTATACTTTTTAGTGGAACAATCTTGTTTTCTTCAAGTGATTTTTTCATTGATTGAGCACCTTCTGCTTCAACACCGATTACTTTTACTTTTGGTTTTAGTGTTTTTATAGCTAGTGCAATTCCACTAATTAGTCCACCGCCCCCAACAGGAACTAATATAGCATCAACCTCAGGTAATGATTCGAAAATCTCAATTCCTATTGTTCCTTGTCCTGCTATAACAAAATTGTCGTTAAATGCATGAACAAATGACATGTTCTTTTCTTCAGCGTACTTTTTTGCAGCTGCAGCAGCATCATCGTATGTAGGTCCTTCAAGAACCACATCAGCTCCATATGATTTTGTTGCAATAATTTTTGTAGGTGGAGTATAGATAGGCATAAACACTGTACTTTTTACACCCATAAGTTTTGAGGCATGAGCAACGCCTTGAGCATGATTACCAGCTGAAGCGCATACAACACCTTTGTCTCGTTCCTTTTTACTTAGATGATAAATTTTGTTATAAGCCCCACGTATCTTAAACGATCCAGTTGTTTGAAGATTCTCTAGTTTTAAAAAAACGTTTGTTTTAGTTAGTTTTGAAAAAGTTTTTGATTTTTCTAAAGATGTATGTTTAACAACAGGTTTTAGAACTTCGTAAGCTTCTTTAACGTCCTCAAAACTAATCATAAACATTCCTCACATTATTGCATTAAGAAAATCTCGGGCTTTTATACCTTCTTTTAAACCAATTTTTTTTGCGTTTTCAGATAATTCCACAACATCTGCATTAAGAACATCTTCAAAATTTTTTACACCAGTAACTCTTGCTGCGACATCTCCTAATTTATTGGCAGCACTCATATTTAGATATCCACACATGACATATCCTTTTTTTGTTCTTATTAAAATTAGTGGTGCAGCTCCTAATTCAATAAGAAAACCTGTGGCCTTACCTTTATCTAAATCTATTAACTTAGATATACTTTTAATCATACTATTTTCTCCGATACATTGGTAACAATTATTTCTTTATAAAAATGGTTGGTATTTTTTTATTGCATAGATTTTCAATATAGTTATTTTAAATAATGATGAAATTATTACAAGATGTTAGTTTGAGGAGAAAAAATGATTAATTGTCCAAGATGTGGGAAAAAAAATGATGACGATGCTTTATATTGTAGTAATTGTGGTACTTCTCTAACTGGCAAAAGTGCAGAAAGTAGATCTTTTGAAAAACAAGTTGAAGATTTTGCTGATGGGGTTGAAAGAGTCGGTAAAAAAGCAGGAAAAAAAATTGAACAGGCTGCTAAAAGATTTGGTGAAGAAACACAGGATATTGGAAAAAGATTTGAAAAAGCAACAGATCGAGCAGGTAATCGTTTAGAAAATTGGTATGATCGCACATTTGGGATATTCGGACCATTGGTTTCCAGTTTTATAGGTTTAATTGTACTACGACTTGTCATCGAGGGTTTAAGAATTGGAGCACAGGGTACACCAGCTTTGGGGGTTGTAAGTGATAAGTTACTTGATTATTTACTATTATTATTCATTGTATTTCTGATTTCTTCTTATAGCTCTTATCTATCTCGAAAATATAAATCATTTCGATGGATTTCTCCTATAATTGTAGCTGTTTTAATTGTCGTAATTTCCACAGTAGTGGTTACTATTGTATCTGCTGTAGGGGCTAGTACAGGCGAGCCAGATCTAATAAAGGCTGAGATGGAATGGCGGGAAAAATATATGCTTATGATTTTCGTAATTGTTCTTCTAATTGGTTATTTGATTAATGTTGCTACTGTTGCATGGGAAAAAGACAAAGAAAGGAATATGTAACAAATTTTTTTAAAGTAGATTGTATAAAAATTTTATTCATCTCTATATTTTAGAGAGGCATATGTAGAAAATTATTCTTATGGTAAGATTTGAAATTCATCGGAGTGTTTTACAGATTAAGTTCTTTTTCTACGAGATCAAGGAGATTTTCGATTATTTTTTCTATCGTCGAACTATTTCTCTTCAAATAATCATCTGCCACATCTCTTCCTCTGTATTGGATATCGCTTCTCAACTTCCTCATACTATCTAAAAAATGAATTTGGAAATCATCTAAAGTTGTTGGGTAAAACTCCTCCATGAATGCTATAAGGCATTCGTGACTATAACTTTTATAGCCATGTATGGATAAGAGGGCAGATATCAATTCTTTGATTACTTCATAATATGATTCAATAAGTAATTGAGAGAACTCATCTTTTCTACGTTTTTTAACAGACTCTAATCTTCTTTTAGCTAGTTTGTGAAGAGCCTCTGCTTGTTCTGGGTTTCTTTTACCTTCTTTACTTTATAATCAAGGCAGTCGTCCCATTTCAATTATATCACCTTTATAAATCCACTTAGGACAATTCCATTTGCAAGAGTATTTTTTAGGTTATCTTCAATCTTTTCCATATTTGGTTCAAAAAATAAACTAATTTTCCGATTTAAGATTTTTTCATATTTTGTTATTTTAAGATCCTTTTTTTTACTCTGAATAAAAAGGTCAATATCTCCCCTTTCATCATCTGTTCCTTCAACTGCACTGCCATATAAAACAATACAATTTGGTGTAAATGCGTTCTCTAATTCTTTTATGATGCCGGTTGTTTCTAATCGTATTAGTAGATCATTTCTTTTTAATATCCTGTATTTTTTGCTTAGAGATGATTTATAACTTTTATAGATTCCATCGTTTATTACTTTGAGTAATCTTTCCTCTAAAAGAGCATTTACATGAGTTTTAACTGAGGGTAATGAAATTCTTGTTATCCTTGCTAGTTCTCTTAGTTGAAATTTTTTGTTAGGTTTATCAAAAAATGCCTGTAAGATTTTATACCTGTTAAATTGTTGATACATTAAGGTATCACCTGATATAATAATATATCACATGATATAAATAACTATCGGGTTGCTATAACGAAACTATAACCTATTTTTTTTTAAAAATAAAAAAAAGATAAAAGTTTAGGTTAGTATCTGTCTTAGTATCGAGGGACAGATTTGGGAATCTATCAAATCTCCTTTTTATGTCGCCTATTTCCAGCAGGTTTTCTGAATAAAAAAAGAGTTTATATAGAAATAACAGTTAACATCTGATAATTTGAGGAGTCAATATGACGTATTGTCAGAAATGTGGAACAAAAAATGAGGATGATGCAGAATATTGTAAAAAATGTGGTGATACATTAGATGTTACAAAAAAGGGGCAAGAACAAGAGTGGAATAGACGCTGTGAAGATGAGTGCGCAGGTGGAAAAGGTGGTCGCGGTTGGGCTATTTTCTGGGGTGTCATTATTATCCTTGTTGGTCTGTTGATTATCTTCGAAGTTATCTTGAAAGGATTAGCTTCAACCTACCATCAACTAGATTGGGTTAATTCGATTCAGTTTGGTTGGATTTTTGCTGCAGTAATTGCAATATTCATTATTATCTTTGGACTGCGTATTCTTTCAAGACGCTAAAATGAATCAATAAGATTTACATTCTTGGTTACAAAAAGAACAAATCCTCTGGTGTTGATAGTTAGAAATATGTATTCTTGTATCAAGCCAAAGGAAACATAAAAGAACCACTAGTACTCCATAAACTGGATTTTCAGTTAATTCAACTACAATTATTGTTATAAAAAGGAAACTTAAGATAAGTAAACTGTTAAGCAGAATATGAAAAAACATGTTTCTTTTTGAAAGCATTATTTCTCCATAAACAAAAATTAACAAAAGAATTCCGAGAATAAGAAGAATATAATAAATAACTATGGGAAGTTTAAAGGAAAGAATCAAATAAAGACTCATTAAGAAAATTGATATTAAGGCTCCAAATGTAAGACCTAAACAACCAGCACATCGTGGTTTGTTTTTTATAATGATGATATGACTTCTAAACATGTTGCAATCAGGATGATGCCCCTCAAATGATCTACTTGTTTTTGATTTTTGTATATTTGAATTATGATCTGTATTTCGTTTGTTTTTTCTCCACCAATTTGGATAAATAGCAATTGATATTCCGAATATGCAACTGACAAAAAATACTCCTGCTATAAATAACTTATCAAAAAAGGTAGTTGTATTTGATGTAATTGGTTTTGCAAGAGCCATTATAAGAATTAGTACGACCGCTACAATGGAAAGCAGAAGATAATAAAAAATAGTTTTTATTTTTCTCAAATCAATCTCCTTAATTTTGATAACACAAACTGGCCAGCCATATGGCGGTATGCTGTTCTTTTTAGTTTATTTGTTGATAAAACCCCTGCAATACCTTTATGTATAGATCCATAAAACGATTTATAGCATCTCCACAATTCCTCTTGAACTTCTTTTTTAGTAAGTGTTTCTGTGGGCATTATTGCATGCACCATATCATAATTTGCATAATTTGAATCTTCAATCCATCCATTTTTCTTTGCAGTCTCATAATAAATAGTACCAGGAAACGGAGTTAAAGTAGTATAAATAGCTAAATCTGATGCAATATCCATAGAATACTGTCTAAGGCTTTCTATAGATTCGTGGGTATCTCGTCTAGCACCAATAACAAACATAGCTTGTGCAAAGATATCACTTTTATTCAAAATTTTCATAGCAGTATAAGCATCAGATTTTGTGATTCCTTTTTTATATTCCTTCAGATTTTCCTCAGAGTCAGTTTCCACACCACACAAAATCCAGTAAACACTGACCTCACGAAGTTTTGATATTAAATCAGCATTACTTGCTACATCATCAGTTCGAGCTTGGAAAAATAACATAATATCGTCTTTGCAACGTCTATGTCTAAGCTCTTCATACAATTGTTTTCCACGAAAACGAAGATTAACATGATCATCAGTAAGCCAAAGAAAAACTCCACCATATGTTTCATTCAGATATTCAATTTCGTCTACTATACGTTTTGTTGATTTTGTCCTCCAAGTACCTCCCCAATGATTCCATTGTGTACAGAATGAACATTTATATTCGCACCCTCGTGCTGTTTCAAGTATCATGTACCTAGTGTTTCTTCCAGCCATTAAAGTGAAATGGTATTGTTTAAGATAATCTTCAACAAGATGATAAGCTGGATATGGAAGACTATCAAGATTTTTAATAAGAGGACGTGAGGGTGTGTGAACAATTACGTTCCTATGACGATATGAAATCCCTTGTACATGGTTAAGTTTTCCTTTCTTATTTAACGTTTTAATAAGATTAACAATAGTAAGCTCTCCTTCTCCTCGCACAACAATATCTATTTCGGGAAAATTTGTAAGTGATTCTTCTGATGTAAATGAAAAATGTATACCACCAGCAACTGTAATAATGTTCTCATCCACTTTTTTTGCTGTCTCACATGTTTTTACGCAAGTATACGCGTTACATGTAAATCCTGAAGTAAGGACCATTGACGGTTTTGATGATTCTATGTATTTTTCAAGACCTTGCCAGTTCAATCGTTCTGCCTGGCAATCAAGGATTTCTATTTCTATGTCAGGAAGTTCTCGCTCTACATATGCAGCAAGTATAAGCAGAACTGAAGGTGGCGGAAGATATTCCCCCATGATAAACCAGTAGTTTTTTGGTGGTTCCACAAATAATAATTTTGAAATCATTTATTAAAAAAAGATATGAATAATTGCTTGAAATAGGTTGTTACCAATTTTGCTTCTTAATAACAATCTTTAAGAAAAACAAGATTGAATTTGAATGTTGATTTTAAACACATAATTTTTTATCAAAGTGTATTTTTAAAAGGTAATTTGTTTTTAGAAATATTTTATAAAGTATAATCTGTTATAAAAATATAGTCTGAGGATGAATTATGGTTTATTGTCAAAAATGTGGAGGAAAAAATGATGATAGTGCACAATTCTGTATTAATTGTGGTTATACTCTAAATAATAAAAGTTCAAAAAGTGACTTTTTTGAAAAACAAATTGGAGATTTTGCTGAAGAAGTTGAGCACTTAGGAAAAAAAGCTGGTAAAACAATTGAACAAGGTGTAAGAAGTTTTGGTGAAGATATTAAGGATATTGAAAAGCGAGTCGAAAAGTTAGTTAAAGAAAAATCAACAACTAAAGATGAATATTCTTCTAAAGTTGGAACCGCGGAATATAGACGCCTTTATAGATCTGGAAAAAATAGAATTCTAGCTGGAGTTTGTGCAGGTGTTGCTGAATACTTTAAATTAGATCCAACATTAATTCGTATATTATGGGTAATAATTGTGTTCTTCCCGCCCGGATTGGGAATAATACTATACATACTTTTTTGGATTTTCGTTCCCCGTAATCCCAATCAGAACTGGAGCTAATTCTATCTAATTACGCAGTCAACTAAATCTATACAACGGCGAGTTTCTTTTACATCATGAACTCGAACTATGTCAACTCCATTAAAAGCAGCTATAGTTGCTGCTGCAAGACTTCCTTCTAATCTATCTGTAACTGGTAACTGAGCATCTTTACCACAAACATTACCAATAAAAGTTTTTCTTGATGCACCTACCATTATTGGAAAACCAAGATCCTTAAATTCAGAAAGACAACGTAAAATTTCACAGTTATCCTCTATACCTTTACCAGTTCTTTTACCAAAACCAATACCCGGATCAATAATAATTTTGTCTTTTTTTATACCACAAGAAATTGCATATTCAGCCCTTTCCTTTAAAAAAGCAGATATTTCTTTTACAACATCTACGTAGCTTGGATTTTCCTGCATGTTTCTTGGTTCACCCTTCATGTGCATTAAACAAATTGGCACATTGTAATGCGCAACAATACGTGCAAGGTTTTTGTCACCTCTTAGTGCTGTTACATCATTAACCATTTTTGCACCTAATTTGATTGCTTCCTTAGCAATTTCAGATTTATAAGTATCAATAGAAATAGGGATCTTTATTTTTCTAGAAAGTTTCTCTAAAACTGGAATTACACGATTTCTTTCTTCTTCAATGCTGACTTCTTTTGCTCCAGGTCGCGTGGATTGTCCGCCAATGTCAATAATATCTGCACCTTCATTTTGCATTCTAAGTGCATGGTTAACCGCATCATAAGTAGAAAAAAATTTTCCACCATCAGAAAAAGAATCAGGTGTAGCATTCAAAATACCCATTACATAAGTTTTTTTACCAAATTCGAAAAAACCAATTTTTTTCATTTAATTTACATTCCTTAAAATATTTTCAAGTTCTTTTGAAATTTCTTTTAATCTTAAATAATGTCTTGATAGTTTTTTAACAAGTTCATTTAATTGTTTCAATGTGCCTATAATTAAAATATCTCCTGTTTTGTTTATGAGTTTAAAAGTATCTTTTGGAACAGCCACTTCTCCACCAATTGAAAGCATATCTTGTTTTATTATAATAGCATCTTGAAGAACTATATTGTTAAGCTTTATCACTTTTGAAATTGCTTTTGGTGCCATTATGTCGATACTTTCAGGGTCACTACCTATTTCTTTTATTGCTTCTTTTGCATCTTTAATGGTTTTTATTTCCAATATACTGGGATTATATTTTGTCACAGAAATAGGATAATGCGATTAATCTATTTGAAATATTTGTATAAAAATTAATTTTTTTTCTTTTTTTCTCTGGCTTTCTTAACCTTCAAAGGTAGATATAATATATAAAAAATGCAGAAGAATAAGATGTTTGCAACAATAATAATTAAGATTGGATCTTTCGGATAATAAGAAAACGAGGAAATGTTAAAAGCTGTAAAACCAAAGGTAACAAGGATTGCAATTATTGCATATATCACAATTAATTGTTTTTCACTTCTATTTTCAAACATTTGGGTGTCGATATCCTTATGAACCTATTAACATTTTTGGAGATAAAAAAGCAAGTGATTATAAGAGATTAATTAATGTATTTAGTCATGTTTATGAGAGTTATTTTTTTGTTTATGTTTTGAATCCAGTAATTCTTTCATCATCAATTCAAATACTTTATCTTTATTTTCATCTTTTGTATAAATTAAATCATCAGTTAATAAATGTAAAAATACTCTATATTTTGTTTCTTCTATTTCGAAACACCCATTAATAAATCATTTAATCTGTTTTAATGTTTTTGTTGATTTATTTAACAAGATAATACCTTGCTTCCCCAACTGTGAAAAGAGAACCTGTTACACAAATAAGGTCATCTTTTTTTGCAATTGATAAAGCATATTTAACTGCATCATCAACACTATTTTTCACAACAACTTGATTTTTGAAATTTAATTTTTCTATGAGTTCTTTAAGTTTAGTAGGTTCCATAGCTCTTTTATTTTGTGATTTAGTTGTGGCAATAATATCTCCAATTGGAACTATAATTTCCAACATCTTTTTTACTTTTTTATCAGAAAGAATACCTAAAACTAGTATTAATTTATTATAAACAAAGTCATTTTCAAGAGTTTTTTTCAAAGAAGATATTCCAGCAATATTATGAGCACCATCAAGAATAATTAAAGGTTCAAAACCCGCTATTTCCATCCTGCCTGGATTTTTTGCATTTTCAATACCTTCAAATATTGCTTCATCTGTGATATAAACTCCGCTTATCTGAAGTTTTTCTATTACTGAAATAGCTATTGATATGTTTTCACCTTGATGTTCACCAAGTAGAGAAGTTTTAACACTATACTCTTTTAAAGAACCATTAATTAAAAACTCCTGCCAATCAACTCTACCCTTTATTTTTTTCCAAGAATTTACATCTATTATTGTTACAGGTGCATCTTTTTCATCTGAAACTTTTTTAATAACATCTAATGCAATACCCTTTGAAGCAGTAATTATTGGAATTCTATTTTTAATAATCCCTGCTTTTTCAAAGGCAATATCTTCTATTTTATGTCCAAGGATATCCTGATGTTCAAGTGTGACATTTGTAATTACTGATACTAAGGGTACAATTATGTTTGTCGCATCGAATCTTCCACCAAGACCAACTTCTATTACAGCAAAATCCACCTTTTTATCTTTAAAATATAAAAAGGCCATTGTTGTAACAATCTCAAAAAAAGTTGGAGTATTTCCTTTTTTAGTCATCTCGTCAACAATAGGTTTAATTTTATTAACAAGTAAAACAACATCTGAGTCAGGAATTTCTTTATTATCAATAATAAATCTTTCAGAGAACCTTTGTATATGAGGGGAAGTATAAATTCCTGTTTTGTAACCGCTTGCAGTTAATATTGATTGTAAAAATTTACATACAGAACCTTTTCCATTTGTTCCAGTGACATGTATACTTTTGTAACTATTTTGAGGATCTCCAAGT
>Ga0315291_10006105_pt1 | contig 14990 bp, 11 predicted proteins | sample YL17G12_20_MG_FD_203070 | JGI IMG/M metagenome (GOLD analysis project Ga0315291, IMG submission 203070) | Sediment microbial communities from Yellowstone Lake, YNP, Wyoming, USA - YL17G12_20 | ecosystem: Environmental > Aquatic > Freshwater > Lake > Sediment | place: USA: Wyoming | collected...
TAATAGGTTTTTTCGCCTTTACGATGCTGTCTGGAGGAAGCCAGCCTCCACCAGAGCCTCAGACGAAAAAGACTGCAGAAAGGCCTCAATTGAGGAAAACCAAGCAGGGACAGGCTCAGGCACAAAATGCTGCCAGGCAAACTTCCCCGGCAGATAGCTCAATCAAGGTGGCTAAGGCAGATTCAACCCAGAAGGTACCTGGACAGACACCTTTGTATGAGATTCTCAAGAACTTCAGGGACCCTTTTGGAAGCGGAAATAAAAAGGTGACCGAACTGGAGGAAAGGCTAAAAATGATCAAAATGGAAATCGAGCTGCTCCGAGATTCGCTGGAACAGGAGAAATTGAAAGAAGAGCTGACCAAGTTCAAGAAAGGCTCCAGCCCTGCTCCGGTGATCGTTTACAAACCGTCTACTCCAGCGCAAACCAAAAGCTCTGACAAAACAATCATAGTTAAGGCGATACTGATAGCCGAGAACAACCGGACTGCTTTACTCTATCTCTCCAGTAAAAAAGCCTGGGTTAAAGTAGGGGACCTTTTCGAGGGATGGGTGATTTCAGAGATAAGCTCTGACAGAGTGGTCCTGACCAGAGATGGGAAAAACCAGATCTTAGGGTATCATCCGGTCCCAGCATACGAAGGGGGCAAAAATGAATAAGTTACTGAAGTTTTCTACCTTGTTTGGATTATTTTTCACGCTGAGTATTTCTTGCTCGAGTAATAAAAATGTAGTCAGGGAGGATCTACAGATACTAAAGCCGACGAAGGCTGAAAAAATATCTGAGGTACCACCTGAATTGAGCCTTTCTCCTGAAATCGAGGGGCAGACCCCTAAAAACCGGTTATTTTCTTTTTCAGCCAAAGAGACTCCTCTGGAAGACGTCCTGGTTCCCATAGTGGCTGAAGCCGGGATGAGCATCGTCTGGGAAAAAGGGGTAAATCCCCGGACGCCGGTCACGGTGAGCTTCCAGAGCAAGAGCTTGGATGAGGCTTTAGAGGCTATTTTAGCTCCCACTGAATACCTTTACTCCACCAATAGTCCTTCTATGCACATCAAGCTATTTGACACTGAGAAATTCGAGCTGGGAGAAGTCCCCAACAAAATAATGTCGAGTGTCGCAGTAGGAGGTGACGTCCTGGGAACCAACCAGGAGTTAGGTCAACTGAGCGGAAGTTTTCAGGTATCCGGTCAGACCAGAGAGGAATCCGTGGACCTTTGGAAGCAGGTGGAAGAAGGCGTAAAAAAGCTCATCTCTCCAGAGGGGGACTACTTCATCAACCGGGTTGCCGGAATCGTGGTGGTTACAGACCGGAAGAAAAACTTAAAAGAGGTGGAAAAATTTATCGACCTGGTCAAGAACTCCTTAGGACGTCAGGTGATAATAGAAGCTGAGGTTTTAGAGGTATCCTTAGAAGACCAAAAATCTTATGGTATAGACTGGTCTGCCTTAACCTCGGTTCTGATTGAAAAACACAGGGTAAATCTTTCAGCCAGTCAGAGCCTTTCCCTACCCGGATCGGTCCTGGAGTTTTCAGGCTCAACCCCGGATGCCTCTTTCCTTTTCAACACCCTGGGACAATATGGTAAGGTGAAGGTATTATCCAAGCCCAGGCTGAATGTCCTGAATGGCCAGACCGCAGTGATAAACGTGGGAACAGTTCAGACCTACTGGGAGCTATCCGGCATCCCGGGCGGGGCTCAGATAGGCACGCCGGTTCTTGTGCCCAAACAAAAAGCCGCTCTCATAGGAATGCTCATGGGCGTTACTCCTTTCATTTCCCCGGACGGATATGTGACCTTACAGGTTGTTCCTATTGTGACCAACATAAACAAGTTTGAGGAGTTTAACTTCCAGGGCCAGACTTTAAGGGCTCCTAACCTGGATATAAGAGAGATGAGCACAACTGTGGGCGTAAGAGCCGGGGAAAGCGTTATCCTGGGAGGCCTCATCACCAACAAACAGGGAGTAACCCAGAAAAAAGTTCCGATCTTAGGGGATATCCCTCTCCTGGGCTTCTTTTTTAAGAGAGATGAAAGGATTGAAAGCAGGGCTGAACTGGTGATCGTTATAACTCCCAAGGTGACCCAGCTAAATCACAAGGAGGAATGATCTGATGAAACTGATCTATCGCTCCTCAAACGAAGAGGAGATCAAAGAGAAAAGGTTTTCAACTGAGGAATTAAATCTTACCGGAAATAAAGATGGAAACGAGAATGTAATCCGGGTCGATCTGATCGAAGCTTACCGGGAGTTTTTTGGATTTAAAGAGGAGCCATTTTCTGTTACCCCTGATCCTAAATTCTTCTTTTTCTCCAATTCACATGCGGAAGCTTTGAATCACTTAAGATATGGAATTTACGAGGGGATGGGTTTCACCCTGATAACTGGGGAGCCGGGAACGGGAAAAACTATCCTTTCTCGCTACTTCGTGGAGAAGGCAGGAGATGACCTGAAGATAATCCGGATCTTCAATCCCCGGATATCCTCCAGGGAGATAATGAGCTTGATTCTGGGATATTCTTCTGAAAAGCATGAGAAAGCAGAGATTTTTTCAGAGGGAGAGCTTTTGGAAAAGGTAGCTAATCTTCTTCTGAATCTCTACCAGGAAAGAAAAAGGGTTATACTCCTGGTGGATGAAGCTCAATCTCTTGGAGAGGAAGCCCTGGAGGGCCTTCGGCTCTTGTCCAACCTTGAGACTCAAAAAGACAAGCTTTTTCAGATAGTTTTCTTTGCCCAGCCTGAATTAGAGGAGAAATTAAAAAGGAGAAATTTAAGACAGCTCGACCAGCGTATTCTGGTGAGGTATACACTTCTGCCCTTAGAGCCAGAGGAGTTGAAACCATATATAAAATCTCAATTGAATCTGGCCGGAGGGGACCCGGAGATAAGCTTTTCTCCTGAGGCTATAAGAACCATATACCGGCTGTCTTCTGGAATACCCAGGCTGATCAACGTCCTGTGCGAAAGGTCTCTTATGGCTGCCTTTGTTGACAATGCCAAAAATATTTTAGAAAAACACATCCTGGACGGCTCAGAAAGCTTGAAAAGCCTCATATCTTCGGAAAACAGACTTCTATGCCGACTGGACTCTTTCAGAAGAAAAGACCTTAAGGAATTAAAAACCGTATGAACTTAGCATCTGAGGTTATAAAAAAGGTAGAAGGTGAAAGAAGAATAGAAAACCCTGAAAGCAGTATCCCTCCTGAGCCTGAAAAGAAGAAGAGCAGGTTGAATTTAATTTTATTCTTAGGGCTATTTTTTCTTTTAGCCAGTGCAGGGTACTTCCTCTGGAGCACTAAATTCAAAAACGCGACTCCAGCCGCGACCAAGCCAAAAGGGAATCTCAGCCAGAGAATAAAAAAATCTATAAACAAACCGCTATCTCAAACATCTGTTCAGACAGTTACTCCGGGAGATTCAACTGTTAAGGTTTTGGCTGAGCAAAAGGCTGATTCTGTCAAAAATCCAGTTCCGATTTCAGCTCAGGAAATTAAGCCTGAAAAAAAGGTAGAAGCTCAGACAGAAAAACTCATAGTCCAATCCTCTTCAGTTCAAGCGACGAGCCAGAAAGATTCGGCTATACAACCTTCGTCTGAGGAAAAAACTAATTCAAAGAAGATTTTGAATGAAGCTTCGACTCAAAATGCACAGCCTGAAAAAAAGTCTGAGCCACAGACCGACAAGAAACCTTCTTCACCAAGAATCCTTAGTAGCAAGAAAGTCCCTGCTTTGAAAACTGAGAAAAAGTTAGCTGAGGAAAAAACCTCTCTGCCGGACAAGCTTGTCCTGTCCACTCCTTCGACCAGAACTGATTCCAGACCTATAGCTCCTTCTTCTGCTGAAGAGAATAGTCAACTGGCTAAAAACTATTTTGATTTTGGAGTCGAATCTCAGAAAAAAGGAAATCTGCAGGAAGCTGAGGAGTGTTACCTCAAGGCTTTGGTTTTGAATTCAGATTTTTATCCGGCACGATTGAACCTTTCCACAGTCTATCTGGAAAGAGGCAAATTAGCTCAAGCGGAAAAGGAGTTGACTACTCTTCTGAGTGAGAACCAGGAAAACACCAAGACTATTTATAATTTTGGCCTGCTTTATTTCAAGAAAAAGGATTTCCAGAAAGCAGTTGAATATGCTCAGAAACTTTCAAACCTTGACCCGGATTCCCCTAAGGCTTACCTGCTTATGGGGAAGAGCCTTGAGGCTCAAGGCAAGTTGGACGAAGCCATAAAGGCTTATGGTAAAGCCTACCAGATCGATCCGGCTGATCCTTCAACCCTTTACTCCCTGGCAAGAGTAAATGACCTGGCAGGGAACAAAAAGGAAGCTCTCAATTATTATCAGCTTTTTCTTAAAAACTCCGGGGAAAAAGATTCGGTTTTAAAAAGAAGTGTCAGGGAAAGGGTGGCTTTCTTAAGCTCAGAAGGAGTGAGAAATGACTAAATCCATAGGTGAGCTGCTCTTAGAATCAAAGACCGTCACCCCCAAGCAGTTTGATGTTGCCTTACGGGAGCAGAAAAGGACCGGAGAAAAAATTGGTCTGATCTGCGAAAGATTAGGGTTTGTCAATCCTGACGTAATTTTAAAGCTTTTATCCCAGCAGTCCGGCAGTACCTATTTTGATTTTAGCTCCAACCCGGTTGAGCTAGAGGCATTACAGCTTGTGCCTGAGGCAATGGCAAGAGAACTTAAACTTATTCCTACAGAGACCCAGAATAACAAAAAGCTCATAGTGGCAATGGCAAATCCCAATGATATTATGGCCATTGACAAGCTGAGGAAAATCACCAGCTTAGATGTGGAGCCAAAAACTGCCGCAGAAGAGGATATCTTAGCAGCCATAGACACATTTTATGGAATGGAGGCTGCCACAGAGAAAATTATAGAGGAAAGTCTTGCCCAGACCTTAAGCGTGGAAGAGGTGGAAAAAGAAACCCCTCCCTTAATAAAGTTAGTTGATGCGGTTATCGCGCACGGGATAAGAGAGGGAGCCACTGACATCCATTTTGAGACCGATGATAAGGTTGGAAGGATCAGGTACCGTGTCGACGGAATCTTAGAGCCGGGTTTTATTCTGCCCAAGAAGATATATTCTCCCGCAGTCAGCCGGTTAAAGATCATGGGAGGAATGGACATCACCGAGCAGAGGATTCCCCAGGATGGAGGCATCCGCTTTAATTATAACTCTAAGGATGTTGACATACGTGTCTCCTCTTTGCCCATTATGCACGGTGAGTCAGTGGTTTTGAGGATACTGGCAAAACCCAGATTCCTTTTAAGCCTAGACCAGCTCGGGTTTACCGGAGAGAATCTGGTTAAATTCAAAAGAATGGTCCAGAAATCCTACGGGATGATAGTTATCACCGGACCGACCGGTTCAGGTAAATCGACCACCCTTTATGCGGCTCTGAAGACTTTGAATGCGCTGGAAAAAAATATCATCACCTTAGAGGACCCCATAGAATCACAAATCCCTTTGACCAAACAATCCCAGGTTTTGGAAAAAGCAGGGCATACTTTTGCCAAAGGTTTAAGAGCTTGTATGAGGCATGACCCGGATGTGATTCTGATAGGAGAGATGAGGGATACCGAGACTGCGCAGATGGCTTTTCGGGCTTCCATGACCGGACATTTGGTTTTCACGACGCTGCACGCTAACACCGCTTCAGCCTCTGTGGCACGACTTCTGGATTTAGGCATGGAGCCATTTATCGTGGCAACTTCACTTTTGGCAGTTATCTCCCAGAGGCTTTTGCGCAAGGTCTGCTCCAAATGTAAAACGACCTATACGCCGAAGGAAGAGGAACTCGCCCCCTATCATCTGGAGAAATTACTGAACACCACCCTTTACAAAGGGGAAGGCTGCGAAAAATGCAAGTTCACCGGATATAAAGGCAGGATGGGTATCTTCGAGGTCTTAGAGGTAACTCCTGAGATAAATGAGCTGATAGCCAGAAGGGCTACCTCTTATGAAATCGAAAAGACTGCCAAGTTCGAATTCCTGTTTGAGGACGGGATAAAAAAGGTTTTGGCCGGAGCAACCACCTTATCTGAAGTCTTAAGGGTAGCAGGATAATGTCAGAATTCACCTATAAAGCAGTTGACCAGAAAAACAAGCAGGTTAAAGGGACCTGCCAGGCGAGGAATTTACAGGAAGCAGAGGGTGAAATCCGCCAGATGGGGCTCTACCCGGTTCAGGTCTCGAAAAAGGTAGAGAAAAAGGGGTTCGGTTTTTCCAAAAAAATCAAGAAAAGGGATCTCCTATCATTCACTATTCAGCTGCAGCTAATGCTTTCTGCTGGACTTCCAATCCTCAAAGCCTTTTCCAATATAGCTGCCCAAGAGAGAAATCCTAAATTCCGCAGCGTAATTGTGGATATCTCTAAAAGGATTGAAGGAACCGGCAGCCTGGGTGAATCGATCTCTGCTTACCCACAGATTTTTCCCCCTTTTTACGTTGGTTCCATAAGGGCCGGCGAGCAGGGGGGCCATTTAAACGATATCTTAGAGGAGCTGGTCAAATCCATAGAGAAACAGGAGGAGTTGGAGTCTTCCCTTAAACAGGCTATGATCTATCCTATTTTGATTATGGTTGTGATGTCCGGAGTGGCAGGGTTTTACGCCTTTTATCTTATGCCCAAAATGATGGCGCTGGTGAAGGAGTTAGGCGCACCCTTACCTTTTCTCACCCGGGCGATTATGGCCAGTACCGGCATGGTAAGAGCGTTCTGGATTCCTATCATTCTTTTTTTCCTGGTGTCAGGGATCGGGCTTTTCATCTATTCCAAAACGGAAAACGGAAAATACACTATGAGTTTTATGAAGTTAAGATTCCCTCTCTTCGGCCCGGTAGTACAGAAGACTGTCTTAGCCAAATTTTCCCATTATCTTTCTCTGTTGCTGAAAACCGGTTTTGGCCTTCTCCCCTCTTTAGAACTGCTCAAGGGAACAATTGGAAATCAAAGCATCATCCGCGCAGTGGAAACTATGCAGGAGCGGATTACCCGCGGGGAATCACTTTCCGAATCGATGAAAGGGCTTCCTTTCCCACCCTTTATGGTAAGTATGGTGGCTTTGGGAGAGGAAAACGGGATGGTGGATAAACAGCTTCTTAAGGTGAACGAATATTTTGAGAAAGATATTCAGAGAGCAACCAAAAGGGTTTTGTCTTTGCTGGAGCCTCTTATTTTGATCGGTTTCGGGGCTTTTGCCGCTTTAATTTTACTCTCCACCTTTATGCCCTTGTACAAAGCTATGGGCTCGATACAGTAAACTACCTCATTTCCCGTCAGGAGTAGCTCCTGACGGAACAAAAGGAACGCAAGGACAACGAAGAAAACCAATGGACAGACCATTCTGGTAGATTAACCTTATTTTTCGAACAGCTTTTTGTATTTACCGTACCCTTCCTTTTCCAGGTCCTCTTTTGGAATAAATCTTAAAGAGGCGGAGTTCATGCAGTATCTTTGCCCAGTTGGTGCTGGACCATCGTCAAATAAATGGCCCAGATGAGAGCCTCCCTGCTTGCTTTTTACTTCGGACCTTACCATTCCCAAGCTCGTATCTTCTTGCTCCGCGATATTCCCTGGCTCAAGCGGTCGGGTGAAACTTGGCCAGCCAGTACCAGAGTCAAATTTGTCTTTAGAGGAAAACAACGGCTCGCCAGAAACAACGTCTACATATATCCCTTCTCTTTTATTGTTCCAGTACTCATTTTCAAATGCTGGCTCTGTACCGCATTCCTGGGTTACCTTGTACTGCAAAGGAGTGAGCTTGCTTTTCAATTCCTTCTCGTTTGACTTAGGAGAGTCTTCTCCCCAGGTCTCTTTTATGAACCCCTCTCTTCCTGATCCTTTCTTGTATAATTTGAACGCAAGAGGCTGCTTTTGAGAGTAACCCTGATGATAATCTTCTGCCTTGAAGAATTGAGTGAAGGGTATGATTTTCGTGATGACCGGCTTATCGAACTTCCCGGACCTTTCCAGCTTCTCTTTTGATTTCTCCGCGATAGCTTTTTGTTCCTCGCTATGGTAAAAAATAGCAGTCCTGTATTGCGAACCCCTGTCCGCAAACTGTCCTCCCTGATCTGTGGGATCGATCTGCATCCAGAAGAGGTCTAACAGGCGTTCATACGATACCCTGGAAGGATCAAAAGTTATCTGAACCGCTTCATAATGACCAGTTGTCCCGGAGCTTACTTCTTCATAAGTCGGCTTATCCTTGCTGCCGCCCGTGTATCCGGAAACCGCATCCACTACACCATCTACTCTTTTGAAGGCATCTTCCATACACCAGAAACAGCCACCGGCAAAAGTCGCCTTTTGCAGGACCGCCTTTTCGTTTTTCTGATTTTTCTCAGACATTACTGCTCCTCCTATTAAAGCTATCGATATTGCAACAATGAGAATTCTCGTGCTGTAAAACATATTCTCCTCCTGTCCTGAAATCTCAGAAGATATACGAATGAACCGCAGAACCTGAATAAGGAGGTTGAAAGATATATGATTTTTGTCGTTACCGGGAAGGTCAAGAGTAAAAGTAGGTCTGGAACTACTCCTGACACAACAAAGAAAAAAACGGACAGAACGATGTTCTGTCCCTACACGATAAATAAAAAATAGCGGGGGTTGGATTTGAACCAACGACCTTGGGGTTATGAGCCGCTTATGCTGTCCAGACATCAGAAAGCACCAGACACTAACCTGTAGTATTAGCAATGAATTACAGGAAACACAGTGTCTGGTGTTTTCCATTATTTTCTGATGTTTTGGTTTGTTTTGTTAGCAAAACGTTAGCAAGAGGTGTATGTCAAACGCGGATATGATTCTTTTTGAAGCTTGAGCAAATTCCTCTTGACAATGACCATTTACGGCGCTTAATTATTGTATCGGTAGCGGCATAGGACTGCAACCGAAGCAAGGGGATATAATCCTTACCTCATGTCCTGTATGTGGCAATGATATTTGATTGCCACAGTAAATATTGCGTAAAGTATCGCAGGGTGTTTTTGGTATGAAAATACTCTTGTATCTCAGACCATATACCGAGTAAGTACATATATTAACGGGGAATATACTGGTTTAGTATTTATAACTATATCTTTTACAAAACATACGAAAGGAGGATAGTGCATGAACGGGTGGCGCGTAATTTTCGAACACCGATTTCCTGATTCTCGATTTTCCAACTTTAGATCGTCTTCAGGAAAATTGGATCAAAACAGTAATTTCCCAACCATTGCTCCATCGCCGCAGGGCGACCGACAAACAATGAACTTCGCGAAATACGACGGTCAGCTTCGTCAGTGGGCGGCTCTAATCTATGACCAACCCATAACGGATGTTATCGGCGTTGTATTTACATGCGTAGCTCGGGTTCCACAAGCCGCTCTTGGTGATAGCGGATCGATTTTTTCGGCCGGCGAGCCGATTAATAGCGAATGGGGACTTAGGATCTCCAATAAACATTTCAATATTATGTTCAAAGGGGAACAGACGATAGCAGATACATTTACCGTCATGCCCCATCAGTGGTACGAGATCCGATGGATCTGGGGGACAAATGGACAATCAGAACTTTATATTAATGGTACCCTTGAAGCCTATCGAAACAATGTTCATCCAGGTCAAACCATAGTCATCGACCGCTGTTGGATAGGCTCAGCATCGGTAAATTACCCTCCTGAAGCCGGCCATTTCTTTACCGGCGATGTTCGTTATCTCCGCCTGCAAATAATTCGACCCAAAGACACGATGGCGACCATTGGTTCACTCATGCCTTACGACCCAAAAGATTTGGCTAAGCTAAAGGCGTGTCAAGATGCGATAATCGCACGACAGCAATTAATACGCGATACGTATGCCGAATTTATGCGTTCCTTTGTCGTTTCGGAAACAAAACCGTCTTGGCGCCGAGATACATCTTCACCGCATTCTTTGCCGTACTCGCCGAAGGCTATCGCCGTACACCGGTTGTCCATGGAAGTTGGAAATTTGACCCTTAAATATATTCGCGATGCCAACGACAAGGCCTTGCCCCCGTTATTAAAAGCCGTAAAGGAAATGCTCATGATTTTGGCTAAATGGAATCCTGAAAAATATTGTGAGACATTCGATAATTTGCACGAAAAAATGGAAAAGATACCGATATCTGACAAATGCAAGAAAATTGCGGCAGCGCTGAGAGAAAAATACAGTAATATTGAACCATTTAATAGAACGACAATATTATCATCCGAAATATACGAAATTATGCAACGGATTAGAGCGGAGGTGGAATAATGAGGGATTTAAACTATATTAGCTCGTTTGCGTTCGATACCCACTTTGGACTGACGTCACCGTTAACGCATTCGGAGGTGAAGATTTTGGCACAGACATGGTTACCGCATATGACCTCCCATGAAAAAGACTTGTACCATCCTATTGGTTTGACTCAATTTCTTGATCAGGCAAAAAACTATACTGATACACGGCCGGATTTGTGGATTGAAACAATAGACGCCAATCAAACTATTAATGTGCAACCGCCGGTTATATTCCCAACTCATGCCGTTGACCTGTTTGATCCTCCGTCTCACAACATGGTTATTGCTATTGATAACAATTATATATCTTCTTCCTCCTACATTACCTGTCTGAAAAATAAAATCGCTAGCTCTGACATCGACGCCATCGCAGCCGACCCCTTTATCGTATTATCTGGCCTCCGTTACCTCCATTCCAAGGAAATTTATGGTTCGACGACGAGCCGGAATGGTTACCAAATACCTCGTTTACCGATGGTCATAATCGCTGAATTCCGTATGCTGCGCGAAACGCTTAAGCATAACATCCTCGCGTATCGTAATCCCGCTTTTCCAAAGGATGGAAATAAACTCCTCGATGCGATAAGAAGCGATTTTATTGTTGGAATCAATGATGATGAATTGGATCTGCTATTGAAGCTAATTGAATATTCCGAGAAGGGCGATCGTGATCGCGAAAATGAGTTATTAGAAAAACTCCAAACGCTTCGATTGGGATTCCCCGTTATTACCCAAAAGCAATGGCATACTATTAGAGATTTCGGATTTCTTGAGTATTATTTCATGTATGCCTACAATGATACAAAGTACTATCCCGAATTAGGCCATATAAGTAACGAGCATGAGGGGGATATCGAAGGGTGTTGTTTGGCTTTTAGACGTGAAGTGATTGAAGGAGTAAATAAATATCGCGATCAGGCTGAACGAAGAAGGTATCTTGCCTCGTCAATTACCCCGTATTGTCTGATGACCGCTGCTCATGAGGAATATATGGGGTTAGATGGTATTCGGGTTTTTGATAGAAGACAATCCGCAGACAGTATTCAAGATAGTCTATGCATATGGATCGCACTTGGCAGTCACGCAACATATTTAGATGGTGCCGGTGACCACGGTATTGATGCAACGACCGACGCTGTCGAGGATTTTATTAATGACAATGATTTGCTTGCCGCCGCCTGTGTTATTCTTACGCCGATATGCACGGCAGTCTTACTTATAGCTGCGATAATCGATCATTTCAACGATGCCACCGATAAAACATCGGATAATGGTGTATATACCGGTTCTCCCGGCCATACGGTACCCCAAGATCCTCAACAGGACGCTCGATTTGTCCCCGCGTCAGTCGAAACCACACCTTTATCTGTTGAACGGAATATATATTCCGCGGGTGCGTTTCAACCCGGCGACGCTACTTGTACATTGGCTCAGCGATCATTTCCGGGAAAATGGGGTTGTCATAACGGGTGCCTCGATGATAGTCCGCCTTTCAACAACAAGACCTCGCGTTTCTTTAATTTGCTTTTAAAAAAAGGCGACGTATAAAATATCGCCCGGTCTTTATACAATGCATCAATAAAAAAGCCTCCGTCACCAGCGACGGAGGCTTTTCCTCTGCATCTCCCAAAGAGACCGTTATTTTACTTCAAGCGTCATCGGATCCCGCAAAGGCAATATCGTCAACGGCCCGAAATCCGAAAAATGCTCAGTATGTTTATCCGATCTTTTTCCCACCGCCTCCGGCTCGCATTTCTCGGTCCGGATCCGCTTGATTTCATCCACCATCAGCCGCGTTCCGAATGCCGCCGTGGCATGCTTGGTCTGGAACCACGCCCGAAACGTTCCCAGATAAATCGTAAGCTTCCCTGTCAAGCGGACAATTCAAAAATAGAGTTATTGGTGGTTTGTTGTTCGCGGGAAATCCATCTCTTCGACCTAACTGGGAGTTATTGTCCCTTGTTCCTTCCTGATGGCCGCTATTGTCCTGCATTCGGGTTATGAGCCGCTTAAGCTGTCCAGACACCAGAAAGCACCAGACACTGACCTGTAATAATAGCAATAACTTACGGAAAACAAGGTGTCTGGAGTTTTCCTTTATTTTTGGGTGTTTTGGCTGGTTTTGTTAGAAAACTGTTAGAAAATCCGGTTTCTGAAGACAATCCCCAAAAATCAGAACCCCCGAAGTCGTTGAACTTCAGGGGCTTAAATTTGGTAGCGGGGGTTGGATTTGAACCAACGACCTTCCCGCTATAAGCGGGACGGACTACCAGCTTACTGCTTTTACATGGAGGTAAAAATTATACAAGTGCAACTACATCCTTATCATGGGCTAAATTCTTACTTGACTTTCTTAAGAGTAAAGTTAATCTTACTTGAAAAACTGGATAGCGAGGAAGAAGTGCAAGAGATTTGACAACTAAGGAAGAAAATTTTGGTGGTGGAAAAATGAGAAGAAAAGCATTTTTATCGGTCTGGCTTATGATGGTAGGCATCGTGAGTTTTTATGGGCCAGGATGGAGTTTCCAGAATGAACCTAATGGTTTTAGAGGAATAGCGTGGGGTACTGTGCTATCTACAATTCCTGGTTTCTATGAAACCAATCCGCCTGACGAAGAAGGATACTCGACGTATCAACGAAAGAATGAGAATATGACATTTGGAACTGCTATGATAACTTATCTGGATTACGCAGCAATGAATGGTGAGTTCTGCGATGTTACCATCTTCTTTACCGTAGATGCCAATTTCAAAGCTATCAAGAAGAATTTGTTCGCAAAGTATGGAGAACGTCCTAATAGCTTTAAAAAGTACCCTGATTCTCCAATATATGTTTGGAATGGTACTATAACTCGGGTACTGCTTTCTTGGGTTGGAGACAAGAAAGAGGGAACTCTGCAATTTTTTTGGAAGAAATGGGACCTTTGGGGCAATTCGCCTTAAAAAAGAAAAAGTAGGTAAGGAGCCCAGTGCTTTTGACGAAACGGTTATTCGTTCTATCAGAAGCTACTTTTGACTACAGCGACAGGTCCAAGCACCGAAGAAACGGAGAAATGCTCACCTCTTGAGTGCGGTACAAAAAAATCCTCAGGTTTCTTTCTCATAAATCCTTGACTTGTCCCCCCAAAACATATACCCATCTTCAATCCGTTTCCATCCATATCTTTCATAATATCCAGCATGGTCCGTACTTAAATAGACTTTAGCAAAGCCTAATTTACCAGCCTCAGAAAGGGCATGTGCCAGAAGCTTTGAGCCAAGTGCCTTACCCCTCTCGCTTTCGACTGCATATAATGCGGCAAGCCAGGGCCACAAATCCATTCGACTTATAAAATCGTTAGTTATCAATGCACAGCCACCAATGATTTCTTCACCTTCCACCGCGAGAAACCACCTGGGTAATGGACCTTCTGTTGTAATACTATGGGCTATGCAGTCATAATACAGCATATAGTTTTTTTCGTTTCCAAAGGCATTATGAAAGAACTTAGCACCATCTTCGAGCAAGTGCGGATTTTCCCTGATTCCTATAATCTTTATCATCTCAGAAACCTCCTTATATATTTTTTTCAAATTCTCTTAATGATATATTACTCTGCCTGGAAAATACAACAACTTTTTAATATATTAAAGTAACCAAAAAAAGTGGGCGATGAGCTACTCCTCACAGCAATACCTGGTCTAAAGACCTGACTCAACAGAAAAAAAAGGACAGAACAATGTTCTGTCCCTACACGATAAATAAAAAAATAGCGGGGGTTGGATTTGAACCAACGACCTTCCCGCTATCAGCGGGACGGACTACCAGCCTAAAAAGACAGTATTAGAAGTTTTTCCTTTGAAAAAAAATAGCGGGGGTTGGATTTGAACCAACGACCTTCGGGTTATGAGCCCGACGAGCTACCAGCCTGCTCCACCCCGCGATCGAAGTCTATTCTTGATAGACGGAAAACAATATATAACATTTGAATTAACAATGTCAAGTTTTTTTATGAAATTCCACAAAATAAAAAATGGTGATACAATATAGAGTGGATGAAGTATTGTCATGCTGAGTCCGTAGGACGAAGCATCTAACATCAAGAATAAATAGATTCTTCGTCCCGCCACAGGCGGGACTCAGAATGACCCTCTCGCATAAACTGCATCAGGAGCAGAAACCCAGATTTTCTCTGCTTTCCTCTTCCAATTTCAGCAGAGAATAAGTGTCCCCTTTGAAAATTGCCAGACAGTTATCGCAGATATACCTTCTCTTTTCCTTTCTCAGACTCTTTCCGCATAAGGGACAGAGTTTTTTCCTTTTCTTCATAATCCTCATATTTTTATCCTCTCAGCAAATAATTCAGCAACAGATATGCCAGCTTATCCAGGGGATCGACTTGACCGTAAGAGCTTATCCTGAAAGGAAAAGCGGTTTTTATCTTTCTTTTGATGCTAAAAAAGGTGAGCAAAAGTATGGATTTTTTCCCATAGAAAGAGTAGAGATTAATCTCCTCTCTCCCTGGGGGAGCCGTAGACCCACGTTGCCCACAACGTGGGTCTACCAAACTATTCCTGTTATTGCGAGAGGTTCCGCTTTTGGAACCACGAACAAATCCCTGCAGAGTAAACGGATTGCTTCGCAATGACTGAAAAGTAAGACTACTGTGCCATCCGGCTCACAGGATGCAATACTTTTTATAAT
>Ga0315291_10006106_pt1 | contig 14989 bp, 17 predicted proteins | sample YL17G12_20_MG_FD_203070 | JGI IMG/M metagenome (GOLD analysis project Ga0315291, IMG submission 203070) | Sediment microbial communities from Yellowstone Lake, YNP, Wyoming, USA - YL17G12_20 | ecosystem: Environmental > Aquatic > Freshwater > Lake > Sediment | place: USA: Wyoming | collected...
ATGCTAATCCTGTTGTTGAGTTTGGCAGTGTTGTTCATGTTGATATTGGTGATAATGGTTACAATAGTAATTATGATTTGGATAATTATGTTTCTGATAATGATACTGCTATTGCTAGTCTTGTTTGGAGTTGTAATTCAACAAATAATAATATTACTAAGACAATTAATCCTTCAACTCATAAATTGAATATTACCACTTTAGTTGATGGTGATTATTCTGGCATTATGACTTGTTCAGCTAATGATAGTCATGCTTCAGGTAGTGATTCTTTTACTGTTCATGTTCACAGGGTTAATGATGCTCCTTGGTTTACTAGTACTGCTATTACTACAGGTACTGCTGTTTGGGGTGGTTACTCTTATGATGTTAATGCTGCTGATCCTGAGGGTGATAATATCACTTATTTATTGAATACTTATCCTACAGGTATGGTTATTGATTCATTGACTGGTTTGATCAGCTGGAGCCCTAGGGATGTTGGTTCTTATAATGTTGATGTTAACATTAGTGATACTGCTAACAACTCTGTTAATCAGTCATTTACCATAGTTATTGTTGCACCCACTGGTAGTGGTGGTTCTTCAAGTTCTGCTCCTAAGATTTATTCTGTTTCATCTATTACTCCTGACAAGCCTGCTGTTTTGTTTGTTAGTGAGAGTCATGTTTATATCAGCGAGGTTAGTATTAATGTGTTGGAAGAGTTGAGTAATGTCAAGTTTAAGTTTTCAGAAGTTTCTGCGCTTCCAAGTAATATTGTCAAGCCTAATGCTAAGATTTTCCAGTACTTATCTATTTACCATGAGAACATTAACGATTCTCAGATCAAGAATGCTACTATAAAGTTTAAGGTTTACAAGAGTTGGTTGAGTTCTCAGCATGTTTCTGAGAGTGATATTATTTTGAAGAGGTTTGTTGACAACAAATGGGTTGATCTTCCTACTGTGAATATCGGCAGTGATGGAGTTTTTGTTTATTATGAAGCTGTTACTCCTGGATTCTCTTATTTTGCTATCGGAACTAAGGAGGTTGCTGAGCAGGTTATTTCAACTCCTGCAGTAAAACCTTCAGAGGCTGTTAATAACACTGTTCCTGCTGAAGAGAACCCTGTTGTTAAGGAAAAGAATGGAGTGGTTGCTCCTGTTGAGGAAAAGAAAGAGTCTGTTGAAGAGAAGAATCAGGAAGGAGTTATTGTCGCTAAGGAGAAGCAGTCAATTGTTCCTTTGGTTATATTGATTTCAAGCATTGTTTTATTGATTGTTGGGATAACAGCTTATGTTATTAAAAGAAAAGGTTCTGGTAAGAAGGGTTCTGGTAATGGTTGGAACAAGTTTGTTGGTTTCTTTGTAGAGGAAGAGCCTAAGAAGAAGAGGAAGTAAGCGTATTTCCAATAAGAAGGCAGAGGTTATTGTGAGATGAACAATGCCAAATTTCTATCCACTTTGATACTTGCATTAACTGTTGGTGTTAGGGCTGGGTTAAGTTTTGATTTTGAGTCAGAGCGTCCTGTAAAGAGTGTTGATAGTTTAGTTGTTAATACTTCTAAAGAGTTTAGGACTGTGGCAAAAAAGAGCGAAGAAGCAGGAATAGAAGATATGCGGAAACTTTCAGGGATATCATCTCTTGAAGAAAGTTGGGCGTATCTACCAAAAGATTCAACGTTTATCGAGATTGGAGTTGATGAAAAATCTAGTGATAACGCTAATCCACACATGATGGTTGATATTCCTTATTTAGAAAAACTTTTGAAAATGTACGATGATATGACCATATACCATTTTCATCCGGTTATTTCTAAAAAACTTATTGATGGTGAAGTGAACAAATGGAAGAAACAAGGTTATTCTTACACTAATGATGAGGTTGAGTTTAGGATGTCTATTGCAAAATCAACTCCATCTGGTCCTGATTTAGGGTTTATGGTTGTTACTTCAGAATTTTTTTATTTGCATGGAACAACTAGTCCTAAAGCATCCATAAAAGAGAGAATTTGCTCAAAATATGGTGTTGCAGAGTTTTCTTTGACTGAGGAGGGTAGAGAATATTTTAAAGATAAAAATTTTAGCCAGTGTATGTTTGATGGCCAACTTTCCCATGCTTCTGCATATGTTTCATTCAGTAAACAAAGAGATAAATCTGCCCAGCCTGACCTTATTTCTGAGATTAAAAGATTTTGTAGACTTTTAAGCAATGAGGATATAAAAGTAGAATTTACTCCTTATTCAGATTTGGCACAGCCACAAGACTCTTTAGCTAGTTCTGCTAGATGACATCTCTTGTCTTAGGTATATTCCTTTGTCTAATATGTTTTTGATTACTATCCTTTCTTTGTGTGATATGTCATCTATTATTTTTCCGTAGCCTAAGTTTTCGTCTTTTTGGTTTTGTACTAGCACTAGTCCTTCTTGCGTGTTTGCTTTTATTATTCCTTTTCCGAATATGTCTCTTCCGCAGAGGAATAGCCATTCTGTGTTTTTGTTTATGAATATTTTGTTGTTCGACTTTTTTGCTATCAGTTCTATCAGTGCTGGGCTTGGCTGGAATGTTTTCCCTGTCGCTGTTCCTAAATACAATCCTATGCTGGATGGTTCTAGTTTTATCTTGTTTTTTGTCTCTAATAAATCTTGGTTTGCTAGGTAATAGTCTTTTCTTACTTGTATTATATCTTTTATTTCTTCTTGCGTGAATTGTTTTATGAATTTGTGTATCATATTATTTCTAGTTCTATTTGTGTGAGTTCCTTTACCCCACATATTACTTCTTTCTGTGTTTTGTCAAACGCCATGTTTTTTATTTTTCCTTGTAATATTTCTACTGACAGGTTTGCCAGTTCCATATCTTTTTCTATCCTTATTAGTTTGTCTTTTAGTCTTCTTTCTTCTACCAATAATCCTCCTGCTGCGCTTATGTCCTTATCCGTCCCTGCTAGTTCTTCTTCTACTTTCTTGTATTGTTTTACTAGTTCTTTCAGGTCTTGTTCTTGTATTTTTTGTATTGCTTTTATTGTTCTTATTTTCTTTTCGTCTTTCAGTTCTATCATGCCTTGCTCTAGATTATTTGATAGGTTTTCAAGCACTTTTAATATTTGTAATTCTTTGTCTTGTACTAGTGCTTTTACTGGGTATTCTAAGTATTCTATTATCAGTTTTGTGTCTTCTATGCTCATCCTCTCGTATTTCTTGAGTGAAGCGTCTAGTGGTGAGAATAGATTGAATAGTTTGCTTTCTTCTAGTCTTTTCTGGTTTTCTAATTCGTTTTTTCTGTTTTGCAGGTCGTTATAGTTTTCGTATTCTTCTCCTTCTCTTATTTTTTGCAGTTGTTCGTGTTCTTGTTCTCTTAATATTTCTAGTGCTTTCTTTCTTTTCTTCATGCTTTCCATCTCTTCAGTTATTGTTATTGTCATTATTTTTCCTTTTTCTATCTCTTTTATATCTTTCTTGATGTTTGTTATCTTTTTTATTCTTGGTTCTTTTGATAATTTTCTTATTTCTGTTGTTAAGCTTGATATGTTTTTCAGGTTTTTTGTGAGTTCTTCTAGTTGTTGATGGAATAGGTGTTGTGTTGCGTAATAGCTTTTTATCGTGTTCTTGGCTATCTGGTCTAGTTCTTCGTCAACAATTGCGCAGTATTCTTTTGCTGTTGTGTGGTTTATTCCTTCAGGAACTTGTATCCTTTCTAGGAATAGTCTTAGTCTTCGGGTGTAATTTTTTCTGTGTCCGTAAACTACTTGTTTGACTCTTTGTTGTATGTTTAGTTTTGGGTCTGGTTCTGCTTTTTCTAGAATTTCAAGGTTTTGTTCTAGTTCTTTTGTCTCGTGTCGTATCTCTTCTGCTCCTTGTCTTATTTTTGCGTTTATTTCTTCTACTTCATTCTTTATCTTGTTTGTGAACCAGTCAAACAGTTCTTCTAGTTTTACTTGTTCTTTTGCTTCTTCTTCTTTCTTGAACAGTTTTTTTATGAATCCTAGCATGTTGTTGCCTATTTTTCTCTTATATTTAAAGTTATTTGGTGGAAAGTCTTATAAAGGTTGAAAAAAGTGTTTGTGTCATGAAAAGATTGCATAAGAGAAAACCTTTGGAGCAGCAAAGGATTGCTTTGGATAGGATTAAGATTTTGTTTGAGCAGGCAAGTTCTAGTTTTGGTTCTGATCCTGAGCGTTCTGATAGGTATGTTGATCTTGCTCGTAAGATTGCTATGAAGTTTAAGGTGAAGGTTCCTTCTTTTATCAAGAGGCAGTTTTGCAAGCATTGTCATTGTTTTCTTGTGCCAGGTTCTAATTGTTCTGTTAGGCTGCAGAAGTCTAAGGTTGTCTATTTTTGTAGGACATGTAAGCATTTTATGAGGTTTCCTTATATTAGGGAGATTAAGGCTAAGAGAAGGAAGAAGTGAATTCTTTTATCGTCGATGGAGTGCTTTTTTAAGCACTATTTATTTACAATATTGTAAATATTATATGTTGTCCCACCATAGTGACAAAAATACCGAAAGATTTATATAGAAGTATTCTTTACTGATTAGTAACAGCAAATACCAGGGGTGACAAGTTCTCATCCCATCCCCCCGAGACTGCCTCTGGAAAGCTGTTTTTATTATCACAAAAAAAGGTGGAAAAAAATGGAACTTTCAGAACTGGTCAAGAATGTTGACACAAAGATTGAAGCGCAGGTTAAGGCGCAATATAATGACTATTCTGAGACATTGAAAGCCATCGAAGATAATGTCATCTAATCAAATGAGGTGTTGTTAAAATGGTTGAAAAAAGTAATTGTTTAGAGTCAATTGTTGATTTACCTGAAATTTTCTATAGAGATCTTAAGAAAGAAGTTGATGTAATGAATAGTTCTGGTTCAGTTCAAAAGCCTAAACAGCCTTTCAGTTTGAAAAGTGCTTTAAAATCATTTTTTGGCGGCGCAAAAGCTAATTCAGAGTATTTGACTGCTGCTGAAAACCTTGCTATTAAAGCTATTTCAGATAATAATTTTGATACAGCTAAGATGTGTGCTAGTTATTTGAAGATGCATAATAGTGAGCATGCAACTGAGCTTAGTAATTCTATTGGTACTAAAAAAGCTTATGTTGATGCTATTTATCATATTGTTTATGGCAGACCTTTTGATGCTGCTAATATTTATCATTTTTTAGTTGAGAGTTGTAAGAATGGTCTTTCTTCGGAGCAAAAAAAGGTTGTTGGAGAGACTTATCTTTGTGACATGTTTAACAAGACTTTGGAAGCTTCTCTTGATCTTGTAAGTAAGAATCCTAAGTTATCTTTTGATTATTTCAAGGCTTTTGTTGCTATGAATGATGAAGGAGTGATTGACACTTCTAAACAAAGCTTTGATGGTTTAGCTAAAACTGTTTTAAGTGAAGGTGTTAAACATGCTGCTAAATCTACAGATTTGTCTGCTGATGAGGTTTGTTATCTTCAATTTTATGAGTTGTTGAGTGATAAATTTGATGTTTCTGAGAGCACTATGAAAGATGGTGTCAGGCTTGGTTCTTATATTGCGCTGAAAGCTCATGCCATGAATGGTAATAATGATGCTGCTAAGGAAGAGTACGAGTTTTGCAGAAGCGAGTTGAAGAGCAATACTCCTTTTGGTGCTCCTTCGTTTTATTCGATGGATAATCTTAGGGAGCTTAAGAGTAAGGCTAGTAGTACTAAATTTGTTGGTAATGCTAGTGTTGATGACAAAAAAGAACCAGTTGTTGATAGAATGAGTGAACAAAATAATTTTTGAGGTGAATGATTATGAAATTAAGACAAACATTGGCGCAATCTTTTGGAAAGGTTAGGAGAGATATGGTTTCTGTGAAGATTTCTTTTACTGATTGGGTTATTTTTTTGAAGAGAAGGAATGATGTTTTGGAGCAGAAGATGCTTGCTTTGGAAAGAAAAGTTGATGAGCTTGAGCAAAGCAAGAATGTAGTGATTTACTAGGAGGGATTTAAGATGGATTTTTTTGATGATGATATGGAAATGATGGATAACATCAGGGAGTCTCAGAAGCCTAAGGATAACTTGAGGCTTTTGATGAACAGGAAGAACTTCGACAAGTTCGAGCTTGACGAGATACTGAATGATTTTTAGTTGATTTTTTCATGATTATTTTGGGATGTTTTAGAATATGATCAAGCAAAAAAGGTTGGAAGAATTACTTGGAGATCTTTTAGAAGGTAATGTTACTTACAACTTTTGTTTGCATTTCATTCTTACTTCTGTTGGTGTTGATGAGGATTCTATCAGGACTGTTCACAAGCTTTTGAACGGTTATGGGTTAGATAATTATAAGATAGCACAACAAGCTCAATTACTTGGAAAGAATCCTGAAACAATTCTAGCTAACTATGAAAGGCTCAAAAGTTTAGGGCTGAAAGATAGCACAATAGCAAATCATGCTGAATTGCTTGGAATGAACCATAAAACAATAGAAAAGAACTATCAAAGACTAAAAAGCTTAGGAATAAAAGATGACAAGATAGCAAGTCAAGCTCAACTGCTTGGAAAGAATCCTGAAACAATAGAAGCAAACTATCAAAGACTAAAAAGCCTAGGATTAAAAGACGAAAAGATAGCAACACTAGCTCAATTACTTGGAAATAATCCTGAAACAATAGAAGCAAACTATCAAAGACTAAAAAGCCTAGGGCTAAAAGACGAAAAGATAGCAACACTAGCTCAATTACTTGGAATACCACCTGAAACAATAGAAAAAAACTATGAAAGACTAAAAAGCCTAGGGCTAAAAGATGACAAGATAGCACAACAAGCTGCATTGCTTGGAAGAGATCCTGAAAGTATCGAAAGAAATTATCAAAGACTAAAAAGCCTAGGACTGAAAGATGATAAGATAGCAACAAATGCTGCACTGCTTGGGATGAATCCTGAAACAGTACAAGCAAACTATGAAAGACTTAAAAGTTTAGGGCTGAAAGATAGCACAATAGCAACAAATGCTTCATTGCTTGGAATACCACCTGAAACAATACAAAGAAAATATGAGTTTTGTGTTGGTTTGTTAAGGCAAAATTGTAAGGAACGAAGTTCGGGTAGAGATATTCTGTTTAAACACGCTGGCTTGCTCAGTCAATCCACAGATACTGTTGAGGCTAGTGTTCAGTTCTTGGATTCAACGAATATTGATTACCAAAAAGATTATCTTTTGGTTGGTAAAGTTCCTAACACTTTGAGGAAGAAGATGGCTTTTTTGCTAAAGGAAGTCTTTGATTACAGGAATGTTGAGGATAATAAGAAACAAGACGTTGTTCATGCTATGTATCAAATGGTTAGGGACAGACCGCAGTTGCTTGTTGATTCTGTTAAGACTTTGGAAAAGAAAGTTGATAAGTTAAGGGAGAAGGCTGTTGAGTATATTAGGTAATTTCGCAAAAGTTTTATAAAACGTTGTTGTTTCTGTGCTTTTTATGGATTATAATCTTAATCTTGATAAGGTTGTTGACATTATCAATAGTAAGAAGGCTAAGCTAGTGTGTTTGCAGTTACCTGATGGTTTGAAGCTTAAGGCTAAGGAAATCCAAGAAGTTCTAGAATCTAAGACTAAAGCTAGGATTGTTTTTTGGGCTGGTTCTTGTTTTGGTGCGTGTGATGTTCCAACTCACATAGAAAAGTTGGGTTTTGATTTGTTGTTTCAGTGGGGTCATTCTGGATGGAAGTCTTGAAGGTTAGGAAACTTAAGGGTTTTGAGACTATTGAGCATTTGCATATTAATCAGCACTATTTTGCTAAGGTTTTGCCTAATAAGTTAGTTTCTTTGAATAAGAATTTGAGAGCTAAAGTAATTAATAAGGATGATTTAGATGTAGATAAGGAAGTTGCTGTATTAATAACCAAAGTTTCTCCTCCTTTTAGTGTTGAGTGCAAAGTTATTGATCAAGAGTTTGAAATAATTGATGAGGATGCTAAGGATATTTCTTCTTTGAATTTGGAGGATGTTGGTAAGCGTTTTAGTTTTCATTGTGTTGTTGAGGAGATTTTCCAAACTTCTGGTCCTACATTATTTACCATATTTGATGGTAGTGGTGCTTTGACTGCTAAGAGTTTTGTTGGTCCTGGTAAAAGGGCTTTTCCAGAATTAGTTGAGAAGTCTGCTGTGAAAGCAAACGTTCTTGTTAGTGAGAGGGATGGTAATATTGAGTGTGTTCTTGAAAGTTTTGAGAGGTTAGAGGATGTTAAAGAGGATAAATTGCTTCAAAAGATTCAAGAAAAGCTTAATGAGAAGGCTGCTCCTTCTAATATTAGTTTCATGGTTAAGTCTGAAATTCTTGAAAAGTTAAGGCCTAAGATTGTTGAGTTAGCTAGAGAGATAAAGAAAGCTATTCTTGAATCTCGTCCTATTATTGTGAGGCATCATGCTGATTGTGATGGTTATTGTGGCGGTATTGCGATTGAGAGGGCTGTTATTCCTGCTATTGTTGACCAGCATAAGGATGAGAATGCTCAGTGGCGTTATTACAGAAGAGCTCCTTCTAAAGCTCCTTTTTATGAGTATGTTGATGTTATCAAAGACTTAGCTTTTGCGTTACAAGACATGGCTAAGTTTGGTTTGAAAGAGCCTTTAGTTATTTTGGTTGATAATGGTTCTACTGAAGAGGATATCATGTCTATTAAGAAGATTAAGATTTATGGTGCTAAAGTTGTTGTTATTGATCACCACTTTCCTGGCCTTTTAGTTGATGGTAAGGTTTTGGTTGATGAGTTCGTTGATGCTCATGTGAATCCTTATCTTGTTGGTGGTAATTCTAAGCTTACTGCTGGTATGTTAGCTAGTGAGATTGCTAGGTTCGTCAATAAGGATGTGGTTAATATTGATTTCTTGCCTGCTCTTGCTGGTGTTGCTGATCATTCTGATGGTTCAGAATTCAATCAATACATTGATATTGCTAAGAATAAAGGTTTTGATTTAGCTTATCTGAATGATATGGCTTTGTGTGTTGATTTTGAAGCGTACTATCTGAAATTCATTGAGGGTAGGGGTTTGGTTGATGACTTGTTGGGTTCTGATATTGCTAAGCATAAAAAGATTGTTTCTTTGATGATTCCTGATATTGTTGAGAAGAACGCTCAGCAGTTGGAGGTTGCTAAGCATTTTGCTATAGAAGAAGATTTAGGCAAATTGGTTTTAGTTAAAATTGACATCTTGAAGTGTTCGTTTGAGGGAGAATATCCTCCTCCCGGTAAGCTTGGTGGTTTGCTTCATAGGTTTATGGAGGAGAAGCATAAAAAACCAGTTATTACTCTTAGTGTGGGTGATAATTTCGCGAGTATTAGGGTTAGTGATTCTTTGACCGATTTTAATATTAATAGTATTGTTCATGAGTTGAGTAGTCTTAAGCCTTATTGTTTTGTTTCTGGTGGCGGTCATGAGCATGCTGGAAGCATAAAGTTTATAGAGTCTGGTAAGGTTGAGGTATTGGATTATGTTGTTGGGTGTGTGAAAAGATGTTAGAGAACTTTCTTGCTTCATTGTTTGTTGGTTTTGGAGTTTTTTGTGGTGTTTTCTTGGCTTTTATTGCTCCTGAAGAACTAAAGCCAGGTAATAAGTATTTTGTTTTTTTTAGGACTTTGTTATTTGTTTCTTTGGTTGCTGTTCTAGTGTTTTCTTTTTACACTTCTAACTTGTTGGTTGTTTTGTTTTGTTTATTGTCTTTGCTTGACTTGTTTTTGAATAAGATTTCTGAGATTCTGCGTTTTGGTTTTCTTGGTTTGTTTTTTTATTTTGGCTCTCAGATTGATTCATTGTCTATTCTTGTTTATTCGTTGATTTTCTTGTATGGTTTGCCTGCTGGTTCTCTTCTTGCTCATAAAGAGTCTGGCAAGAGATGGTTTTTTGTTTTGCTTAGGGCTTTGATTCCTTATCTCGTTTTCTTGTTGGTTGCTAATACTGCTGCAACTCTTTTTTGATTAGAATTAGTGTTTATCCCTATTTTGTTGCTTAATAAAATCTTTTTTTTATGAAGCTCATTGTTTCTGAAAGTATTCCATATCTGGTTATTCCTCCTGTGGTTAGTTGTTTCTTTTTTATTGCTTTTTTTAAGTCATCTTCAAATATAGTATACCCGTTTCCTATGTCGAATTTGAAGTGTGCGTCGCTTCCTCCTGTTCCTGTAAAACCGTACTTTTTTGCTATTGTTTGTGCTTTTTTGTTTTCGAATGGTAGTGCTTTTGAGTTGAATGTTTCTATGCAACATTTTTTTACTTTGATTATGTCTCCTTTGAATCTGCCTATTAGCCTGTATGGGTGTGCTATTGAGGTTATTGCTCCTTGTTGTCTTGCTTTGTCTATTACTTGGAAGAATTCTCTTTCTTTGATCTCTTCTGTTTGGTAATAGATTAGTAAGTCTCCCCAGTTTGTTTTTATTTCTGAGCCGATTATTATTTCAAAGTTTCTGTCTTTGTTTAGTTTTGATACTTCTAAAGCTCCTTTTATTGTGTTGTGGTCTGTTATTGCTATTCCTTCTAATTGTTTTTTTTGTGCTATTTTGAGAATTTCTGCTGGTTTTAGGCTTGCGCACTTTGAGTGGTATGTATGGATGTGCAGGTCGTATTTCATTTTACCATTTCTCGTTTCTTATATGTGTCCAGTATGCTATGTGGTTTACTATTATATGCAATAAGAAGTTCATTGCTAATGCTGTTATGAGTATGTTCCATCCTGGGAAATATATTAGGCTTACAAAGAGTATTGCTCCTAGTGTATAATCTATCTGGTCGAATGGTATCCATGGTTGTCCGGATTTTACTCCCACTCTTCGTTTGAAGAAGCTTTTTGCTAGGTCTCCCAGTATTGCTCCTAACCCTAATAAGAGTCCTATCCAGAACCAGTTTGAGTAATTAATTATGGTTATTGCTGCAAAAGTGTCTTTCAGCAAGAATTGTATGTAGGCTATTATTATTCCAAACATTACCGCAACTATTAGTCCTCTCCATGTCTTGTTTTTTCCGAATATTGGTTTTCCATTCAGTGTTTTGCCGAAATCGATCGGTTTTGCTAAGAATTTGAACATTTTCTTGCATATTACTGGTGCCATATTTGCAAAATATGCTGGCATCATGAAGTAGAAGGTTTTCAGAATTAATTCTAGTATCATACTATCACTATTGCGACTATTATCCCTAGTATTGCTCCTACTAATACTTGTAGTGGTGTGTGTCCTAAGATTTCGTTGAATTGTTCTTCTGGTTTTTTCTTGTATATTATTTTTGAGATCATGTTTAGGACTCGTGCGTGTTTTCCTGATTCTCTCCTTACCCCCATTGAATCTCTTAGTGTTATTAGGGTTAGTATTAGTGCTACTGCGAATACTGTGGTGATTCCATCTTTTATTAGTACTGCTACTGTTAGGCAGCACGTGACTGCTGTGTGCGAACTTGGCATTCCTCCCACTCCAAATAGTAAGTGGTTTATGTCAAACTTTTTTTCTCTGAAAAAGTTTATTGTTGTCTTTATTATTTGTGATGATAACCATGCTACTAAGCAGGCTATTATTACCTTGTTTGTCATTATTTGTGTTATGATTTGCATATCCATTATTATTTATTATTAAGAGTTAGGGTATAAAAATCTTTTGTATTTTTGATTATGGAAGGTTTTTGGAAAGTAATATAAATAGTTATAGTTTACGATTCTTATGGGGTGAGCGTGTTTGTCTAGTTTTATCAAGCAGTTTTTTTTGGAGCCTAAGAGTACTGGTGCTGTCGCTGCAGCATCTCCTAGTCTTGCTTCTTGTGTGACTAACCTTGCTGATTTATCCGCTGCTAAGGTTGTTGTTGAGCTTGGTCCTGGTAATGGTGTTATTACTGAGAGGATTGTTAAAAGTCTTAGGCCTGATGCCTTATTTTTTGCTCTGGAGATTAATCCTTCTTTTGTTGAGCAGACTAGGAAGCGTTGTCCTGGTGTATTAGTTTATCATGATTCAGCTGTTAACTTAAAGAAGTATTTGGATAAGCATGGAGTAAAAAAGTGTGATTGTGTCATTTCTGGCTTGCCTTATGCTAGTTTTGGTAAGGGTTTGCAGGAGGAGTTGATGTGTGCTGTTGTGGATTCTTTAAGTGTTGGTGGTAAGTTTTTGACTATTCCTTATTTTCATGGCCTTTTTCTTCCTAAGGGTAAGAGGTTTAGGGATCTTTTAAGTTCTAAGTTTGGTGTTGTTAATCAGAGTAAGGTTGTTTGGGATAATATTCCTCCTGCTTTTGTTTATCATTGCAGGAAGTAGTTTATTCTTTTTTCCATTCTTCTATGAATTTTTTTATTTCAGTCTTTTCTTTTTTTGGTATAAATAGTGGCGATAGTAGGTATAGGATTGATATGGCAAGCAGTGCTTCCCAGAAGTATCCTACAAACGCTGACGTTATTACCCCTATCACAAGTAATATTAATATTATTTTTGTTGCAAAATTTATTTTTCTTTTGTGGTGTCCGATGTAAGGGATTAGTGTTACGTTCAAAACAGAAACTATTAGTACATAAATTCCTGTCACTATTGGGTTTGTTGCTAGTTTTGTGTTTAGGAATGATACTATTAAGAATGCTGATGCTGGTCTTATCAAGCCTATCCAGTATCCTGGGTATTCTATGCGTTTTACATTAAATCTTGCTAGTCTTAAGCATCCGAATAATAAGGGTAGTGATCCGACAATTATTGCATACCATTTGTTATAATCATATAATATGAAGAATGTCATTATTGCTGGTGCCATTGAATAGATTACCAGGTCTGCTATGCAGTCGAATTCTGCTCCGAACTTGTTTTGTGTTTTTGTTTTTCTTGCAACAACTCCATCTAGCAGGTCAAACACTGCTCCTGCTATCATCAGCGCTGATGCTATCTGTATTTTGTGTTCGAATGAGAATAAGAGTACTGCAAACCCTAACAATATTGTTGCTATCGTGAAATAGTCTTTGAATTTTACAAACATTTTTTTCCTTCCTTCTTTAGTTTTCTTAGTGTCTTTTCTGCGCAGAATATGAAGTCGTATATCATTGCGTCATTCAAGTTCCCCATATTTGCTATCTGGAAGTATTTGTCTTTTAGTGGGGGTTTGCAGTCGTATATCAAAAATCCGAGTTTTTTGAGTTGGTTGTAGAATTTTTTGTAGTATATGTTTTCTGGTATTTTTATTGTGAGGATTGCATGTGATTCATTTCCATAGTTTGTGAGGAATTTGAATCCTAACCTCATCAGTTCGTTTTTTATTATTGAGTTTCTTTTTATGTATTCTTTTCTTCTTTTTTCTGTCCCTTCTTGAAGTAATTCTTTCACTGCTTGGTTTAGCGCGTAGAAGCTTATGACGTTTGGTGTGTATGGTGTCTGATTTTGTTCCTCTAAATATTTGTGGTGTTTGTGTAGATCCAAATAATAATTTCTTGGTTTTATTTTTGATGTTGTTTCTAGCAAAGAGTTTTTTATGCATATTATGCTTATCCCGCTTACTGAGTGTATGCATTTGTTTGCGCTTGTTATGCATGCTGATATGTTGTCTTGTTTCACATCTATTTTTTCTGCTCCTAAGCTGGATATTGCATCCACTATTAGGTATACATTGTGTTTTTTTGCTAGGCTTCCTATTTCGTTCACAGGGTTTAGTAGTCCTACTGATGTTTCGTGGTGGTTCATTGCTATTGCGTAGATTTCCTCGTCCCGCAACTTTTGTTTTACATCTTGCAAGTTTATGTTTTCTGCCCAGCTATATTTTAGGTGTGTCGTTGGTATGTTGTGGAGGTCTAGTATTTCTTTTAGTCTTTCTCCGAATGCTCCATTGCTTATTACCAATACTTTTTTTCTTGGTGGTATTGTTGATGACAGTACTGCTTCTAGTCCTGCTGTTCCTGAGCCGCTTATGAATATTATCTTGTAGTTCTCGTCTGCTTTGAATAGTTTTAGGCAGTTCTTTTTTAGTGTTGCTAATAGTTTTGAGAAGTCTTCATCTCTGTGGCATATGTCATATTGTATCATCGCATTTTTTACTGTGTTTGTCGTCATTACTGGTCCTGGGTTCATCAGTATGTATCTGTCTTGTTTTTTGTGTTTCAGCAGTTTTTTTATGTATACTTCATCTTGTTTTTTGTGGTTTGTTTTCAGGATTTTTGCTTTTTTTATCATTAGGTCTATATTGTTTTTTATGTAGTATCTTTTTATGTAGTTTAGTCTGAAGTAGAATCTTGTTTTCGAGATTCCTAGTTTCTGCATGATTTTTTTGAATGATATCTCGTTGTTGCCTGATTTGTCTATTAGGTCTGTAATTTCTTTTATTGAATACTTTTTCGTTATGTATTCTTGTGTTATCTTGTCTAGGTCTTCTTTTGGTCTTTCTAGTAATTGCTGGAATATTTTTCCTAGGTCATTCCTTGACAGGAATGGGCTGTATTTTTTCAGGAGTTGTTTTACGTTTTTGTTGTTGACTGATAGTTTCATTATCTGTTTAGAACTCTGCTTTGTTTAAAAATATTTTGGTTTTTTCCCGTTAAATAACCTTTTTGCAGGAAATTCAGTATTCTGCCAGGATTGTTGTTCCTGCTTCTACTTTTTGTCCTTTTTCTACTCTTATCTTGACTGTTTTTGGCATTATTATCGTCACTTGGCTTCCTAGGTGTATTCTTCCTATTCTTTGTCCTTTTATGACTTTTTGTTTTTCTTTGACCCAGCATTCTATACGTCTTGCTAGGAATCCTGCTATTTGTATTACTTTTATTTTTCCTATCTTTTTGTGGTTGATTAATATCTCATTTTTTTCATTGACTAATCCATTGTTTACATTTTTTACTGGTAAGAATTTTCCTTTTGAATAACTTATTTTTTCTATTTCTCCTTCTATCGGTGCTCTGTTTACATGGACGTCTAGTGGGTTCATGAATATTGATATCATGTAGCACTCTTCTGCTACATCTTTTGTTAGAGTATATATCTTTCCTGTTAGTCCTTTCTGCACTTTTATTCCTGCTACATCATTGTTTTTTATCTCTTTTATTTC
>Ga0315291_10006107_pt1 | contig 14988 bp, 14 predicted proteins | sample YL17G12_20_MG_FD_203070 | JGI IMG/M metagenome (GOLD analysis project Ga0315291, IMG submission 203070) | Sediment microbial communities from Yellowstone Lake, YNP, Wyoming, USA - YL17G12_20 | ecosystem: Environmental > Aquatic > Freshwater > Lake > Sediment | place: USA: Wyoming | collected...
TCAAGATCCTGAAGCTGGCCAAGGGGTATTGGGGCGCCAAGGGCCGCAATCACCGGACAGCCAAGGAAGCGGTGGAGAAGTCCCTCCAATACGCCTATCGCGATCGGCGGGCCAAAAAGAGGGAATTCCGGACGCTCTGGATCATCCGGGTCAAGGCGGCCGCCATGGCCAACGGCATCACCTACAGCCGCTTTATCCAAGGTCTGAAGAAGCTCAACATCGAGCTTGACCGGAAGGTCCTGGCCGATCTGGCCGTCCGGGCGCCTGCAACCTTCGCCGTCATCGCGGAAAAGGCGAAGGCGGCCGTGGCCGCGGCCTGATCCGGCGACATGACGAACCTCAAGGGCAAGATCGAGGAATTCAAGAAAAAGTTCGCGGAGGAGTCCGCCCGGATCCGGGACGGAAAGGGCCTGGCCGAACTCCGGAACGAATTTCTGGGCCGAAAGAACGGTTGCCTGACGTCCCTTTTCGAGGACATGAAGGGCCTCTCCGCCGCGGAGAAGCCCGGAGCCGGATTGCTCATCAACGAGTTTAAGGACCACGTCCGGGAAAAGCTCGCCCTTCTCGAAGCGGGGCTCTCCGGGAGTGTCCGGGCGGTCCGGTCCGTCGATCTGACCCTCCCCGGGAAGAGCCTCTATTGGGGGGCGCCCCATCCCGTCGTTCTCTTTCAACAGGAGATCGAGAACATCTTCATGGGGATGGGATTCGCCATCGAGGACGGGCCCGAGATCGAGACGGACTATTACAACTTCGAGGCCCTCAATTTCCCGCCCCACCATCCGGCCCGGGACAGCTGGGACACGCTCTATATCACGGACAACCTGCTCCTCAGGACGCACACCTCGCCCGTCCAGATTCGGGTCATGGAAAAAAAGAAGCCGCCGATCCGGATCATCATCCCCGGACGCGTCTACCGGCGGGAAACCACCGACCCGACGCACCTACCGATGTTCTACCAGGTCGAAGGCCTGGTCGTGGATGCAGGGATCACCTTCGCCCACCTTAAGGGGACCCTTGAATACTTCCTCAGGACGATGTTCGGCGAGAAGCTCAAGATCCGCTTCCGGCCGAGCTTCTTTCCATTCACCGAGCCCTCGGCCGAGGTGGACATCGAGTGCATCGTCTGCGGGCAGAAGGACAAGTCCTGCCGGGTCTGCGGCGGGACGGGCTGGAAGGAGATCCTGGGGGCCGGCATGGTCAACCCGCAGGTCTTCAAGAACGTCAATATCGATCCCGAGAAATACTCCGGCTGGGCGTTCGGCATGGGGATCGACAGGACGGCCATGCTGTCCTATCAGATCCCCGAGATGCGTTTCTTCTATGAGAACGACCTCCGGTTCCTAAGGCAGTTCAACCTCAAATGAAGATCAGCCTGGATTGGCTCAGGGATTATGTCAAGGCGGACCTCCCGACGCCGGAGCTCCTCGAACGGCTGACCATGATCGGCTTGATGGCCGAGAACGCCGAGGAGAGGGACGGGGATACGGTCGTCGAGGTGGAGACCTACGCCAACCGGCCCGACACGCTCGGCCATCTCGGTATCGCCAGGGAAGTCGCGGTGATGCTGGGAGAAAAGCTCGCCGAAAAGGCCTGGCCGGTCGACGAGCTCCCGGAGAAGATCTCTGACCTCACCGACGTCCAGATCTACGACGAGACGCTCTGCCCCAGGTACTGCGCCATGCTGGTCAAGGGCGTCAAGGTCGGTCCGTCTCCCGACTGGCTCCGCCGGAGGATCGAAGCCATGGGCTTGAGGCCCATCAACAACATCGTCGACGTCTCGAACTACGTCCTTTTCGCCACGGCCCAGCCCCTCCACGCCTTCGACTTCGCCAAGCTCCGCGGCGGCCGGGTCATCGTCCGCAAGGCCCAGAAGGGCGAGACCCTGAAGACTCTCGAGGGCGCGAAGATCGAACTCGCCCCGGAGATGCTGGTTATTGCCGACGAAGCCGGGCCCGTCGCCCTGGCCGGCGTCATGGGCGGCGAGGAGTCGGCGGTTACAGAAGCGACCCAGGACGTCTTCCTCGAGAGCGCCTGCTTCGATCCCGTCTCGGTCCGGATGACCGCCAAAAAAACGGGGCTCACCACGGACGCGTCCTACCGCTTCGAGCGGGGGTCGGACATCGCCTTCCCGCCCCGGGCGGCCTTGATGGCAGCTTCGCTCCTTTGCGGCTTCGGCGGGAAAGCGGCCAAGGGCATCCTGGACGTTTACTCGAAGCCCCGGAAGCCCAAGTCCGTCATCCTCCGCCGCAGCCGCATCTCCGACCTGCTCGGCGTCGAAGTCCCCGAGGACCGGGTCCTGCGCATCCTTGGGGACCTCGGTTTCAAGGTCGAAGAGAGCCGGAAAGGCGTCTGGCGGGCCGAAGTCCCGTCGTTCCGGGTGGACATCGAGCGTGAGGCTGACCTCATCGAAGAGGTGGCGCGCTTCTATGGCTACGACAAGATCCCCAGCGAGGTGACGCCACTTGCGTCATTCGAGCCGCCCGTCAACAAGAAGCGGGAGAAGGTCCAGAAACTGCGCCAGGCCCTCCTCCACCAGGGTTTGGACGAGGTCATCAACTTCAGCTTCTCGGACCCGGAAAAAGAATCCGGCGTTGCTAGCGGCCGGGAGCCCATCGCGATCCGGAACCCCATTTCGTCCAGGTCGGCGAGCCTCCGGACGAGCCTCGTCATGGGCCTGCTCGAGAATGTCGTCTGGAACCTGAACCGGGGGCTCGAAGGGGTCCACATCTTCGAGTTCGGCAACATCTATTTCCGGAAGGATGAAGCCTATCAGGAACAGTTCACGCTCGGTCTGATGACGACGGGTCTTTGGGGCCGGCCCCACTGGCAGACCCGGGCCGGCGAGACCGACTTTTTCGTCCTCAAAGGGGCGGTCGAAGCCCTGATGTCCGCTTTAAGGTACGAACCCTTCTCCTTCGCCGACGCCGCCCACCCTTTCTTCGAGGAGGGCGCTTCGCTCGCCTTGGTCTACAAGGGCGAGACGGTCGGCTGCCTCGGCGTCGTGAAAAAGTCTTTGCGGGATTTGTATTCCCTTGGAGGGACGGTTTACGCCGCCGAGATCAACTTGGCCGGCCTCATGGAAAAGCAACCGAAGCCCTTCCGGTTCACACCCGTCGCCAAGTTCCCCGGGGTCAGCCGTGACCTCTCGTTCCTGGCGGACCGGGACCTGTCCTATCAGGACATCCGGACGGCTGTGGCCAAATTATCGGTCCCCTTTCTCGAGGGGTTCGAGCTCACAGACCGTTTCACCGGGCCGTCGATCCCCGGGGACAAGGTCAGCCTGTCCATCCGGTTTCGCTACCGGAGCCCCAAGCGGACGCTCCTTGCCGAAGAGGTCGACAAATCCCAACAGGACATCATCGGCCACCTGAAGGCGGCCCTGAATATTCAGCCCAGGGAGGGAGGAAAAATTGACAACCGAGATTGACAGAATTAAAATACTCGAAGGGAAGATCTCCCAGGTCGTCGAGTATATCAACAAGCTCTCGGCCGAGAACGATAAGCTCCGCCAGCAGCTCAAGGAGCTCAAAACGGACAAGAAGGAGTTCGAAGAGCAGGGCCGGAAGGTCGTCCGGCTGGACGAAGAGCTGAAGAAGTGCGAGGGCGAGAGGGAAGCCATCAAGGGGAGGATCGAGGCCATCATCAGCCAGATCGACCAGCTCGGAATATGATTGACAAAATCATCGACATCGAGATCTACGGACAAAAATACCGAATCCGGGTCAAAGGAGATGAGGATGAAAAATATATCGGCCACTTGACTTCGTACGTCGATCAGAAGATGCACGAGGTGGCTGTGAAATCCAAGTCCGCGGACACGACGAAGATCGCCGTCCTGGCGGCCCTCAACATCGCGGACGAGCTTTTCTTAAGCCAGAAGAAACTCGATCAACTGAACGAAGCCATTGGCCACATGGAAACGGAGATTGAAAGTTTGGAGGTTCATCTTTTAGAAGATGAAAACACATACAAGAGCCTGGGGAAAGTCACTTCTTAGTTTTGGACCCGTCGTCCGGACATACATAGATGATGCTGAACCGCGCCGCCGCGGGGCCGCCGCGGATTATCCTGCGAGGGTTCCCGGGGACGCCGCCGGGCGTTCTTCCCCCGCGGGGCCGTTTCTTCACATGTGACTCGTTTCCCCGGCCTCCATTCGATCGTCTCCTCGGATCTTAGAAGGAGGTGACAATCGTGAACGTTCCAATCTATGTTTACCCCGGCGCTGCCGTAATCATCATCCTGCTGGCGGTCGTGATCATCCTTGCCCTGAAAAGGAAGGACGCCGCCCGCCGCACCGTCGAGGTCGAGGAAGAGGTCAAGGCGGTCCTGGCCAGGGCGGCCGGGGATGCCGAGAAGATCAAGCGCGAAGCGGCCATCGAAGCCAAGGAGAAGGACCTGGCCCGTCAGGCCGATTTTGAAAATCATACCCGTGAACAGCGGCGAAAGATCAGCGAGACCGAGCGCCGGCTCATCAATAAGGAGGAGAACCTCGAGAGGCGTTTTCAGTCCATCGAGCGGAAGGAGCGAGACTTCTCCCAAAAAGAGCGCCATCTCCAAGACAAGGAGAAAGAGCTCGAAAATCTCGAATCGAAGATCGGCGAGGCCGTCCAGAAGCAGGTGGCCGAGCTGGAACGGATCTCCGGGCTGACCCAGGAGGAGGCCAAGGCCACCCTCATCAAGAATATCGAAGACGAGGCCCGGCTCGAGGCCTTTCAAACCGTCCGGCGCATCGAGGAGGAGGCGAGGGAGAAGGCCCAGGCCTCGGCCCGCGAGGTCATCGTCAACGCCATCCAGCGTTCAGCGGCCGAACACGTCGTCGAGAGCACGGTGTCCGTCGTCGATCTCCCCTCCGACGATATGAAGGGCCGGATCATCGGCCGCGAGGGCCGGAACATCCGGGCCCTGGAGCAGGCCACAGGCGTCGACATCATCGTCGACGACACGCCCGAGGCCGTCATCCTGTCGAGCTTCGACCCCATCCGCCGCGAGCTGGCCCGCCTGTCCATCGAGAAGCTGGTTATGGATGGGCGCATCCACCCGGCCAGGATCGAGGACATCGTTGAGAAGGTCAAGGCGGACCTCGAACAGAAGATCAAGGAAGAGGGCGAATCCACGGTCCTGGAGCTCAAGGTCAACAACGTCCATCCCGAGCTCATTAAGCTCCTGGGAAAGCTCAAGTACAGGACGAGCTACGGCCAGAACGTCCTCCAGCACTCCAAGGAAGTGGCCATGCTGTCGGCTTTGATGGCCCGCGAGCTCGGGGCCGATGTCAACGTCTCCCTCCGGGCCGGCCTGCTCCACGACATCGGCAAGGCTGTGGACAAGGATGTCGAGGGCACGCACACCGAGCTCTCCGTCGAGCTGACCAGGAAATACGGCGAGAACGAGAAGGTCATCCAGGCCATCGCCTCGCACCACCGGGACGTCGACTTCCCGTCGATCGAGGCCGTCCTCATCCAGTCGGCGGACACCCTGTCCGCGGCCCGGCCGGGGGCGCGGCGCGAACTCCTGGAGACCTACATCGAACGCCTGCAGAAGCTCGAGGAGCTGGCCAACAGCTTCGAGGGCGTCTCCAGGTCGTTCGCCCTCCAGGCGGGGCGCGAGATCCGGATCATCGTCGAGAGCCATAAGGTCTCAGACGACCGGGCCTCGCTCATCGCCAAGGACATCGCCGCCAAGATCAAGAACGAACTGGACTACCCGGGTCAGATCAAGGTCACGGTCATCCGGGAGATGAGGGCGGTGGAATATGCCCGCTAAGGCAGGCGTCCTCTTTTTAGGGGACATCATCGGTCAACAGGGCCGGAGGGCCGTCCAGCGGTTCCTGCCCCAGCTCGTCAAGAAATTCGCGCCGGCGATCGTCATCGCCAACGGCGAGAACGCGGCCGGCGGCGTCGGGATCACCGAGGAGATCGGCCGGGACCTCTTCCTGCAGATCGACGTCCTGACCTCCGGCAACCACATTTGGGACAAAAAGGAGGCCTTGCCCTACCTCGAGCGCGAGCCGCGGCTCCTTCGTCCGGCCAATTACCCGGCGGGGAACCCCGGCCGCGGCAGTTATATTTACCAGGACGGCGGCGGCGTCAAGATCGCGGTGCTTAACCTTCAGGGCCGGGTCTTCATGGAGGCCATCGATTGTCCCTTTCGCAGGGCGGACGCGGAGGTTGAGGCCCTGGGCCGGGAAACGCCCATCATCATCATCGACTTTCACGCCGAGGCGACCTCGGAGAAGCAGGCCCTCGGCTGGTATCTGGACGGCCGCGTCTCGGCCGTCATCGGGACCCACACTCACGTTCCGACCGCGGACGAAAAGATCCTCCCCGGCGGGACCGCCTACGTCACAGACGCCGGCATGTGCGGCGGCTACCATTCGGTGATCGGCATTCGGAGAGAGCAGGCGCTGCAGAGGTTCCTCACCGGTCGGCCCCAGCGGTTCGAGCCGTCCAAGGAAGGGCTGGCCCTGTCCTGGGTGTTCATCGAGGTCGACGCCAAGACGGGACGGGCCCAGTCCATCAAGAGAGGTACTTTGATCGAGGAGAAAGTTGACGAATAATGATCCCGTGAAGCCGGATACGATCTATTCGGTTTCGGCGGTGACCGAGATCATTAAGCTCACGCTGGAAACCGCTTTCCCTGTTCTCTGGGTAGAGGGCGAGATCTCGAACTTCCACCGCCACTCCTCCGGACATCTCTATTTCACGCTCAAGGACGCCAAGAGCCAGCTCAGGGCGGTCATGTTCCGCTTCGAGGCGCGCAAGATCGCCTTCGACCTCAAGGACGGCCTGAAGGTCGTCTGCCGGGGGAGGATCAACGTCTACGAACCGCGGGGCGAATACCAGATCGTCGCCGAGGTCATCGAGCCCAAGGGCAAGGGCGCCCTCCAGCTGGCTTTCGAACAGCTCAAGGAGAAGCTCCGGGCCGAAGGCCTCTTCGATCCCGAACGCAAAAAGGCACTTCCGCTCAGGCCTCGGACGATCGGCGTTGTCACCTCGCCCCGCGGGGCGGCCATCGCCGACATCCTGAGGATCCTGGAACGACGGTACGCCCGTCTCCACATCATCATCTACCCGGCCAAGGTCCAGGGGGAAGGGGCGGCGGCGGAGATCGTCGAGGGGATCGATTACCTGGGCGCACTTCCGGGGATCGACGTCATCATCGTCGGGCGCGGCGGCGGCTCGATCGAGGACCTCTGGGCCTTCAACGAGGAGCCGGTCGCCCGGGCCATCGACCGTTGCCCGGTGCCCATCATCTCGGCTGTGGGCCATGAGGTTGATTTCACGATCGCCGACTTCGTGGCGGACATTCGCGCCTCGACGCCGTCGGCGGCGGCCGAGATGGTCATCGAGAAGGAGCAGGCCTTCGAAGAGAAGATTACGGGCTTGGCCGAGCGGGCCGCCCGGTCGGTGAAGTCCTTGATCCAGGAGCGGCAGAACGCGATCGTCACCCTCACCCACCACCGCATCTTCCAGGGCTTCAAGGTCAAGGTCCTCAACCTCGAACAGCGCGTGGACGAGCTCGAAACGCGCGCCTGGAAGGTTATCCGGGCCGAGAAGCAGACGCTCGCCGAGAAGCAGGCGGCGGTCCTGCTGGCGACTGAGCGGCTCCGGAACAGGATCGGCGAGAAGCTCAAGGCGCTCGGGGCGCGCTGGGAGACCCTGTCCGCGGGCTTGCACGCTCTCAGTCCGCTGGATATACTGAAGAAGGGCTACACACTCTGCTGGAAGGAAGATGGCTTCCGCCTGGTCCGGAAGCCTGGCGAGGTCGCCGGGGGGGACGATGTCATCGTCTCCTTCGCCAAGGGCGAGCTTGCCTGCAGAGTCCGTGAGGTCGACGAGACGAGGACCCTCGAATCCAGGCTGGCAAAGGAGAACTCATGACGACCATCAGTTTCGAAAAGGCTCTGGACGATCTGGAACAAGCTGTGGCCAAGCTCGAGAAGGGCGGGATCCCGCTCGCCGAGTCTTTGGCGCTATTTGAGAAGGGTGTCAAGCTGGCCCGGTTCCTGCGCGGAGAGCTCGACAAGGCCGAGAGGAAGGTCGAGATCCTCCTTAAGGACGGGAAAGGCGGGGTCAAGTCCGAGGACTTCGAGCTCGAGGACGAAGAGGGCGGGGAAAAGAAGAAGGCCGCGGCGAAGGGCAAGACCGGGCCGGTCGACGAGGGCGAGGTCGAGCCTGACAAAGGCGGGGAGCTTTTTTAAGCACGATGAAAGATATTCGCGCGGCGGATTTCTTGCGGGAGATGAGAGCGGCGGTCGACCGGGAACTCGAGAGGCTCCTCGAGGGCGGGCTGGGATCGCGCCTCTTCGAAGCGATGCGCTACGCCGTGCTGCCCGGGGGGAAACGGTTCCGGCCGTTGCTTCTCGTCGCGTCGGGAGAGGCGTTCGGCGGGGACGGGCGTGCGCTCATTCCTTATGCGTGCGCCGTCGAGCTCATCCACAACTATTCGCTCGTCCATGACGACCTGCCCTGCATGGATGACGATGACATGCGACGCGGCCGCCCGTCCTGCCACAAGGCGTTCGGGGAGGGGCAGGCGCTTCTCGTGGGCGACGGCCTGCTGTCCCTGGCTTTCGAAGTGCTGGCCGGAGCGCCGGCGGGGGCGGTCGGGTCCGGGCGCAAGGAACGGGCGGTCCTAGAGATCGTTCGGGCCGCGGGCGTCAGGGGCATGATCGAGGGGCAGTGGCTCGACATCGGCTATGGGGGGGGCGCGGCCGACAAAACCTCCTATGACAATCTCGTTTCCAAGAAGACGGGCGCGCTAATCCTGGCCGCGGCCAAGGTCGGCGCCGTCCTGGGCGGGGCGGACGCGGCTGAGCTTCCGGTCATGGAAGAATTCGGACGGAACGTCGGCCTGGCTTTTCAGCTGAAGGACGATCTCCTGGACTCAGGGAAAGAAACTGAGAGCGGCGAAGCGCGGACACGGCCGAACTTCGTGGCTCTGTTCGGGACCGAGGGAGCGAAGGAAAGGCTGGGGCGTGCGGTCGGCAGGGCCGTCGCGGCCCTGGATGGAGCGTCCATTCGGTCGGAGGAACTCAGGCATCTCGCCAGGGGGTTGCTTGTCCTTGACGAAGGCGGCGGCCATGAGTAGGCTCCTCGACACCCTCCGCCTGCCGGGGGACATCAGGAAGCTCCCCATCAAGGAGCTTTACCACCTGGCCACCGAGATCCGGGCCGAGATCGTCGACACGGTCTCGAAGAACGGCGGCCACCTGGCATCGAACCTCGGGGTCGTTGAGCTGACGCTGGCCCTCCATTACGTCTTCGATTCGCCGCGCGACAAGTTCATCTGGGACGTCGGGCACCAGTGCTATACGCACAAGATTCTCACGGGACGCAAGGAGGCGTTTTGCGGGCTCCGACGGTTCGAGGGGGTCCTGGGATTCCCGTGCCGGGAAGAAAGCGAGCACGACGTCTACAACACGGGGCACGCTTCGACGGCGTTGTCGGCGGCGCTGGGTATGGCCGTGGCCAGGGACAAATTGAATGAAGACTTCAACGTCGTGGCCGTCGTCGGCGACGGGAGCCTGACGGGCGGGGCGGCCTTGGAAGCCCTCAACCAGGTCGGCCACATCCGCGAAAGACTTATCATAGTCCTCAATTTCAACGAGATGTCCATCTCCCCCAGCGTGGGGGCCATCTCCAAGTACCTGTCCTACCTCGTCTCGGGCCAGCACTACCTGAAAATAAAGGACCAGGCAAGGTCCTTCCTCAAGGGCCTTCCCAAGATCGGCTGGCCCCTGATCAAGGCCGCCCGGGGGGTCGAAGAGCTCATCAAGAAGACCTTCTTCCCGGGCCTCTTCTTCGAAGAGCTGGGCATTAGGTACATCGGGCCCGTCCATGGACACAGCCTGGGGTCGCTCATCGAGGTCTTCGAGCTGGCCAAAAAATACGACGGACCGATCATGATCCACTGCGTCACCCAGAAGGGGCGGGGCTACGCGCCCGCCCAGAGCAACCCGGAGCGGTTCCACGGCGCCGGGCCGTTCGACATCGCCACGGGCGAGCCGCTGAACCAAGAGGCGGTCGCGTCGTTCTCGTCGGTCTTTGGGGACGCGGTCCTCGAGGCCGGGAAGAAGGACGTGAAAGTCCTGGCCATCACGGCGGCTATGACGGAGGGGACCGGGCTCCACAAGTTTGCCGAGAAATACCCGGAGCGCTTCTTCGATGTCGGCATCGCCGAACAGCATGCGGTCATCTTTGCGGCCGGGCTGGCGGCGAGCGGTTTCAAGCCGGTGGTGGCCATCTACTCGACGTTCCTCCAGAGGGCCTACGACCAGGTCTACCACGACGTCTGCCTCCAGGACCTGCCGGTCGTCTTTGCGCTCGACCGGGCGGGCATCGTTCCCGACGACGGGCCGACGCACCAGGGGATCAACGACATTGCTTACCTGCGGCACATGCCGAATATGATCGTCATGGCGCCGAAGGACGAGAACGAGCTCCGGCACATGGTCCATGCGGCGCTGAAGTACGGACGCCCGGCCGCGGTCCGGTTTCCGAAGGGGCATGGACTCGGGGTCGTGATGGACAGCGGCGTACGGGAGGTGCCGCTCGGGAAAAGCGAACTTCTGAAGGATGGGAAGGACCTGTTCGTGGCGCTCGGGAGCATGGTTGCGCCGGCGCTCGAGGCAGCGGAAGAGCTTGAAAAACGGGGAATCTCGCTGGCCGTCGTCAACGCCCGGTTCGCCAAGCCGCTCGACGAAGAGATGATCTTGCGCTTCGCGCGCGGGGGAGCGCGTGTCGTGATTACGGCGGAAGAGGGCATTGTGGCGGGCGGGTTCGGGAGCGCCGTGCGCGAACTGCTGGACGCGAACGGCTGTTTCGACGTCCGCTTCCTGGCGATCGGGCTCCCCGTCGAGATCTATCCCTGCGGCAAGGTCGAACAGATCAAGCGGATCTATGACCTCGACGTGCCCGGGCTCGTCGAGCGGATCCGGGCGTTTTACCGGCTGTGATCGCGGGCTGCGTTCGCAGGCTTGCGACCAGTATCCATGTGCCATACCGTCCAAGCCCCCAACCAGCACCAAACGAAAGAGAACCCGTGTTTATAACGGCACTTCGCCCGCGCCGACATGGCGCATATTCCGCGCGGAATGCGAAAATCCAACCAAAAAGCTCCGTTTAAAGCTATAATAGGCAAGCGTGAGTTAAGACGATATGAAACAACGCGCCGACCAACTCCTGGTTTCCCGCAGGCTCGCCGCGAGCCTCGAAAAAGCGCGGGCGCTGATCATGGCCGGCCTCGTGTCGAGCGGCGTGGAGCGGGTCGAAAAGGCTGGAACGATGCTGGACGCGGAGGCGGAGATCGTAATCAAGAAAACGCTTCCTTACGTCAGCCGGGCCGGCGCGAAGCTTGCGCAGGCGTTGGACGCGTTCGGAGTCGACCCGGCCGGGAAGGTTGCGGCCGATATCGGGGCGTCGACAGGCGGGTTCACGGACTGCTTGCTCCAACGCGGTGCGAGGACGGTCTATGCCGTCGACGTGGACACGAAACAGCTCGACTGGCGGCTGAGGCGCGACAAGCGCGTCGTCCTCATCGAAAAGAACGCCCGCAATCTCGTTCCGAGGGACTTAAAAGAGCGGCCGGACATCGTCACGTTGGACGTCTCCTTCATCTCCATCCTCAAGGTCCTGCCGGCGCTGAAGAACGTCCTGGCGGGCGTGAGAGGGCGAGCGGGCGGAAGCGGGCAGGCGAAGGCGGGAGAAGGCGCGCTCCTAACCCTCATCAAGCCGCAGTTCGAGGCGGACCGGGGGCAGGTAGGGAGGGGCGGGGTCGTGCGCGATCCGGCCGTCCATGCGAAAGTCCTGGAGAAGGTCATCATCGGGGCGGAGGAAGCCGGGTTCAGGGCGCGAGGACTTGTGCGATGCGCGACCCGCGGCCGGACGGGGAACAGCGAGTTTTTTGCGCATTTTTTATTGAGCGGGGATAGGGGCGCGGCGGTGAGCGCTCTTATCAAGGAGGTCATCGGCGATGAGTAAGATCGGTCGAGTCGGGTTCGTCATCAAGCCGCACGCTCCGGGCGTTGAAGATGTGCTCCGGGACCTCGTGGCCTATCTCGGGGAGAGGGGAATCGAAAGTGTCCTCGAGGACACGGCGGCGCTGAAGCTCGGGCGGGCGCGGGGATTGGCGCGGGAGACGCTTCCGGAGAAAGTGGATTTGGTCGTGGTCCTGGGCGGTGACGGGACCCTGCTCAGCGTCGCCTATAGGGCGGCCCGGGCGGGTGTCCCGGTCATGGGCGTTAACCTGGGGCGGCTCGGCTTTCTGACCGAGATCCCGGTGACCGAGGCGCGGCTGGTCCTGGATTCGATGCTGACGGGCAAGGCGGAGAGCATTATCAGTCCGAGGCGGCTCATCGAGGCACGCTGCCGGCGGAAGGTCCATTTGTGCCTGAACGACGTCGTCATTAACAAGGGCGCAAAGTCGCGCATGATCCAGATCGCCATCCGTATCGACGATGAGGAGGTCGCCGGGCTCAAGGCCGATGGGGTGATCGTGTCCACGCCGACGGGGTCGACGGCCTATTCGCTGTCGGCGGGCGGGCCGATCATCCAACCGAGGGTGCCGGCCGTCGTCCTGTCGCCCATCTGCCCGCACACGTTGACTTTCCGACCGATGGTCATCTCGACGGACTCGACGATCGGGCTGAAGCTCATCACGGACGGCGAGGAGGTCTACCTGACGCTCGACGGTCAAAGGGGCGGGTATCTCAAAAAGAACGACGAGGTCGAGGTCCGAACCTCGCCGCTCGAGCTCAAGCTCGTGACCTCGCCCAAGCGTAACTATTTCAATCTGGTCAAGGAAAAGCTCGGCTGGGCCGAATAGGGGTCAGGTCTCAACTTTTGACAAAAAAGTCAAAAGTTGAGACCTGACCCCTTCTTTTAACTTCCCGATTTTGATAACATGGGGAGCACATCCCGGATTTCACTGCGGGAACCCTTGAACGAGGAGGCACGATGAGAGTTTTGATCACGGGCATCACGGGATTCGCCGGGAGCCACCTTGCCGAGTACATCCTGTCCAACCATTCCAGCGTCGATGTATTCGGGATCGTCCGCTGGCGCAGTCGCATGGACAACATCCTCCATATCCAGGACAAGATCGAGCTCGTCGAGGCCGACCTCAAGGACATGGTCTCCCTCAGAGCCGTTCTGGCCGACGTCAAGCCCGACCGCATCTTCCACCTCGCCGCCCAGAGCTTCGTCCCGACGTCCTGGAAATGCCCGGCCGAGACGTTCGCCATCAACGCCATCGGTGAGATCAATCTCTTCGAGGCCATCCTCGCCCTGAATCAGGCGCCGAAGATCCAGATCGCCGGTTCGAGCGAAGAATACGGCCAGGTCTTCTCGAACGAGATCCCCATGAAGGAGACGAACCCGCTCCGGCCGTTGAGCCCTTACGCCGTCAGCAAGGTCGCCCAGGACCTGCTAGCCTTCCAGTATCATAAGAGCTATGCGCTGCAGGCCATCCGGACGCGCGGATTCAACCATACGGGACCGAGGCGCGGTGATGTGTTCGTGACGTCGTCATTCGCCAAGCAGATTGCCGAGATCGAGAAGAAGAAGCGGCCGCCCGTGATCCACGTCGGCAACCTCGAGGCAAAGCGCGACTTCACCGATGTGCGCGATATGGCCCGCGCCTACTGGCTAAGCTTGGAGAAGGGCGTCGCGGGCGAGGTCTACAACATCGGGTCGGGCCGGGCCTATTCCATGCAGGAGGTCCTGGACCTACTGATGTCGCTCAGCCGGTCCAAGATGGAGGTCAAGGTCGATCCGGCGAGGCTTCGGCCGTCGGATGTCCCCGTCCTGCTGTCGGACAGCTCGAAGTTCCGGGCCCTGACGGGCTGGCGTCCCATGATCCCGTTCAAGCAGACGATCCTAGACCTGCTGAATTATTGGCGGGAAAGAGTCTGAACATCCTGATCACCGGCATCACGGGATTCGTCGGGGGATACCTCGCGCGGGCCCTGGCTCGCGGCGAGGAGGGCGGCGGGCCGGAAGCCCCCAACGTCGTCGGTACCTCGTTCCCGCAGGCCCCGCCCGCGTCCTCCGGCAACATCTTCTACCTCGACCTCCGAGTCGAAGGCGACGTGCGCGACCTCGTCCGCCGAGTTCGCCCGGAATGGGTATTCCACCTGGCGGCGGTTTCCAACGTCCGCAGTTCGTGGCAGGCGCGCCGCGATACCCTGGAGACGAACGTCCTGGGCACGCACAACCTGCTCGAGGCCGTCCGGCTGGAGGCGCCGCGGGCGCGCATCTTGTTCGTCAGCTCGTCTGACGTCTACGGCGTCGCCGCGGAGGGGGACGCGCCCCTGGCCGAGGACCGGTCGTTCCGCGTCACCAACCCGTACGCCTACTCGAAGGCGGCCGGCGAGATGATGTGCGGGTTCTACGAGAGGATCGAGGGCCTCGACATCGTCATCGCCCGGCCATTCCCGCACACCGGGCCTGGGCAGGCGCCGGATTTCGTCTGCGCCGACTGGGCGCGGCAGGTTGTCCGCATCGAGCGCGGGGAGTCCGAGCCCGTGCTCCGCGTCGGGAACCTCGACGTGCGGCGCGATTTCAGCGACGTCCGGGACGTCGTCGAGGCGTATGTGGCGCTGATGCGAAAGGGGCGGCGAGGCGAAGTCTACAACGTCTGCTCCGGCAAGGCGCTCGCCCTGCGCGAGATCCTGGATTTCCTCGTCGGCGAGGCGGGAGCGGGGGCGGCGGCAGGCACGCAGGCGGCGTCCCCTGGAACGCGGGTAGCGGGCGCCGCGCAAACCCCCGCGATACGCATAGAGGTCGACCCGGCCAAGCTCCGCAAGACCGACGTCCCGCTCCTTATCGGCGACAACCGCAAGATCGTGGCCGAGACCGGCTGGTCCCCCCGCATCCCCATCGCCCAGACCCTGAGAGATCTTCTCTCAGGGGTCAGGTCTCAACTTTTGACTTTTTTATCAAAAGTTGAGACTTGACCCCTCCTGCCGCGCGTCTTTCCTACGAGGCGCAA
>Ga0315291_10006108_pt1 | contig 14988 bp, 15 predicted proteins | sample YL17G12_20_MG_FD_203070 | JGI IMG/M metagenome (GOLD analysis project Ga0315291, IMG submission 203070) | Sediment microbial communities from Yellowstone Lake, YNP, Wyoming, USA - YL17G12_20 | ecosystem: Environmental > Aquatic > Freshwater > Lake > Sediment | place: USA: Wyoming | collected...
ATAGTCTGCCATTTTTCGTTCTTTTAAGATACCCAATGGAAAATAAGGGATCAACTCTTCTTCAACCCGGCGATTGGCCTCTAAGGCGGTCATCCCCCAATTGGTGGGGCAGGCCAACAGCACTTCTACAAAAGAGAAGCCCATCTCCTCTATCTGCATCTGGAATGCTTTCCGGATTGTTTTCTTGGCCTTCATCAAATTGGCCGGATTATTGACAGCCACCCTTGCCACAAAGGCGCTTCCTTCCAAGGTGGCCAACATCTCTGCCATTCGAATGGGATACCCGTCATAGGTGAAATCTCTTCCATAGGGGCTCGTGGTTGTCTTCTGACCAAGAAGTGTTGTGGGTGCCATCTGCCCACCGGTCATTCCATAGACCGTGTTGTTGGCAAAGACGATGGTGATTTTTTCTCCACGGTTGGCTGTATGGATGACTTCCGCAATTCCGATGGCTGCCAGATCTCCATCCCCCTGATAGGTGAAGACGATCCGGTCCTTTCTAGCCCGTTTCACTCCAGAAGCCACAGCAGAAGCCCTTCCGTGAGGTGCTTCCAATACATCGATATTGAAATAGTCATACATAAAGACGGAGCAACCCACCGAAGCAACCCCAACCGTCTTCTCTCTGATCTTAAAATAGTCAATAGCCTCTGCCACCAACCGATGGGCAATGCCATGGTGACATCCGGGACAGAAATGAAAAGGGATGTCGATCAGGCATTCAGGGCGTTTGAAGACAAGTTCCATATTTTCCTCCAATAACCGCAAAGGGCATAGGGCGAAGAGCATAGGGAAATAAAAATAAAGAGGAAACACTCTTTGCTCTATGCGCTATGCTCTATGCCATAGACTTTCTTGATCTCTTCCAATACCTCCTCTGGGGGTGGAAGAGAACCTGGAGGCTTTCCATAAAAATAAACCTGGGCATCTCGATCCACTGAAAGCCTGACGTCTTCGACCATTTGCCCCGTATTTAATTCAACAGTCAAAAAGTGTTTGACCTGCTGTGAGAGGGCATAGAGAGCCTTTTCCGGAAAGGGGAAGAGGGTGATGGGCCGGAAGAGTCCCACTTTCATCCCTTCCTCCCTCGCCAACTCAACAGAGGATTTTGATACTCTCGCCATACTCCCGAAAGCGGCGATGACCAGCTGTGCGTCTTCCACACAAAAACTATCAAAACGGACCTCCTCTTTTTTCATCTGTTCATATTTCTGATAAAGTTTCCAATTATGTTCTGTAAGTTCACCCTCCTGAAGATAAAGCGATTTAAGGCGGTTGGGCTTTCTTCCTTCTGCTCCAGTCAAGGCCCAATCTTTAGGTGGAAGGAAGATCTTCTCAGGCCTTCTCCGGGTCAGGGGCTCCTTAATCTGTCCGATGAGGGCATCTCCCAAAATCATTGCGGGGTTTCGGTATTTATCGGCAAGGTCAAAGGCAAGGAAGGTCAGATCATACATTTCTTGGACGGTTGAAGGGGCAAGGACGATCATCCGATAATCTCCATGCCCTCCACCTCGGGTGGCCTGAAAATAATCACCTTGAGAAGGTGAAATTCCACCTAGTCCTGGTCCACTGCGCGAAATATTGACGATCAACCCAGGAAGTTCATCCCCCGCCATATAGGAGATTCCTTCTTGCATGAGGGAGATTCCCGGACTGGAAGAAGACGTCATGGCTCTCGCTCCAGTGGCAGAAGCCCCTAAAACCAGATTGATGGAGGCGATTTCACTCTCTGCCTGGATGAACTCACCGCCCAAAGGGGGGAGGTGCTTAGAAAGATATTCCGGGATATCGTTCTGAGGGGTGATGGGGTATCCAAAATAGAGGAGACAACCCGCATCAATGGCAGCCATGGCAATGGCTTCATTCCCTTTGGCCAATGTCTTTTCAGGTTTTTGGTTCTCCACTATCCCTCCATACTCGAATGGCGACATCGGGACAGATTTCTCCGCAAATGGCGCAACCCGTGCATGCCTCATTTTCATTCCAACAAACGTAAAAATATCCCTGACGATTGATTTCCTCTCCGATTCGAATCAGGGCTTTCGGACAGGAGATGGTACAGAGTCCGCAACCTTTACATCTCTCACAATCTATTTCGACTTTAGCCATGAGTCTTTCCTAACGAATTTAATTAACCAGACTCTTCGCTCCGCTCAGAGTGACAGAGGAGTCATTCTGAAGGAGCCCTTCGTCTATGCTCAGGGTAAACTCCGCGACTGAAGAATCTCAACCTTATTAGATTGCCTTAACTTCTTTGAAATGTTGAATTTCTTCCTCTGAATAGCCGATCGCTTTCAGAACCTCCATCGTATGTTCTCCCCATGCAGGGGAAGGGGTACGAATCTCAAAAGGATATTGGGATGATTTGATGGGATTTCCCACTTGGCGAATCTTTCCTTCAACAGGATGTTCATACTCCATGACCATCTGCCGATGGAGAACTTGTGGATGCTGAAAGACCTCTTCAAAGGTTAAGATGGGTTCACAGCATGCATCCGTATTCTTGAAAAAGTCAACCCACTCTTTTTGTGTCTTGGTTTTAAAAAGTTTTTGAACCTCTTCGATCACCCGAAGCTGCTCCTCTCCTTCTATGTATTGTTTATAAGTGAGATCGCTTCGTCCAATCGCTTCACAAAAATTCTTCCAGAATTTGAGTTCCATTGCCCCCAGAGACATGTATCTTCCATCCTTTGTGGCATAGACATGATAACAGGCATATCTTCCCGCCAAATGCATTTCACCTCGCTTCGGAAGTTCTCCATCCATGAAATATTTTGCTGCATGCATGGATAGCCAAGAGACAACGCCATCCATCATGGAGATATCCAGAAATTGCCCCCCACCTGTTTTTTCTCGGTGGATGGCGGCAGCAAGAATGGCGATAGCACCCATCATTCCTCCTCCACCGATATCTGCGATTTGAACTCCCGGGATGATAGGGCCCCCATTTTTTTGTCCTGTTATTTCAAGCGCTCCTCCCAAACCGATGTAATTGGCATCATGACCAGACCTCTCTCGATAAGGTCCGTCTTGCCCATATCCTGAAAGGGAACAGAAGATCACACTGGAATTTCTTTTTTTCAGTTCCTGATAACCAATGCCAAGGCGGTCCATCACCCCCGGCCTGAAACTTTCTAAGACGATGTCATAGGATTGAATGAGCTTATAGAAAATCTCCTTTCCTTCTTTTATCTTGAGGTTCAATTTTATGCTTTTTTTATTTCGATTCAAAGCAAGAAAACTAGCACTGTCCTTTTCCCGAACGGGGCCTATCCTTCGCATATAATCCCCCTGTTCAGGGTCTTCGACTTTCAATACCTCCATTCCTAAATCGGCTAAGAGAAGAGAACAATAGGCCCCTGGCAAAAGCCTTGAGAGGTCAAGCATTTTTTGTCCTTTTAAAAGCCCCACCTATCTCGCCTCTAAGGTAAGTCAAAGAAATGAATAACATATTTATTACGAAAATAAAAGGCTCCCCTCGTTAGGTAGAGGTAAAGGTTGAGATACTATTTCATTTTATATGCAGAGCCCTTTACCCTATGGTGCAGGCTAGCAGGGTAGAGTGTTGCCCCCCATGTGATATGGGGTAGGCTAAGCGGTTAGCTTTTTTATTCATTGATAAATTGTTCTTGACGAATAACCCTAAGGAATGCTATTCAATGAACGTCAATCAGCAAGATTAAGATTTAAGGAGGGGGGATTTTATGAAAAAGACATTGAGAAAGCCTTCCAAGAAGCTTTTAAAAAAAACCTCAAAGAGGCCTTCAAAAAAACTTTCAAAAAAGCCTTTGAAAAAAACTTCGAAGAAGCTTTTAAAAAAACCTTTGAAGAAACCTTTGAAAAAACCCACCCTAAAGGTTTCAAAAAAGCCTTCAAAGAAACCTTCAATAAAACCGTCCATAAAACCTTTAAAGCCTTCAAAAAAGCCTCTATGGACACCGTCTGAGATTCAGATTAAGAATGCTAACATAACTCGATTTATACAATTTGTTAATCGGGAATATGGAAAGAATTTCAAATTCTATGATGATTTATACCAATGGTCCATAGATCGCATCCCTGATTTCTGGGCAGCCGTGTGGGATTTTACAGAGATCAAGGTCTCAAAAAAGTACGATCAGGTTGTGGATGATCTGAATAAGTTCCCAGGGGCGAGGTGGTTTGTCGGGGCGAAGCTGAATTTTGCAGAGAATCTCCTCCGGTATCGAGATGATCGGTTAGCTTTTGTTTTCAGGGGAGAAACCGTGAAATCTGCTAAAATGACCTATGCAGAGCTTTATGTGACGGTTGCCCGTCTCGCAAAATCCTTGCGCGAAATAGGGATTCGCCCGGGAGACCGGGTAGCAGGCTACATGCCAAACCTCATTGAGACTGCTATTGCTATGCTGGCTGCAACGAGTGTCGGAGCTGTCTGGTCATCTTGCGCCACAGACATCGGGTCTCAGGCTGCCCTTGATCGACTCGGTCAAATAGAACCAAAGGTCTTGTTCACAGTGGACGGCTATTTTTACAAGGGAAAGCCCTTCAGCACCTTGGGGAATGCAGCAGAAGTTGCTAAAGCCATACCTTCCCTGAAAAAAGTAGTTGTTGTCTCTTACGCGGGATATAAGCCGGATCTTAGCGATATCCCTAACGCCATCCATTATGAGGACTTTTTGGCAATAGAAAGGGAGCCTGCCCTTGAGTTTGAACAATTACCCGCTGACCATCCCGTATTTATTATGTTCTCCTCAGGAACGACTGGTAAACCTAAGTGTATGGTGCAGAGTGCGGGTGGCATCCTGATCAACCAGTTGAAAGAACTTATTATGCATACAGATCTTAAACGGGAGGACAAAATCTTTTATATCACCACCTGTAGCTGGATGATGTGGAACTGGTTACTCAGCTCGCTGGGTGCTGGGGCAACCATCGTCTTGTATGACGGCAACCCAAACTATCCCGATGCTGGGGCGATGTGGAAAATGGCGCAGGACGAAAAGATAACTATTTTTGGCCTCAGCGCAAGCTATATCAACTATCTCCGAAGCCAAGGAGTTAAACCTGGCAAGGACTATGATCTTTCCCCTCTCAGAGAGATTTCTCAAACAGGTTCTGTTCTCTCAGCCGAAGGTTTCGAGTGGGTCTATCGGGAGATCAAGAAAGATCTCCATTTCAATTCCATCTCCGGTGGCACGGATATCAATGGCTGTTTTGCCGTCGGCAGCCCAATCCAACCCGTCTATGCGGGGGAACTGCAAGGCCCAGGCCTGGGCATGAAGGTGAAGGCTTACGATGAGAATGGGAAACCCGTATGGGATAGGGAGGGAGAGTTGGTATGCGAGGCTCCGGCTCCTCCTATGCCTCTCTATTTTTGGAACGATCCAAATGGGGAAAAATATAAAAGCGCTTACTTTGAACACTACCCCAATATTTGGCGCCACGGCGACTACATTGTCATGCACAGTGATACCAAGGGCATGACTTTCTATGGTCGTTCTGACGCCGTTCTGAAACCTTCTGGAGTCCGGATTGGCACAGCTGAAATTTATAACGTGGTAGAGAGGATAGAAGGGGTTGCTGATAGCCTCGCCATTGGGCAAAATTGGGAGGGCGAACAGCGCATTATCCTCTTCGTGAAACCTGCACAGGGGGTGATCTTGACAAAGGAGTTGAAGGATAAGATCACAAAGACCTTGCGGGAAAAGGCCTCTCCTCGACATGTCCCAGCAATCATCATAGAGATGCCTGATGCTCCCTATACCATGAATATGAAAAAGGTGGAGAGTGCTGTAACCAATATTATCCATGGGAGACCGGTTCTGAACAGGGATGCCTTGATGAACCCAGAAGTTCTCGATTACTTCGAGAAGATTGTCCCGGAACTCCAAAAATAAGGAGAAAAGGAGCGAATGATAGCGAATGACTCGAATAGGTTTGTCAATGTGATTCGTCAAATTCGGTATCATTCGAATTATTCGTTTTCCTTGTGATGAAACTGACCCGAAAAGAGTTTGAGGAGATTGTCGTTTCAGCGCTAAAGGGGCTTCCCAAATTTTTTAAAAAGAAAATGAAGAACGTGGATGTGGTGGTGGAGGACCGAGCCTCGCGAGATCTTCTTTCAGAGTTAGGACTGCGTTCCCCTTCCGAATTATTAGGACTTTATCAAGGCATCCCTTTAGATCGGAGGGGCTTTTATTACGGAAACGTCCTTCCTGATAAAATTACACTCTTCCAGACCCCCATCGAATCGATGTGTAGAACAAAGGAGGATGTTGAAGAGAAAGTCAAAGAGGTCGTCATTCATGAGGTAGGGCACTATTTCGGATTGGATGACGAGAGATTAAGAGAACTGGAAGAAGAATAGTAAAACCTTATTAGGTTGAGGTTAAGGTTAAGATAATAACCCCTTAGGTTCAGGTTTAGGCTAAGGTTAAAATTAAGATTTGGATGGGGAACGGGCGAGATATATAATCCTTGCTGGTTTGTGGGTTTTCTCAACCTTAACCTTAGCCTTAACCTTTCTTTAAAATATGTCTTTCATCAAATTTTTGGGCACCGCAGGTGCCAGGTTTGTGGTGATGAAGCAACTCCGAGCCTCTGGAGGAGTCTGGCTCTCAGTCGGTAAGACGAATCTCTACATCGATCCAGGGCCAGGCGCCTTGGTTCGGTGTCTGAATAGCAAACCCAAATTAGAACCTTCCACACTGGACGGCATTCTTCTTACCCATAAACACTTAGATCATTCCGGCGATATCAACGTCATGATTGAGGCCATGACGGAAGGAGGGTTTAAGAAAAGGGGGGTCCTGTTTGCCCCCAGTGACGCCCTGGAAGAAGATCCGGTTGTTTTGAAATACGTGAAGGATTATGTTAAGAAAGTAGAAATTCTTAAGGAGAACTCGGAATACCAGATTGGAGAGATAAAATTCTCTACAGCCCGGAGACACCAGCATCGTGTCGAGACATATGGCATCAATTTCGAAACATCGCCCCGGACGATTTCTTTGATAGCGGACACGAAATTTTTTCCCGAACTTCCAGAGCTTTATCGAGGGGAAATTTTCATCATTCATGTGGTCCGGCTCAAACCGATTGGTGATGATCCGATCGAACATCTTTCCATTGAGGATGTGAAGACCATTGCTAAGAAAGCAAAACCCAAATTGACCATATTGACGCACTTTGGAATGACCATGATCAAAGCAAAGCCCTGGGTGGTGGCTGCCGAATTAGAGAAAGAATTGGGATTGAGAGTGATCGCTGCCAGCGATGGAATGAAAATAGATTTGGAGAGAGATTTGAAAAACTAATACACGCTCTCTTGATTACACAGATTTCAAAAGATGATTACGCAGATGTCCTTTATTTGCGAAGTGTTTCGTATCCGTGTAATTACCCCCTAATCGGTGTAATCAGAGATTTCGAGACTTTTAAAGAAATTTCTTGGAGGAGGTTTGATAATGGAAAAGTGGATAGAAGGAGATTTGCATCCGAGCTACCGGATTCTTATGGGCCCTGGGCCGAGTAATGTCCATTACCGGGTTTATCAAGCCATGTCCAATCCGGTGATCGGTTATCTCGATCCCCAAATTTTGGCTTGTATGGACGATATCAGCGAGATGTTAAGAGGCGTTTTCCAGACGAAAAACCAGGTCACCCTGGCTATCTCTGGTACCGGGAGTTCAGGGATGGAGGCTTCGTATGTCAATTTCGTCGAGCCTGGAGATGTTGTTGTCATTGGAGTAAGCGGCTTTTTTGCTGACAGAATGACTCAAGTGGCTTCACGATGTGGTGCAAAAGTCATTCGGGTCGAGGGGGAATGGGGGAAGATCGTTGAACCAGAAAAAATGATTAAGGCCTTAAAGGAACATCCCGAGGCCAAGATCTGTGGCGTTGTTCATGGAGAGACTTCCACCGGCGTGAGGCAACCTTTTGAAGAGATTGGGGCTTACTGCCAAAAAGGGCAGACCCTTCTCGTGGTGGACGCAGTGACCACTGTGGGAGGATATGATGTGAAGGTTGACGAATGGGGGATCGATGTCTGCTACGGTAGTTCTCAAAAGTGTCTTAGTGTTCCACCAGGGCTTTCTCCGATCACCGTGAGTTCCAAAGCGATGGATGTTCTCCGGTCCCGCAAGACACAGGTTCAGAGTTTTTATCTTGATTTGACATTGCTTGAAAAATACTGGGGAGAAGCAAGGGTCTATCACCATACTGCACCTGTTTCCATGTTCTATGCCTTGAGGGAAGGGTTGAAGATCGTTTTTGAGGAGGGGCTTGAGAATAGATTTCGGCGTCATGAGATGTTGGGCGATCGCTTAAAGATGGAATTGGAGGGTTTTGGTTTCAAACTTTTTGCGCAGGAAGGATATCGTTTGCCCATGTTGACTTCGGTAGCTCTCCCTGACTGGGTTGACGATGCTAAAACACGTTCGAGATTGTTGAATGAGTATAACATCGAAGTAGGGGCGGGCTTAGGCTGGCTAAAGGGGAAAGTATGGAGAGTCGGCCTCATGGGAGAGACCTGCAAAACCCGATATATCCATTGTCTGATGGGAGCCTTAAGGGAGATCCTATCTTGATTGTGGATTGCGGAATGCGGATTTCGGAATTAAATTTGAAGTGAGAGATTCGAAATTTGAGCACGAAATCATGAGTTCGAAACAAATTTTACATGACGAATTCGTCACCCACAAACAATGAAAATTAAAAGTTTCCCCTCTCCCTTACCACTTCAACCACATTCCTAATTTTAAATCGGAACCTAAGAAAACCACCAAGATCAGCGGATGGCTGATAGCCGTCCCTTTTTCCAATTTTCTATTCACTGCGAACTGAGGATTCCTCCGTCCTCTCAAGAATCTCCTGGGCAACCTTAGATATTTGTTCCAGGGTGATTTGATCTGGGTAAGTTATGTCCAGCCGTTTGCGAAGATCTCCCCATCCTTTCCTTACAGGTGGGTTATTGCTATCCGGTATGCTTGTTTTTAACATATAGAGCATCGTATGGTTGGGATTCAAAGAGAGACCTGTGAGGCAAGCCCTTAGATATTGATAATCGGGTGGGAAATTGGATTCTCGGTCAGCCGCCATTCTGGCGCCCATGGCAAGCAGGGTTGGTAGAAATACATTGAACCCTTCTTTTATGAAAAAATATTGGGCATTCTGTTTACTCGTATGAAGCCTTTTAATGAATATATCTTCGCAGACCCCCTGAAGATCACGGTAGAGAGAATAGGTAAGGGGATCGTTATGAAAATGCTCAGGTGCCCGAGGTTCCGTAATCCAAAGGGATTCAAAATACCAGCGGAGAAAAGGTTCAAGACTGTCTCTGTGAATATAGATCCCCTTCTCTCCTGCTGAGACAAAGCCCCTTGCCCAAGGTCCACGTTCATATTCAGGAAAAGGAATGATTTTTTTATCGCCAAGGATGAAATAGTCAAAAGCCACATTCTCAGGAAACTCCGTCTTTTGGTGTCCTTTTTCAATCACCGGAGCTAAAATATAAGAATCACGGTTTTTTTCCTCCCAGACATCATATAAAAATCCTTTGGACATAAAAAAGGCCTGCACTTCTTTTTTGTCATGATAGTCAAAAAAGCCTTCCGCCAATGAACTCAATCTTTCTTTATATTTTTCCTTATAAAATTCTACCTTCCAGACTTCCCCTGGAAAGAACGGTTTTCTCACTTCGTAGTCGGTATAGCAGTACCACATAAGGTTATCCATGACCTTTTCGAAATGACTTGTGTGGGTAATAGACCACGAAAGACCATAGAGGGCAAGAAGGCCAATGAAAAGATGGGCATATCTTGAGGCGACAATCGTCCTGAGTCGTTTCATCATTCTTGGAATCAAGATTGGGTCCCTTTCGGAAAGGAGCGGAGTACCCTCTCAACAAATTCCCTGTGCTCTGACTTTGGGAACCTATTCAAAAATTTCTCGTAGACATATTGAGCCAGGTCATCCCGTTCAAGCTGTTCTCTGTAAATCTTTCCCAAGCTAAGATAAGCCTCCTCCATATGCCGATCTGAAGGCTGATCACTATCAATCAATGCCTGCAACGTATGAGCGGAAAGGTCTATATGAAGGTTCTTATTTAGTAACAGGCTCAATCTAACCTGATATTTTGCCGGGAGGACCGTGATATACTTTCTCCAATATTCAATAAATGCTTCCACGGCCTTTTCAGTGTTTTTCCCAAGGAAGTGTTTAATGGCTTTTTCATAGTGGTCTCTTCCCTCAACGGAAGCGCTAAAGCGAGTTTTTGCTCTTGCTAAATTGAGATGTAACTCTGGGTTGTCCGGCTCCGTTTCGAGTAATTTTTCTGCGGCCTTGATTCCCTCGCCATATCCTACATACCGGTTCAATGTCGTCTCAGCCACAAATTCCAATTTTTCTTTTCGTGCCTGGATCTCATAATGAAGATATTTACAGGCTCCAAACCCGGATAAAAATCCTCCAACGTGAGCCCAAAAGCCTACATTCCGGTAAATGCCCCGAATGGAATCTATCCCTCCCATAAAATCTTGAAGGAACCATATCCCCAGGATGATGACAGCGGGGATTTGAATCCGGATGGGTAAGAAAATGCTGACCAGTAACTTGATTTTTGAGTAGTAGCATCGATAGAGATAAATTCCCATGATCCCTGAGATGGCTCCGGAGGCCCCGAGAGACGGAACAAATATCTTTTCCCTCATAAAAAGCCCGACCATGATCCCGTGAATCAATCCTGCAGCAATTCCGGTCAAAAAATAGAGAAAGAGGTAGGCCTTCCAACCCAGTTTATCCTCCACAAAGATCCCAAAAACCCACAGGTAGATAGAGTTCCCAAAGAGGTGCCAGAAATTCGCATGGAAAAATAAGGCTGTGATCAATTGCCAGGGGTATTGTTCTCCGGGGATGGAGAAGAAATAGCGCCTGATAAAGAATTCAAGGTAAAAGTAACTTCCGTTCAGGGCAATGAAAATGGCCCAATTAGCCAAAAGAAGGCCAATCGTGGCCCACGGGAAGTTCTTCCGAGAAAGGTTTGTTCCGACAGGGATCATTACTTAAGCCGGAAATTTCACCGCCCAGTTTTGTTCTGAATCATAAATTACGACTGCAATATACACCTTTTTGAAAAATTTTGGAAGTGCGGAATGTTACTTCGCCATTTTTGGGTCACCAAACATATAAGAATATGGCCTCATTTCAATAGGTTTTGAGCCAAAAATAGCTTGACAGTTTTATTTTCCGTACATATAATCCTTCCAACCACAGAATAAAGTTAAAAAATAATGTTGGGCGAAAAAATATGGGATTGCACACCCCTTCCGGGTGGGATATTATAGTTTAGTCGGAAGGACGGGGACGTAGTTAAAGTATTTAAATAATATTGACAAATCTATGAAGATGCACCGGCACGGAACCGGGTTTGCATGAGCGGCGGAAACTGACACTGAAAATGTTCTTGTAAATAATGAGTTTTGTTGATAGCCTAAAGCCATTGAAAATCTCGGTTGGTGGACAATAAAAGGAACTATATTTTTTAAAAAAGGACTTTTTCTACAGACTCGTTAGCGATAACAACCAATTTACATACACACGTGATTTAAGCTACAATAAATTACAAAAATGAAAACCATACACAAAATAATTCATGGCGATTCCAGACAAATGAATCTGGTGACCGATGAATTGGTTCATTTGATCATTACGTCACCCCCATACTGGCAGCTTAAAGATTACGGGACAAAGGATCAAATTGGATACCATGAGACTTACGAGAGCTATATAAATAACCTGAGTCTTGTCTGGAAGGAATGTCATCGGGTTTTGCACTCAGGCTGCCGGCTTTGCATAAATATCGGGGATCAGTTCGCCCGCTCGGTTTATTATGGACGGTACAAGGTAATCCCGATTCGAACCGAAATCATTAAATTCTGCGAAACAATCGGGTTTGACTACATGGGGGCGGTAATCTGGCAAAAGGTGACAACGACCAATACAACGGGCGGAGCAACTATAATGGGAAGTTTTCCTTATCCCCGCAACGGAATTCTAAAACTCGATTATGAGTTTATTCTGTTGTTCAAAAAACAAGGCAACCCGCCAAAACCAACCGGAGAGCAAAAAGAACTGTCGGTAATATCAAAGGAAGATTGGAATATTTATTTTACAGGCCACTGGTATTTTGCAGGCGCTAAACAGGAAGGACATATTGCAATGTTCCCCGAAGAACTGCCTGCCCGGCTTATCAAAATGTTTTCTTTTGCAGGGGATACGGTTCTTGATCCCTTCCTCGGTAGCGGTACGACTTCAATGGCTGCCCGGAATCTGGGGCGGCATTCAATCGGTTATGAAATTAACGAGAATTTTATTCCAACTATCAGAAAAAAGCTACAAATCGAACAACCCGATCTTTACGGAACAGATTACATTTTTTTAAAAGACAATATAAAAACCGACTTGAACGAAGACATTGCAAGGCTCCCCTATATCTTCAAAGACCCCCATAAACTCGATAAGAAGATTGATCCCAAAAAGCTTCAATTCGGCTCCAGAATTGACGAAAACAGCGGGGAACGCGAAGAGTATTACTCGGTTAAGGAAGTGATCAGCCCTGAGCTGATTAGACTCAGCAACGGATTGCTTGTCCGTCTTATCGGAGTAAGAGAGAATAAGCCATTGAATGGTTTGGCGGTTAATTTCATTACTGAAAAAACGAAGGGACAAAAAGTATTCCTGAAATTCGATAGTCAAAAGTACGATAATGAGAATCGCCTGCTTTGTTATATCTATTTAAAAAACAAAACATTTCTTAATGCACATCTCATAAAAGAAGGTCTTGCAGAGGTAGACTGCTCTATTAATTTCAAATACAAGGATAAATTCATAAAACTCGGAGCCAGACATGGCTAAGGAATGGATTCTAAACAGTGCAATGAATCGTTTTCAATTGAACTTCAAAAGGAACGTCGGCCCAACTTCTGAGAGCATCAGGCAGTGTGCGCCAAGGACGCTTGATGAATGGCGTGATTATTACTTTGAGAACGTCCGGTCAAGAGACCATATAGAAGAACTGGGCAGGAAGCTTTACGTCAAGATAACCGAAGTTATTCACGCCGAAGTGGAAGAAATCACGGAGCAAGACTGTATTGATTACATGGTTCAGTTGGTCATTGACCGTACATTCGATGGTTACATGACCGAGATCAAGACCATTTACGGACAGTTGGAAAAAGAACTCCAGGTTAAGATTGAACCTGCTCCTGACGAATGGGACAGACTTTTCAATGTTGATTTCTTCATAAAAATCAAAGACAGCTATATCGGGATACAAATAAAACCGGTCAATCAAGGGATACAGTTATCACAAATTTTTAAAGAGAAGGAATTACAGCTTAAAACTCATGAAAAGTTTACAAAGCAATATGGGGGCAAGGTTTTCTACATTTTCTCATCCAAGGTCGGGGAAAGAAAAGAGATTAGAAACAAAGAAGTCATTGCCGAGATAAGACAGGAGATTGAACGGCTCAAACAGTAGAAACTTTCGCGAACAAATTAATTCACGGGACTTCGTTTCACTCTGCCCATGATTTCAGGTGTTCGATTCAGGAAAATAAAAAAAAGATTTGGTGCAACGGTAATTAAAAAAAGATTTGGTGCCAGGCAACGGTAATTAGGTACTGCATAGTCCATAATCTGCTGAAGGTGCATAGATATGGGGGTGGGAACTGGGCGAAAAAATATGGGATTGCACACCCCTTCCGGGTGGGATATTATAGTTTATATGGTGAACACATGAAGATCGAAATCGAGAGAGAAGACGATGGCCGCTGGATTGCTGAAATCCCTGATCTCCCTGGAGTTATGGCGTACGGGGATAGCCGGAATGAAGCCATCTCAAAGGCAGAAGCATTGGCCTTGCGAGTCCTGGCTGACAGGCTTGAACATGGAGAAGAAATTCCAGAACTTAAGGAAGTATTCGCAGTATCAGCATGAGCCAATGGTCTTCAACCAGAGCCCGTCAAGTCCTCACTGCTTTGCTTCGCATTGGCTGGACAATCAAACGGCAGTCCGGCACCTCTCATCGCGTTCTTGCTCGGGTCGGCTGGCCTGACTACGTTTTTGCATTTCATGATCGTGAAGAGATCGGCCCGAAGATGTTGGCACGTATTGCCAAGCATACCGGCCTTACCCCTGAAGATTTGTAGGAATTGCCGAACAATGCAGCGGATGCGTTGACACGCACCGCTGGTTTTAGGTCGCTCGGTTCTCAGATATATGAGGCTCGAAACCGACATTCAGAGAATTCAACAACTCGCACAACAACGCAAAGAGGCCAACTGGGCATTCCGGTGCTTTCTCAAGGGATCTGATCTCTCTATCCGGAGTATTGATCTTAAGGTCCATGATCTCTATCGGGAAGTATCGCGGAAGATCGACTGCACCAAGTGCGCTAACTGCTGCAAGACAGTCCATCCTGTTCTGAAGCCGGCGGATGTCAAGCGCCTTGCCAAACATCTGGAGTTGAGTGTTAACGAGTTTCGCTCCAGATTTCTCGCAGATGATCCGATAAGAGAAGGTTCAGTTTTCAGGAACCAGCCATGTCCCTTTTTGCAGGATAATCTCTGTACGGTTTACGACCATCGGCCTAGTGACTGTCGCTCTTATCCACATTTGCACAAAAGGGATTTTGTCTTCAGGATCAGTCAAGCTTTCTCGAACTGCTCCGTCTGCCCTATCGTCTTCAATGTGTATGAACAGCTCAAACAAGAGCTGTGGAGACAACGTCCGAGGTAGGAGAAGCCGAACCACCCGCATCCAGGTTACTCGGAAAATGCGCCGGGTTTCTCCAGTATGTCGGATTTGGTGCCAGGCAACGGTAATTAGGTATTGCATAGTCCATAATCTGCTGAAGGTGCATAGATATGGGTTGGAGTTTGCGTGAATGGATCAGAGGTTTGGTATGGGGGTGGGAACTGGATCGTAGAAAGAGGAGCATTGCATCAAGGGGCG
>Ga0315291_10006111_pt1 | contig 14983 bp, 13 predicted proteins | sample YL17G12_20_MG_FD_203070 | JGI IMG/M metagenome (GOLD analysis project Ga0315291, IMG submission 203070) | Sediment microbial communities from Yellowstone Lake, YNP, Wyoming, USA - YL17G12_20 | ecosystem: Environmental > Aquatic > Freshwater > Lake > Sediment | place: USA: Wyoming | collected...
CGATACCATTCACCACCCGGCGGCGGATTTGGCGCCCGGACGTCCTCACCATCGAGCGCGAGGCCGAGGGCCTCGAATGCCGTGAGGAAAGGGTCATCGTCGGCGAGCACATCTTCGCCAGCCGCCTGACGCTCACCAATCGCGGCGACCGCGACCTCGAACTCGACCTCGTGCAATGGAGCCTGCAGCCGCGCGTGCCCACGTTTGAACGCGACGGCGTCACCATCGGCCCCCCGCGCCGCGACGGCCGCGCACTTGTCTTCCCGCTGACCGCGCGCCGCGCGGGCGCGAACGTCGAGTTCCACGCGGCGATGGGCGCCGACGTCTCGCCGACCTCCCACAGCATCAACCTGGCGGAATGGCACGACCCATCGCCCCGCTGGGAAACATCCATCTTCCCCGAGAAGCTGGGCGAAGACGGCCTCGGCGACGAGGACAAGCTCGAGGTCGGAGTGCCGCCCGACGGCCTGGCGCATCTGGGGCTGCACTATGTCGTAAAGTTAGCGCCGGGCGAGTCCAAGCAAGTCACCTTCGCCTGTGCGGTATCCACAGAGCCGGGGCGCGCCGCGCAAGCCATCAACAAGGTCGCGGAGGTGAATGTGGTCGCCTCCAGTGAAGCGAGCTGGCGCAAGTTCTTCGACTCGGTGCCATACTTCGAGTGCAGCGACCCATACTTGACGACGTACTACTGGTACCGTTGGTACGGCCTGCGCCTGCTGATGGTGGCGGCGTGCCAGGGCCACTTGCCGCACCCGTGCGTGTTCGAGGGCATCGGCGGCTTCCGCTGCCACATCTCCTACAGCGCGCAGTGCCACATGCTCGAATGCTCGTGGATGGAGTTCCCCTCCTTCGCCGAGGGCAGCCTGCTGAACTTCATCGAGAACCAGCTCGACAGCGGCAGCTTCCCCGGCCACATCGGGTTGGCTTGGCGCGACCAGGGCTTCTATCACGCCAACTGGGGCGCGGGGGCGCTGCAGGCATACCATCTGTCCGGGGACAAGGGCTTCCTCAAGGCGATCTATCACGGCCTGAGCCGGTATGCCGATTACTTCGCCCGCGAGCGCGACGCCGAGGGCAGCCACCTCTATGACGTCGTCAACCAGGGCGAGACCGGCCAGGAATACTCGAGCCGCTACCTGTTCGCCGACCCCGAGGCCGATACGTGGAAGGCGATTCGCCTCAAGGGCGTGGACGCCACGGTCTACATTTACGAGCTCCAGCGCGCCCTGGCCGAGATCGCCGCCGAACTCGACATGCCCAACCAGGCGCAGCGTTGGATGGCGGAAGCCGCCGCGACCAAGCAGGCGGTCCTGGAACGCATGTGGGACCCCGGGCGCGAGGAGTTCTGCGACGTCCTGCCCGGCACGTTCGAGCGCTCGCCGCACTCGCCCGCCGTGAGCTTCTACCCGTTCATGACCGACATCGCCGGGCCCGAGCACGCGGGGGCACTGCGCCGTCACCTGCTCAACCCGCAGCGCTTCTGGAGCGAATACCCGGTGCCGACGAGCAGCCTCGACGATCCCTTCTTCGACGCGGAGGCCGAATGGAAGGGCCGGCGTCATGCGTGCCCGTGGAGCGGCCGCGTGTGGCCCATGACCAACAGCCACGTCTGCCAGGCGCTGGCGCGCGCGGCGCAGCACCTCGACCCGTCGCTGGGGGAGCCGGCGGCGGAGCTGCTGCGGCGTTTCGTGCGCATGATGTTCTTCGACGGCGACCCGCGCCGCCCCAACTGCTTCGAGCACTACAACCCGCATACCGGGATGCCGTGCCTCTACCGCGGCGTGGATGACTACCAGCATTCGTGGGTGGCGGACCTTATCATCAAGTATGTCGCGGGGTTCCAGCCTCAGGCGGGGGCCCGGGCGGTGGTTCATCCGCTGCCCATGGGGCTCGAGCACTTTACGTTGGAACGCGTGAAGCTGCGCGGGCGCGACGTGAGAATCACCTGGCGCGCGCCGGGGTTGCAGGCGGAAGACACCGGGCTGCGAATATATATCGACGGCGCCATGCGGGCGCAGGCGGCGGACCTGCAGCGCGTGGAAATCGAACCATGAACTATGCTTGGCCGCGGATTGACGCTGGCAGCGCGGATCAGACGACATCCCGCCGCAAAGACGTTGAGAGCGCCGAGAAAGAACGGCAGGAATCGGGTCGCGTCTAACGTTGTCTCAATCTGTGCAATCTGCGCAATGCGCCATAGGCGCACAAGTCTGCGGATAGACTGTTTCCATCCGTGTCCATCCGCGTTCATCCGCGGCTCATATGAGCCGGCCGAGCGAGGGTTGATATGCCATTCCATCTCGTGCGCAGCTTGCGCACGCTGTCGTCGGAGGTGTACCTGATATGGGCCGGCGAGCAACGCATCGGCCAAGTGGACATCCACTACGCTGACACCACCGTCCACGCCACCATCATGCTCGAGGCCGACTTGCCGCCGGAGCAGCAGCAGGAGCTTTTCGCGCAGCTCGACGATGATGTGGTGTCGTCCTACATGCCCGTCTTCCAGCGCGAGGACTTCATCATCGTCGTGTTCCGCGGCGAGGAGACCGAATCGTTCAGCTACCCGCCGGCAATGGAGGAGTAGCGCCGGGGTCGTGAGCTATGGGTGACGACAGGATGCTCCGCGCGGCTTCGGCGCGGGAGAGCCGGTTGCATAAGGAGCTGAGGACGCACGTACAAGAAGCCTGCCTCCCGCACTTGATGGCTCTGGACGCGCTCGCGCCGGTGGCGGATGACGTGGCCTTTGCGATCGTCGGCTCGGTCGCGACCGGCTTCTGCCGCACGGATTCGGATATCGACATTGCGGTGATCGTCTCCGAGCGAGTCCGTCGCCTTCTCCGCTCCCGCGTCCCCCACTTGGTCGAAAGATGGGGGGGCGGGCGTCCGACCGAAGAGGTCGTTGCGGGTCGTCAACTGCACTGGTATGCGGTCAGCACGACCGAGGTGAGGCGAGCGCTGCTGTGCCACAACGACGGCGCGATGTACGCCTATGGCACGGCCCAGGTGCTGCGGGACCCGAATGGTCGCCTGGGACGCATAGTGGCACGCCATGGGCCGCAGGTGGCTAAGGTGCGCGCCAGCCGGATCGAGGGCAAACTCGACATGCTGCAGCGGCGCGCCGGGGTGCTGCCCCGCGCATACCGCGACGGCCGCGTGATGGTCGCCCGGATGGCGCTCGAAGTGATTGTCCTCGGATTGAAGACGATCGCGTTGCTGGACGGAGCGGTGGGCTTTCGCAAGGACCTTGAGGCGTGCGCTTTCGCGGGAGGGCTCGGAGGGGCCCTGCGCGCGAAGCTGCTGCAGGCCCTGGCGGGCATCGGCGAGCTCGGTCGGGCCGACCGCTTGACCAAGCAATTGGTTGTGGGGAGCATAGTGCGGCCCCTCGGAGAAGTGGTTGACGCTTGCAGGTGCGCTGCGCGTTCCCAGGGGATGAGAGATGGGCTTCCGCGGCCGGACCCGAGACACGTGGAGCCGCAGCCTCCACCCGCCCTGCTCTGGAAGCGGCGATCCGAATGGCTGCGATTGTAATCCCGGAACCCGGCACTGCCGGAGCATGGTAGCCACTCAGCTCGACGGCCTAACGCTTTCGCGGGCGCGCCTGGCCCCCCGGCCCGAGGAGTCGCCGCGCAGGGAGCAGAATCCCTCATGCTGACCTAATGGTGTTCGGGTATTACACAAGGGGCATCGGAGGGCGAAGACGAGTTCATCTCAGAGGTCTTTCCGCCCTCCCTTGATACCCGAGGCTCTTTAAGTATGGGCGCACGGGGACGAGAGCAACAGCATGCTGAACCGCCGGCCGCGGCCGAAACGCGCGGGCCTCGATCCAGCCCGCGCTGGCGGCGCTACGCGGGGTCGTATTTCTTTCTGCTGCCGAACCTCCTCGGCTTTCTGGCTTTCACGCTGCTGCCCGTCACGGCCGCCTTCGTCCTCAGCTTCATGGAGTGGGGCATCCTCGATCACCCCCGCTGGGTCGGTCTGCACAACTTCAACCAGCTGCTGTGGTTCCACCGCGAGGCCGGCCACGCGGCCGCCAACGACCCCTACTTCTGGAAATACCTGTGGAACACCGTGTTCCTCATGTTCGGCATCCCCCTGTCGATCGCGGGGTCGCTGTTCAGCGCGCTGCTTCTCAACCAGCGCCTGCGCGGGACGATCCTCTTTCGCACGCTCTTCTTTCTACCCTCGATCGCCTCGGCGGTGGCGGTCACACTCCTGTGGAAGTGGATCTTCCAGGAGGACTACGGCCTGCTCAACGCATGGCTGCGCGGCGTCGGCGTCGCCCATCCCCCGCGCTGGCTGGTCAGCACCGCCTGGGCCAAGCCCGCCTTCATCATCATGGGCCTGTGGATGACCGTCGGCGGCTACAATATGATTCTCTATCTGGCCGGGCTGCAGAACATCCCGGGCGAGCTGTACGAGGCCGCCGACATTGACGGCGCCGACTGGTGGCGCAAGCTGCGCTACATCACCTGGCCGATGCTGTCGCCGACGACATTCTTCATCGGCACCATGTCCATCATCGCCGGCTTCCAGGGCGGGTTCGTGGCGGCCTACATGATGACCGGCGGCGGCCCGGCCGGCGCCACCACAAGCATCATGCTCTACATCTACCAGAACGCCTTCCAGTGGTTCCAGATGGGCTACGCGGCCGCCATCGCGTGCGTGCTGTTCGGCCTCATTTTCGGCTTCACGCTGCTCAACTGGCGCCTCAGCCAGCGGGTGGTGTACTACTGATGGCCGCGCGCGAGATAATCGAGCTACGCCCGGCGCGGCCTCGCCGGCGACCGCTGGGGCCGCGCGACGCGGCGGTGAAAGCCGGGGCTTACGTCGTGCTGTGCGCCATCGGCTTCGTCATGGCGGTGCCGCTGGCGTGGATGATCGCAACTTCGCTCAAGGACCCGTCGCAGGTGATGGTCGCACACGATCAGTGGCTGCCGCGCCGCCAGGTCGCGAGCCGGTACGGCCCGGTCTATGCGGCGCGCGTGAACGGGGTCGAAGTCCGCGGCGCCGAAATGGCGCGCTCACCGCAGGGCCGGGCTCTGCGCATCATCGAGCCGCGGCGCATGGCCGGGCGCATCCTGACCATCGCCGCGAATCGGACGCGCCCCGTGGAGCGCGTGCACCTCAACTGGAAGAACTACGTTGACGCGTGGACCGCGATTAAAGTCGAGTCCGCGTTCGGCGGCCTGCTGCGTAACGCGGACGCCTTCATGGTGTTCTATCTCAACAGCATCCTCGTCGCCGTCGCGGTCACCCTCGGGCAGGTCGCCACCAGCTCGCTCGCCGCCTACGCTTTCGCGCGCTTGCGCTTCCCCGGCCGCGATTCGCTGTTCTTGGGCTATCTCGCGACCCTCATGGTGCCCGCGGTCATCACCATGATCCCGGTCTATATCCTGCTGTCGCGGCTGCGCTTGACCGATACGTACTGGGCGCTGATCCTGCCCGGCATGTTCTCCGCCTATGGCACTTTCATGCTGCGCCAGTTCTTCCTCACCGTCCCTCGCGATATCGAGGACGCCGCCCGTATCGACGGCGCCAGCCTGTTCGGCGTCTATTGGCGCATCATCATGCCCCTGTCCAAGCCCGCGCTCGCCGCGCTCACCACCTTCGTCTTCCTTCACACCTGGAACGACTTCATGTGGCCGCTAATCGTGATAGACAGCCTGCGGCTGAAAACGCTGCCCATCGGCCTCGCCCAGTTCCAGGGGCCGTACGTCACCGAATGGCACTTGCTGATGGCGGCATCGGTGATCGTCATGGCGCCCGTGCTCGTCGTCTTCATCGCCGGCCAGCGCTACTTCGTGCGCGGCATCATCCTCAGCGGGCTGAAGGCGTGAGCGCGCCGCATGTTCGTGAGCTTCCCTTGCCGCGGTGGCAGAGAACCGTGTGTCCGCGGCAGCGCGAGGCCGCGAGTATCAGCCGGCAGGTTCGCCGCCGGCCGGGTCGAAGACGAATCACAGGGATTAGTGCGTGGGTCACCTCAAGAGGGTAGACGCATGGACATCAAGCGCTGGCGCAGGTTCTGGCCGGTGCTGGTATCGGTGGCGGCTCTGGCCCTGGTCCTCTACGTCGCCGCGATGTCGCCGCTCGTGTGGGGCACCCGGAACTGGGCCGCAGCGCGACGGCACCAGCAGTTTGAGGAGGCCCGCGACCTGGCCCATCGGCTGGTTGCCCAAAGGCCTGCGGCAGCGCGGCCGTCCGAAGTCGGGTATCCCAGGCAGGAGCCAAGCAAGCAGCCGCCAGGGCCTCTCGTCTATGCGAGCACCGCCGACTACCCTAGTCAGCTCACGGTGACTCTCGCGTTTCGCTCGTTGCCCCTGCGCGGATCGTTTGCGGAGCACTTCACGGTCGCCGACGCGAAGGCGCTGCGGCCGAAGATGGCGCGCGACATGGAGCAGCAGGCTCGTCGACAGGGCCTTGACGGCACGCGCCTGGCGCAGGTGCTAGATTTCGTCTCCAGGGACGAGCGCAACCGGCGCAAGGCGGTGCTGCCGGTTTACGCCGAGCACGCGCGTTACCGGGGCGGGCCGGTATGGATCGTGGTGCTCGCGTGGGAAGTGCTGTCACCGGCCGGGCACGAGGCGAATGTTGGCGAGCAGCGGTTGAGCCTGGCCCATTATCGCTTCTACGTCGTTTCCGAGCGCAAGAACAGGATCCGGCTGTTTCAGACCTGCAGCTAGGCGCTTGCTGGAGCACTGGGCAGGTGTCAGGAGCGCGCGGGGCGAAAAGCAGATTATGGCCTCTAACAAGAGCCTGTTCTCCGTGGATGTCATTCCGAGCGCAAGCGAGGAATCTTGGTCTCGCTCCACCGTACCAAGACCCTTCGCTGGCGCTCAGGGTGACACGATGGCGAGGTATTGTTGGGGGCTGTAAGAAACGGACTCTGAGCCAAGGAGATAGCCGTGGGAAAAGTCGAAGACGCAGTCCGTTCCACCGTCACGCGCGTCGTCAGGCGCGAGCTGAGAGGCAGCGTTGCGCCCCTTGCGCGCGATGTGCGCGAGCTGAAGCGCGTCGCATCGTCACTGTCGCGCTCCGTGGCGTCCTTGGAGAAGGCCGTCGGCGAGCGGGTGCGCGCAGCCGAGGCGCAGCGGGCGCGCTTGGAGGCGCCCGAGGAAGAGGTCAAGGCGGCCCGCATGTCGCCGCGGCTCATTCGCAAGCTGCGCGCGCGCCTCAAGCTCACCCAGGGGGAGCTTGCCGCCATCCTCGGCGTCAGCTCCGCGTCGGTCTTCGCGTGGGAGTCGGGACGTTCGGCGCCGCGCGGTGGCAATCGGGCCGCGCTGGTGGCGCTGCGCAAGCTGGGTCGCCGCGACGTCAAGCGGATACTGGCGGAGAAGGCGGAAGCCGTCCCCGCACAAAAGCCCGCTCCGGCGAAGGCCAGGCGCGCCAAGCCGCGCCGCAAGCCCGTCAAGCGCGCCAAGCGCCGCGCCAAGAAGAAGTAGCCGTCCCCATTGCCTTCGCGCCAGCCATGAAGGTATCGGAGCGGACAGGCAGGCTTGTGCAGGCGACCGCCCTTGGCCTCTCGGCCCTGCTGTGTGCGGCCGTGTCCGTCGGCTACTGGCGCCGACCGGACGCATGCGCGGCGGCCACTTTCTGGCCCGCATGGCTGTGGCTGGCGCCCGGCCTGGCGCTGGCGCTCTTGGGATTGAGTCGTTGCCGGCTGCGTTCCTTCGCCGCGGTAGTCGTCCCGTGGCTTCTGTGGCTAGGCGGCGATGCCGCCGCCATGGCGGCCCGAAGGGCTTAGCCATTCCTAGTGGTATTTGACGAAGAGCCGCGCAGCATGATGCGCCTGGCCAGTTCGCCGTCGTCAAGTTGGGAGGCGGCGAGACGGCGCGGGGACGCGGTGCGCGTGGTCTCCATCAACTGCGCCGCCGGAGACAAACGGGCCGCGGCCGAAGTCATACCCTACCACCCGGACATCGTGCTCCTGCAGGAGACGCTGGAGCGCCAAGAGACCGTGGAGCTCGCACGCCGGCTCTTCGGCAAGGATGCGGGGATCGCGCGCGGCGTGGGCGCGCGGTCTCCAGACCGCGCGAATACCCCGCGACTTCGGAGAAGTCGCGCCCACATCGCCCGCGGTCGCGTGCGAGCGGTGCCGCTGAAGGGGCTTGTGCCGTTTGCCTTCATTCAGGCGCACGTCCGATTGACCTCGGGCATGTCGGCTGAGGTCTTCAGCGTCCACTTTCAGCCTCCGGTAGTGCGGTTCGACATCTGGTCGCCGGCCTGCTGGCGAGACCATGCCGAGAAGCGCGAAGTGCATCGGGAGCAGGCACGGGAACTCGCCCAGGAGATTGCATCCATCCCGGTAACGAGGCCGGTCATTGTCGGCGGCGATTTCAACGTGCCCGGCGGGGACGGGGCTGTGCGTGCGTTCGCGCCCCGCCTGCGCGACACGTTCAAGCAAGGCGGCAGGGGGTGGGGGGATACGGTCCTCAATGACATGTCGGTGCTTCGGTTCGATCAGATCTGGGCAAGTGAGCAGTTCCGCGCGGCAAACGTTGTGGCACGCATGACCAAGCACTCCGACCACCGCATGGTGATTGCCGATCTCGTCTTGCAGCAGGCGCGCGATTAGAAGGCATGGCGGTGACGGGCATGGTGGCACGCCGGAGGCTTGCGATGCGCATCGGCCGCGGCGAACGTAAGAGACGCCGGTGGCGCACGCCGCTTGCGCTGGTTTCCCTCGCGCTTGACGTCTTGATACTCTGGGCCGCATGGCAGCACTCCGTGTGGTGGTTTCTGTTGTTCTTGGTGCTGAGCGCGCCGTACGTTGTGTGGGCAATCTTCGTCCTGACTTCCGAGCGCTAGGCCCACGCCCTCATCCGCCGTTGCCGACAGGTTATCGCCCGCCGCCGTCGTAATCTTGCCACGCGATGCGCAGGCTCGTCCGGGGGGTGTTCCGAGGCGGCGGTGGCGTGCCTCGTGTTGCTGAGCGAGGTTCCGGTTACGAGCGCTTAGCCTGAGGAGGAAGCCGTGGTGGAGAAGCACATCATGGTATACTGTGAACCGGGCCGGTACGGCGGGTGGCCCGCGAACCACGGAATCTGGTCCTGGGGTAACGAGATCCTGGTCGGGTTCGATGTGGGTTACCACAAGGCCCAGGGTCGCTGGCGACACGCCATTGACCATGAAAAGCCCTGCGCCGACGTGCTCGCGAGGAGCCTGGACCGCGGCGAGACCTGGGCCATCCAGGAGCCGACGGCCGAGGGGTTTCCGGTCCCTCAGAGCGAGGCCGACGATTGTCCGGGGAATATCGAATTCACCCATCCGGACTTTGCGCTGCAGATTCGCATGTTGGACAAAGACGTCGGCCCATCGTACTTCCGTTATTCCTACGACCGGGGCAGGACGTGGCAAGGACCGTTCAGGGTTCCCCAGTTCGACACCCCCGGCATTGCAGCTCGCACCGATTACCTGGTTAACGGCAAGCGCGACTGTATGCTGTTTGTGACGGCTGCCAAGAGCGATCGCACGGAAGGGCGGCCTATCTGCCTGCGCACGATAGATGGCGGCAAGACCTGGGCGCTTGTGTCGTGGATCGGGCCTGAGCCAAAGGGGTGGGCCATCATGCCTGCCTCGGTGCGGCTGTCGGACTCGGGGATTCTGATGGCGGTGCGGCGCCGCGAAGGATCGAGACACTGGCTGTCGGCGTATCTTTCGCAGGACAACGGGCAAACCTGGGAACACCTCAATGACCCCGTTGCTAATCTGGGACGGGGGAACCCTGCAGCGCTCATCATATTGGCCCGCGGCCGGCTCTGTCTCACCTATGGTGTTCGTTCCAAGCCGTTTCGCATTTGCGCGAAGCTGAGCCGCGACAAGGGCCGAACCTGGGGCGACGAAATCGTTCTCCGGAACGACGGCGCGAGCACCGATCTGGGATATACGCGGAGCGCTCAGCGCCCCGACGGCAAGATCGTAACCGTGTACTACTTCCATGACGCGAAAACCGGCCCAGAGCGCTACATTGCCGCGACGATCTGGGAGCCGGGGAAATAGCGCAGGGAGGTGTGACGTGATGTCGGCTGGTTTGTTGACCGTCATGGTAGCCGTTCTCGTCGGTTCGCTCGCCGTTGCCGGGGAGATGCCCGGAAACGCCAGGAATGCCCAAGCGCTGGAGGAGGTGCTGTCGGGCAAACGGACGGTCGCCAACGCCGCGTGGTGGGGGTTCGACGCGGAGGACTCCACCGACGCCCTCCAGGCCGCGATCAACTCCGGGGCCAAGCGAGTGATCGTGCCCAATATGACCAAGGACTGGATCGTGCGCCCCATCAAGCTCGTCGGCGACCAGGAACTGGTGCTCGAGCCGGGCGTGGTCATCACCGCCAAGCGCGGCGAATACCGCGGCGGAGGCGACAGCGTGTTGAGGGCCACGGACGTGTCCAATCTCACCATCCGGGGCTACGGCGCCGCCATCCGCATGCAGAAGGAGGACTATATCGTCGGCACGGTGCTGAAGGCGCTGGGCTGGAACCGCTGGTTCGGGCAGTACGAGAAGGCGGAATGGCGCATGCCGCTCTCGCTCGTGGGCTGCACCAACGTCAAGGTGTACGGCCTGACCCTGCGCGACAGCGGCGGCGATGGCATCTACATCGGAAACACCGGCAAGCAGGCCTACTGCAAGGACATCCTCATCAAGGACGTGGTGTGCGACAACAACTACCGCCAGGGGATCAGCATCATCGGGGCTGACGGCCTGCTGGTCGAGGACTGCGTCTTCCAGAACACCTGGGGCACTCCTCCCTCAGCCGGCGTTGACATCGAGCCGGATTCGCCCAAGCAGGTAATCCGCAACATCGTTTTCCGCAACTGCCTATTCAAGGACAACTACGGCGACGGCATCGAGGTGTTCCTCTCCAACCTGACCGCCGCCGAATCGGGCGACGTCTCCATCCGGTTCGAGAACTGCCGGATCACGAGCAAATGGGGTACGGGAATCCGCGTCACGCATGTCAAGGACACAGGACCGGCCGGCCTCGTCGAGTTCCGGGACTGCGTGGTCGAGAATACCGAGGGCTACGGCATCAAGGTAAAGGACAAGTCCGCCGACCGCGCCCGGGTGAGATTCGTCAATTGCACGGTGAGAAATGCAGCGAACAACCGCAATTACGGGGACGCGTGGGCGCCGATCGTGCTGCACCTGCCCGACAGCAAGAAGACGGCGAGACTCGGCGGCATAGATTTCGTGGACTGTCTGGTCGAGGACGACCACGACCGCCCGGCCATCGTGTTCGAGGGAGAGAGCGCCCTCGGCCTCTTCGATATCACGGGCGCCATCGCGGTGAGAAACCCCTTCGGCGTCAAGGCTGCCTTGGGCGACAAGCAGCATGACGTCACGTTGGCCGTGACAGAGTCAGAGCCGTAGACGCTAGCCTCGGCTGTCGTGCCGCAGGAGGTGGCATGTGGTGACGGGTTTCGACATTGCGATCATGGCGGCGGTGGGCTTCGCGGTCGCGGTGCTGCCTACGGGGAAGCGCCACACGAATTCGCTCGGCATGGAGTTCGTGCGCATCGCTCCCGGCACTTTCATGATGGGGCACGAGGGCTCCAGGCTTTCGGAGCAACTCCTAAACCCAGCCGAGCCCGACGGCCAGCGCAGGTTGTGGCTGCCCGAGAACGGCGACTACGACGAGCACCCCGCGCACAGGGTCACGATCAGCAAGCCCTTCCATATCGGTGTCTATGAGGTAACGAACGAGCAGTATGAGCGCTTCGACCCGCTTCACGCGTACCTGCGCGGCAAGTTCGGGTTCTCGATTGATCCCGACGAGGCGGTTGTATTCGTGAGTTGGCACGCAGCGAAGGCGTTCTGCGACTGGCTCTCCCATAAGGAGGGGCTGCCCTACCGGCTGCCGACGGAAGCCGAATGGGAATACGCCTGCCGCGCAGGCACCAGCACGCTCTTCTCCACCGGGGAAACGCTGCCCGATGAGTTTCTCAAGAACCCCAGCAGTTGCTGGTACCCGGACCCGAGGCGGGGCCGCGGACGCGCGGAGGTGGTGCCGTTGCACGTGGGCACGACCCCGCCGAACCCTTGGGGCCTTTGCGACATGCACGGCAATGTCGAGGAGTGGTGCCACGACTGGTACGGGCGCTATGAGGCGCATGACCAGGTTGACCCGCTTGGGCGCGCAGACGGGGATTTCAAGGTCACCCGCGGGGGAAGCCATTCCACGTTCGCCTTCTACCTGCGTTGCGCGAACCGGATGGGGGCGCTGCCGGAGGACGAGTCCTGGTATATCGGCTTGCGCGTGGTGCTGGGCGAAGCGCCTACAGGCAAGCCATTGCCTGTCATGCCAGCCCCCGGTGTTCAGCACAACGTGCGGCAGCGAAGGCCAGCCAGGGCGGCAAAGACCCCCGACCCGTGCAAGCCGTACTTCAAGGGCCCGATAGAATACGTCAGGATACCCGAGGGATCGCAAGGCCCGCTGTTCTCGCACCACAACCACGATCCCGCGATCGCCCAGTGCCCGAACGGCGACCTGTTCGCGATCTGGTACACCACCCACACCGAACGCGGCCGGGAGGTTGCGGTGGCCGCCAGCCGGCTGCGCTTCGGCCAGGAGGAATGGGAACCGGCCTGCCCATTGTGGGACACGCCGGACCGCAATGACCACTGCCCCGGCCTCTGGTTCGACGGCAAGCAGACGCTCTACCATTTCAACAGCGTGTCTGCCGCCGCCACCTGGGGGCCGCTGGCGGTAATCATGCGCACCTCGACCGACAACGGCGCCACCTGGTCGCGCGCGCGGCTGATCATGCCGGAGCACGTAGGCAGGCACATGGTGATCCCCGGCATTTTCCGCGCGGCAGACGGCGCCATCGTGCTGCCCTGCGACGCTTCCTCAAGCGGTGGCGCGGGCACTGCGCTGCACATCAGCCGCGATGAGGGCAAGACCTGGGTCGATCCGGGCGGCACCATCGCGGGGATACACGCCGGCGTGGCGCAGCTTCGCGACGGCCGCCTGCTCGCCTTCGGGCGCGGCGACGATATCGAGGGCAAGATGCCGCAGAGCGTTTCTTCGGACCTGGGCAAGAGTTGGACCTACAGTCCATCCCCCTTCCCGCCCATCGGCGGCGGACAGCGCGTGGTGCTGATGACAGTGCGGGAGGGGCCGCCTCTCGACCGACCTCGGAGTGGCCCTGCCCAGCCTTCCGCGAACACCCCTGAGCCGACCGCAGGACCGCTGCTTTTCATCTCCTTCGCCAACGAGCCGATTATGATCACCGACGCATCTGGCAAACAACGCCCGGTTCAGGGCATGTTCGCCGCGCTCTCGCATGACGACGGGAAGACCTGGCCCAGGATCCGCCTGGTGAGCGACGACGGCCCCGGGCGCGAGGCCAAGACCACCGACGGGGCTCCCTTCATCCTGAGCCACAGCAGCGCCGAGCCGAGGGGCTACCTGGCCGCGTGTCAGGGCGCCGACGGATTGATACACCTGATCAGCAGCTGGAACTACTACTGCTTCAACCTCAACTGGATGAAGCTGCCGGTTGAGTTGCCGCCCCCGTCGGAACCGGTCGCGCAGTTCGGGTCGCCCGAAGGTGGAGAGCACAGGCGAGCCGGCAAACCTGCGTAGCGTTCGCGGCGTCAACCCGGGGCGAGAAAGGCTGGATACTCCCGATGGGCGCTGAAAAGCTCGCGATCGACGGCGGCCGGCCGGTTCGCGGCACCGAGGATCCGTTGCCCCAGGTCTTCCCGCGCGCCGTGGGCGCGAACGCGCTACGGTACTACGAAGAGCTGGTTGCGAGCGGGCTCACCAGGGCGCCGGATTTCGACCGCGCTTTCGCGGAAGCCAACGGGGTGCGCTTCGCGCTGTCCGTCGCCAACTGCACCGCGGCCAACCACGTCTCCTGCGGCGCCGCGGGCGTCGGCCCCGGCGACGAGGTGGCGGTCAGCCCCATCACCGATTACGGCACCCTCTACGGCATCATCGCCCAGCGCGCCATACCCGTGTTCGCCGACACCGACCCCCTCAGCGGCAACGTCACCGCCGCCACCATCGAGGCGGTCCTCACCGAGCGCACGCGCGCTCTCTCGGTCGTTCACTGGGCGGGCATCACCTGCGACATGAAGCCCATTCTCGACCTCGCCGCGCGCCGCCGCCTGCCGGTGATCGAGGACGCGTGCCAGGCGCCGCTGGCCGAGTACGATGGCCGCAAGGCGGGGGCCATGGGCGCCATGGGCTGCTTCAGCTTCGACGGCGAGAAGCACATCTCGTGCGGCAGCGGCGGCGCCATCATCACCGACGACGAGGAGCTGTTCCAGCGCGCGGTCAACTTCGCGGGCAACCGCGGCGCCTACGTCGAGGACCCGGATTACGGCCGCCGCCACAAGGTTCTGGGCTGCAACTATCGCTTCGACATCGTGCGCACCCCGCTGGCGATGGCGCAGTTGGAAGCGTTGCCGCATCTGGTGGCGCGCCGCCGAGGCCTGGGCGCGCGCCTGTCGCGGCTGCTCGCCGAGATCGACGGCGTCACGCCGAGCCCGGTGCCGGAACGGGGTGACGCGGTATATTGGATCTACCCGTTCCTGGTCGAGGTCGAGGCGATGCGCGTCGGGCTTGACGACCTGGGGCGGGCGATGGCGGCGGAGGGTCTGTCGGGCATCGGCTCCGGCCGCTACTACTTGGTGCCCGACAGCCACGACCTGCTCAATGACCTGCGCCACACCTACGCCGACGGCGCCATGCCCGGCGGCGCCTCTGACAGCTACTTCGGTCGCACCTACTCCGCGGCCGATACCCCCAACGCGAAGTGGTACGTCGATCACATGCTCCGGTTCCCGTTCACCGAGAAATACAGCGACCGCGACCTCGAGGACATGGCGAGGATCGTGCGCAAGGTCGTCGAACACTACGGGGCATAACCGGGTGCGAGGGGTGTGACCGTTTTTAGTGGGTGCGGTGGCAACGCCTCTCCCTTGCAGGGAGAGGTCGGCCCGCTGCGGGCGGGCCGGGTGAGGGTGAATAGCCAGGCAGGC
>Ga0315291_10006112_pt1 | contig 14983 bp, 16 predicted proteins | sample YL17G12_20_MG_FD_203070 | JGI IMG/M metagenome (GOLD analysis project Ga0315291, IMG submission 203070) | Sediment microbial communities from Yellowstone Lake, YNP, Wyoming, USA - YL17G12_20 | ecosystem: Environmental > Aquatic > Freshwater > Lake > Sediment | place: USA: Wyoming | collected...
GGGTTCTCCATCAATGACACGATCGTCATCTTCGACCGAGTCCGGGAGAACTCGAAACTCTTCCGCAAGGAGTCCCTCGAGGAGATCATGAACCTCGCCCTCAACCAGTGCCTGGGCCGGACGATCATCACCTCGGGCACGGTCTTCCTGACCCTGCTGGCCCTCTACATCTTCGGCGGCAAGGTCATCAACGACTTTGCATTCATCATGCTCATCGGGGCGATCGAGGGCGTCTACTCGACCGTCTATCTTTCGTGCCCGGTGGTCATTTTCTGGCAGAAACTTTTCAAAACAAAAAAAGGATTCAGAAGATAAATTTCTCTTGTAATAAAAGATTTTTTAATCTATACTATCTGCACCTGAAAAACTTTGGAGCGTGAGGTATGAAAATGGCGGAAGCAATAAAGCCGAAACCTAAAGAAGAGATCCCTGAGATTTTCAAGGACTCTTTCTTCAGGAGCGTAACCGGCTCCAAGAGAAAGGCCTTGGCGTTTCCCATTGCGCTGTTCATCCACGCCGCGTTTATCATCTCCATTATCGTGATCCCCCTGCTTTCCACAGCGTCCCTGCCCAAGGTGGAAGTTTTCAGCGCGTTCCTCGCCCCCCCACCTCCTCCTCCCCCTCCCCCACCGCCTCCGGCCAAGAAGCGCGGCTCCTCACAGGCCAAGACGCGCATCAAACCCGTCCAAGCGTCCGCTACGATTGAGCCAGGCAGGCTCGTGGCCCCCGTCGATATCCCGGAAGAGATCGCTGAAGAGCAGCTGTCGGACATCGGGATCGATGGCGGAGTCGAGGGCGGAGTCGAGGGCGGAGTCGTAGGCGGAGTCCTCGGAGGAGTTGTCGGCGGAGTCCTCGGAGGAGTTGTCGGCGAGGTCGAAGCCCCTGTCCGGGCCATCGGGCAGATCAAGCCTCCCAGACTGATCAAGCAGGTGGACCCCACCTACCCGGAGATCGCCCGGCAGGCGAGAGTCGAAGGCGTCGTTATCGTCGAAGCGACGACGGACATCTATGGGCGCGTGCAGAGCATCAAGGTCCTTCGGTCCATTCCCCTTCTTGACCAGGCGGCCCTCGACGCAGTGCGCCAGTGGGTCTATGAGCCGATGATCATCAACGGCCGGCCCAGGGGCGTCATTTTCACCGTCACCGTAAGATTCCAACTCAAGTAAGTAAAGCTATCCATGGCTTTAGAGATTTAAAAGGAGGTACTTATCATGCAATTCGGTTTGATTGAAATGTGGCAGGCCATGGGAGCCGTGGCCAAGACGGTTTCCATTCTCCTGATCTCTCTCTCGATCGTTTCTCTTTACCTGTTCATCGAGCGCCAGCTTACGTTCAACAGGGCGAAGAAGAGATCCCAGTTCATCGCTCCCAAGCTCGCGGAGATGCTCAAGACCGGGCAAATCAAGGAAGCCCTGGCTCTCGCGTCCAAGAAGGAAAACAAGGGAAGCCACCTGGCCCGCGTGACGGCCGCCGGTATCCAGGAGTTCTTGTCGGGCAAGGAAGCCCACCTGAACCATGAAGAGCAGATCAACACCGCCCAGCGGGGTTGCGACAGGGCCGCGAACCTGTTCAACCAGGACCTAAAGAGAGGGCTGAACGTCCTGGCCACGATTGCCACCTCCGCCCCCTTCATCGGCCTGTTCGGAACAATCTCCGGCATCATCAACGCCTTCCGCAGCATGTCCCTGACCGGGTCCGGCGGGATCGGCGCCGTCGCCGGCGGCATCTCGGAAGCCCTCGTCACCACGGCCTTCGGGATCGGTGTCGCCATCATCGCCCTCTGGTGCCACAGTCTTCTGAACACCAAGATCGAGATCTACGACGCCGAGATGGATAACACATCGTCCCAGGTCATCGACTTCTTCATCAGGGCATCCGAAGCCAAGTGACACGAGGAATTTAGATTACTATTTTCTCTTGAAAAGAGAGGCACACAATGGGCTTGTCAGTATCCATGGGCAGTAAAGAAAAAGTCACTTCCGAACCCAATGTCGTTCCCTTGTGTGATGTCTTGCTCGTTCTCCTGATCATCTTCATGGTCGTTACCCCTCTCGTTCAGAAGGGCGTTGACGTCAAGCTGCCCCCCGCGCTGAACACAACCAGCATGCCTGACAACCCGGACGTCGTTCTAGCCGTCAAGAAGGACGGCACGCTCTACGTGAACCAGGACAAAGTCACGATGGAAAACCTTCAGAACGCGCTGGAAGAGGCATTCCTGACGGTCTCCGAAAAGAAGCTCTACATCAGAGTTGACCAGGATATCGAATACGGTAAGATCGTCGACCTCATCGATGTCATGCGGGAGGCCGGGATCGAGATCATAGGCATCATTACAGAGAAGAAAACAGAAAAGGCTCTTTAATCGGACGCGTCCGGGCCCGGCCCGGCCGGCGCACCGATAGCCGCACGGTACCCCTGGGGGGAGGAAGTCATCAGGCTTCCTTCCCCTTTTTTTCGCTCCCCTCGATCGGCATGGACGCTAAGAGTAGTGTTTTCCAGGTCCCGACGTCCGCGTTACCGGACATGGCTTTTTTTCAGCGTTTCGTTCATGCTCCCCGTCCGATAACCGTCAAGATCCAGGGAGACATAATTATAGCCCAGCTCTTTGAAGCGGGCAGAGACCCTTCCGGGCAGTCCTTTTTTCAGGAAGCGGGGAAATTCGCCTGGCTCAACCTCGATGCGGGCGATCGGCCCATGGTGGCGAACCCGAACCTGCCGGAAGCCGAGTTCCCGGAGGAAATCCTCGGCCGCGCCGATTCTCCTGAGGCTCTCCTCCTCGATCGGCGTGTGATAAGGAAAGCGTGAAGCAAGACAGGCCAGGGAGGGTTTATCCCAAGTGGGCAGCCGGAACCACCGTGACAGCTCCCGGATCTCCGCCTTGGTCAGGCCGGCTTCCCGAAGAGGGGAACGGATCCCAAGCTCCTTTGCCGCTTTAGCCCCGGGGCGGAAATCCAGCAGATCATCCTGGTTCGACCCGTCCAGAACAAAGGGGATCCCTTCATCCCGCGCGATCGAGGCCAGGGCGCCGAAGAGCTCCTTTTTGCAATGGTAGCATCTCTCCGGAGGATTGCTCAGGAAATCGGGGTTATCGAGCTCATGGGTCGCAATGACTTTGTGCCGGACCTTGAGGCGCCGGGCGAGCTTCCCGGCATTCTCGATCTCCTTCCCCGGATAGGTCTCCGACGTGGCGATAACCGCCATGACGTTCTTGCTTAGGACATCCGAGGCGACCTTGAGGAGAAGTGTGCTGTCCACCCCCCCCGAAAACGCCACCAAGACTTTCCCCATTTTCTCAAGCCCCGTTTTAAGTTTCTCATATTTTCGGGCGACTGTCCGCGGGAGTCCGCCGGTCTTGATTTTGGTTTTCATGATCCCCATCGTTTTGTTCGGTCTGCTTTTTCCGGCCCCGCCTGTTTGACTTCTCTCACGAGTTCGGGGACAATACGGTCCTCCCTGACTTTCCGGAGGAATCCGCCTTTCTTGAAGATGATCCCCACTCCCCTGCCGCAGGCGACGCCTATGTCAGCCTCCCTGGCTTCGCCGGGGCCGTTGACCATGCAACCCATGACGGCCACGGTCAGGGGCGTTTCAAGTGAGGACAAGCGCTTCTCGACCTCCGAAGCGATCCTCATCAGGTCGACCTCAACCCGGCCGCAGGTCGGGCAGGATATGACGTCAACCCCCCTCGACCTGAGCCCCAGGCTCCGGAAGAGTTTCCAGGCGACGGCGACTTCCTTCTCGGGCGGCGCCGTCAGGGAGACCCGGACCGTATCGGCTAAACCTTCGCTAAGAAGGAGAGCCAAGCCCGCAGACGATTTTATGCTTCCCGTAAAAAGGCCGCCGGCTTCAGTGATCCCTGCGTGGAAGGGATAATCGACCCTGGGGGCCAGGAGGCGATAGGCCTCGAGGGTCCGGACGATATCTGATGCCTTGAGGGAAATCTTGATGTCGAAGAAATCCAGGTCCTCGAGCATCCGGATGTGCCGTAAAGCGCTCGCCGCCATGGCCTCGGCGCTCACGGCCCCGAATTTTGCTAGGAGGTCCTTTTCAAGCGACCCGGAATTGACCCCGATCCGGATCGAAATGCCGTGCTCCCGGGCGGCCCTGACGACCTCTCTCACCTTCTTCGGAGAGCCAATGTTGCCGGGATTGATCCGCAAAGCGTCCGCCCCCGCTTCGATCGAGGCCAAGGCCAGCCTGTGATCGAAATGGATGTCGGCGACAAGCGGGACTTTGACCTTTCTCCGGATCTCACCAAGGGCCGCAGCGGCCGCCCTATCGGGAACGGCCAGACGGACAATCTCGCAGCCCGCCTTTTCCAGCCGCTTGATCTGGGCGACCGTGGCCCTGATGTCTCGGGTGTCCGTTTTGGTCATCGACTGGACGGATACCGGTGCGCCCCCTCCGACGAGGACATGGCCGATCCGGATTTGCCGGGTCTTTCGTCTTGGGAACGGGCTGACGCTTCTGGTGTCCACAGCTCTTATCTTAACGGATTTTGATTTTTTCGTCCATTCGCGACCGGGATGTGTAAGCATCTCTTTTCGTGTGAGAAGGAATTCAGGCTCGGGGCGCGCCCTCCGTCGGCCGCGGCCTGTCCCGGCGAGCCAGGCCGCTTCGGCTCCGGGCTCCGCTCTCCTCTCCCTCCGGTCAAGGACCCGTGCCCGCTCCGCCCTTCGACGACCTCCTCCGGGCATCGCCCCTGCGCCATTGTCTATATCACACAAAAAGAGATGTTTCCCCGGGATGTCCGGGGCCGGGACGATCGACCCACTAGAACGGGAGGAGGCTCCCCCAGCCGTGCGGCAGGCGTTTGACGATGTCGTTCAGGATGACGAAGGCGATCAGGAAGACAAAGATGACGAAGCCGATCTGCATCCAGATCTGTCGGATCTTAGGACTAAAGTCTTTCCGGAAGACGCTCTCCAGGAGAAGGACGAAGATCTGGCCGCCGTCGAACACGGGGATGGGAAACAGGTTGAGCACCCCCAGCTGAAGGCTGATGATGGCGATCCAGCTCATCATGGCCAGCCAGCCCATGCGGAGGGCGGCATAGGAAAAGTTCGCGATCTCCAGCGGGCCTCCCAGCTGACGGGTGGACGCCTGGCCTGTGAAAAGGTCCTTCAGGAAACGGATGACGAGGAAAAAGTTATTGAGGTTGGACTTAAGGCTCTCGGAGATAGCGGCGAAGAAGCCGTATTTCCTCGTAACGGACTTGGCCTCCTGAAGGATCCCGATCTTGCCGACGTTCCCTTCGCTCCGCGGGATAACCGGGATATCCAGGACCCTTCCGCCGCGGTCGACTCCCAGGACAATCGCCTTTCCCGCGTTCTTCTCGATGATGGGGATGAAAGTGTAGAAGAAGACCGGCGCCCCGTCTACGGTCAGGATGACGTCTCCGGGCTTGAGGCCGGCCTTCTCGGCCGGCGAGCCCGCCGTGATCAACCGGATCTGGGTCAGGATTTTGCCTCGGAAACCGGCGTAACCCATCTCGTACCGGCTGACGGATTCCGTCTTGAGCTCGACCGGCATGATCGCGCCGTTCCGAAGGACCTCCAGCGTGATGACCTTGTCGGGCTTGGTCCCGACCGCGATCTCGACGTCGCTCCAGGTCCCGACCTTCCGCCCGTTGATGCTTAGGATCTCGTCGTCGATCTTGAGATCGGCCTTTTCCGCGGGGGACCCGGGATCGATGTGGCCGATGACGGGCTTCTGGTCCTGGTATTCGGGAGTCGGCACGCCGATACCATTGATGACTGCCACCAGACCAATCGCCAGCAGGATGTTCATGATCGAGCCCATGGCCATGACCAGGAGGCGCTGGGCGCGGTTCTTGGACATCATGTCGTCGGGCGCGAGGGCGCGGCCAGTTTCGAACATCCCTTCGCCCAGCATTTTGACGTATCCGCCCATAGGGACGAGGCTGATCCGATAGTCCGTGTCCCCCTTCTTAAAGCCCAGGAGGCGTTTGCCGTAGCCGAAGGAGAACACTTCGACCCGGATGCCTATCAGCTTGGCCATGAAAAAGTGGCCGAACTCGTGAATGAAGACAAGGATGCCGAAGACGATCAGAAAAGCGATTAACGTTCCCAGGATGGTGCCCATGTCAGGTCCTTTGCTTGAGGATGATCTTTGCCGTTTCGCGGGTCTCTCGGTCGATATCGAAGACCTCGGTGATGTTCCGGACGGGCCTCTTCACGTGGGCGGCCAGACAGCGCTCCACCAGGCTCGCCAGCGCGCCGAACCGGACCCTGCCGGCAAGAAAGGCCTCCACAACGGCCTCGTTGGCCGCGTTGAGGGCCACGGGAAGGCTCTCCCCCTCCTCGAGAACGGTCCGGGCGAGGGAAAAGAGGGGGAATTTCTTCTCGTCCACGCGGTGGAATTCGAGGGCTCCGACTCGGCTCAGGTCTAGGGATGGGAGCGGCGACACCTCCCTCTCCGGGTAGGTCAGGGCGTACTGGATCGGCACCTTCATGTCGGTCCGGGAGAGTTGGGCCAGGACCGATCCGTCCCGCATTTCCACCAGGGAGTGGACGATGCTTTGGGGATGGATCAGGACGTCCAACCGGGCAGGATCGAGGTCGAACAGCCAGCGGGCCTCGATGAGCTCAAGTCCCTTGTTCATGAGGGTCGCCGAGTCCACGGTCACTTTCTTCCCCATCTTCCAGCGCGGATGGCGGAGGGTTTCATCGAGGGTCTTCCTCCCGATCTCGTCGAGCGGGGTCCGGAAGAACGGCCCGCCGGAAGCCGTCAGGATGACCCGGCTTACGAACTCCATTTTCTGGCCGGCCAGGCATTGGAAAACGCCGCTGTGCTCGCTGTCCACGGGGATGATCCGGGCCTTGGAGCGGGCCGCTTCCCGCTTCAGGAAGGCCCCGGCGACCACCATGGACTCCTTGTTGGCTAAAGCGACTTTCTTCCCGGCCTTCACGGCGGCCAGCGTCGGCCCGAGGCCGTCGATGCCGGTGATGGCCGAGACGACGATGTCGTTGCCGGGTCGGCCGGCCACCTCGGCGGCACCCTCGGGTCCAAAGGTCACCCGGACCCTCCGCCCTTTATGTCTCCGACGGAACTCGGCAGCATCCCGCTCCGTCCTCAGGGAGACGATCTCCGGCTTGAACTCCGCGGTCTGCTTGAGGAGAAGGGAGACGTTTGAGCCCGCGGCTAAGCCGGTGACCCGGAACCTATCTTTGAGCCGGGCCGCGATCTCCAGGGTGCTTCGGCCGATCGATCCGGTCGAGCCAAGGACGGCAATCGTCTCGCGGCGGTGTTCTATGGTTCCCAAGGGCCTACTTCCAGAGGGCTTTGACGAGATAATAGAAGAGCGGCGAGGCCAGGATCAGGCTGTCGATCCGGTCCAGGAAACCCCCATGGCCGGGGAGGACGTTGGACGAATCCTTGATCCCGACCGCTCTCTTAAAAAGCGATTCGAGAGGATCGCTGATCTGGGCAGCCGCATGCACAAGGACCCCGCAAAGAACGGCCTTCCAAAGGACGATGTCCGGAAGCAGGAGCTTCCGGGCGGCCAGAGCGCCCAGGCAGGCGAAGAGGATACCCCCCGCGCTTCCCTCCCAAGTCTTATTGGGGCTGGCGATGGGCGTCATCTTTTTTCGGCCGAAGGGCTTGCCGATGAAGTAGGCTCCCGAGTCGCCGAGGAAGATCACGGCGAAGAGGAAGTAAAGTGAGAAGACGCCGTCCTCCAGCCGGATCCTGTAGAGGTAGTTCAAAGGAAAGCTCAGGTACAGGGCCCCAAAGAAGGTGACGGAAATGGACTGGGGAAAGCTCGCCAGCCTCTCCAGGGTGTTGATGCGGACGACAAAATACGCGCAGGCCGCGAGCAGGCAGATGAAAAGCCCTCTCTCGAACCCCAGCCGCGGGAAGTAAAAGGAGGCGCTGATGATCAGGGCGCAAACCGCTCCCAGGGCCTTCCGCGGAAAGAGTTTCTTTCGGTCGGCCAGGTTGTAGAACTCCAAGAGGGCCGCCAGGATGAAAGCCTGCAAGAGGATGAAGAAAACGATCAGAGGGGCATACTGGATGACAAGGAAAAGGATGCCGAGAAGGAAGAAAGCCGTCAGGGTTCGCTTGCGCAAGCTCATGGGATGTCTGTGGCGACAGAAGATTCAGGCCGAGTCAGCGAGGCCGGATATCGCCGAACCTCCTTTCTCTCTGTTGGTATTCGACGAGGGCCTGGAGAAGATGCTTCTTCCGGAAATCCGGCCACAGGACGGGCGTCATCCACATCTCCGCATAAGCGATCTGCCAGAGGAGGAAGTTCGAGATCCGAAACTCCCCGCTCGTCCTGATGAGGAGGTCCGGGTCGGGCAGGGAGGCCGTATAAAGGTGGCTTGAGAATGACTCCTCGGTCAGGGCGTCCGGGTCGGCGGGGCTCTCCCGGACGATCCTTTTGACGGCGTCGACGATCTCAGAACGGCCGCCGTAATTCAGGGCCAGGACGACGGTCATCCGTTCGTTCGCCGCGGTCTCCCGTTCTACCCGGTCGAGCTCCTTAAGGACAATCCGGGGGATGCCTTCTTTTTGCCCGATCACCAGAAGCCGGAGATCATTCTTCATGAGCACATCGGCGTCCTTTTTCAGGTAATCGCGGAGAAGCGACCAGAGCTCCGAGACTTCACGGCGGGGCCTCTTCCAATTCTCCTTGGAAAAGGCGTATAGGGTCAGGATCTTGATGCCCAGACGAGCCGAAGCCTCGATGACCTCCCGGACGGAATCGGACCCCGCCCGGTGGCCTTCGATGCGGGAAAGCCCTCTCTGCTTCGCCCATCGTCCGTTGCCGTCCATGATGACGGCTACGTGCCCGGGAAGCTTCATGAGATCGAGCCGGTGGACGAGCTCGTATTCTTCCGAGCCGGCCTCGATATACCCTTCCAAGCTTTCAAACATAAGGGGTCATTATATGTTACCCTGTCCGGCTTGTCTAGCCTGTCCAGCTCTTCTGAAATAGACAATTGCGGCCTGATGGGCTAAAATATGGGCATGTGTCTCGCCATTCCCGCCAGGGTCACCCGGGTCGAAGGATCCGGAGCCGGGACCGTGGATTATATCGGCAGCGAGGTCCGGACGAATTTCGCCCTCCTGCCCGGCGTGAAGGCCGGGGATTGGGTCATCATCCACGCCGGTTTCGCGATATCCAAGTTGAGCCCGAAAGAGGCCCGGGAGACGTTCAGGCTTTTTAAAGAGATGGAAAGATACGAGAACGGCGCTTAAGCCGGAAGCAGGAGGTTGCCGGCCGCCGGTCGAAAGTTACCGCCGTCGGACATTTGACCGCAAGCTCATAGTCGCAGGTTTGCCATCGCAAGCTTTAGCCTGTGTTTCAATAAACCCGGATATAGAGGCCATAACATGACGAACAAAAAGGCCCTGGCCCATCTGCTGGAAGGGGTCCGGGAGATGACCCGAGTTTTGGGTCGTCCCATACGTCTAATGGAAGTCTGCGGGACGCACACTATGGCCATCCACAGGCATGGTTTAAAGCCCTTGCTCGATGCGGCCGGGGTCGAGATGGTCTCCGGGCCGGGTTGTCCGGTCTGCATCACGCCCGACGTATTCCATGAGGCTGCTATCGAGCTCGTAACACAAAGGGAGGGAACGATCCTGGCCACTTTCGGCGACATGACCCGCGTCCCGACCCGTAAAGGCTCGCTCCAGACGGCGGTTCCCGCCCGGGGATCCCTCGTCAAAATCGTTTATTCGCCCGAGGAAGCGCTCGAGGCCGCCCGTCTGGCCCCTGACAAGGATGTCGTTCTTTTCGGGGCCGGTTTCGAGACCACGATCCCCGGGATCGCCTTCACGGCTCGCCGGGCCCATGAGAAAAAGATCGGGAATTTTTCCGTGCTGACGGCTTTCTGGCTCATTCCGCCGGCCATTCGGGCCATCCTCGAATTGGGCGAATGCGCCCTCGACGGCTTCCTCTACCCAGGGCACGTCAGCGTCATCATTGGAGAGAGACCTTACGCGTTCATCCCGGAGACGTACGGCATACCGGGCGCGATTGCCGGTTTCGAACCGGAGGATATCCTAAAAGGCGTCCTATCCGTCCTGGGCCAGGTCCGGACGCGGCGCCCGAGGGTCGCCAACGAATACTCCCGGGTCGTTAAGCCCGAAGGGAACCAGGTCGCCCTGGCCTTGATGGAAGAGATGCTCGAGCCTTGGGACGCCTATTGGCGGGGGTTGGGGAGGATTCCTCGGAGCGGGCTCAGGTTGAGGAAGAAATATTCCGTTCTGGACGCGGCGGTTAAATACGGCATCGAAACCGGCGGACCGGGCCGCGAAGCCCGCGGCTGCCGCTGCGGAGAGGTCCTGAGGGGGGTCATCCGGCCCACGGACTGCCGGCATTTCGGAAAGGCCTGTAATCCTGGGTCCCCTCTGGGTCCCTGCATGGTTTCCCAAGAAGGGGTCTGCCTCGTCCATCATAAGTATTCGAGGACGCTCCGATGAAACGTATCAGTCTTGAACTGGGAAGCGGCGGCAAGCTCATGAGGGATTTCATCGCCGGGCGCATTGTTCCGGCGTTCGGGAATCCGTTTCTCGGCGAGCTGGGCGACGCGGCCATCCTCCCCAAAGGCATCGCGTTCACGACGGACAGCTATGTCGTCGACCCCATCTTTTTCCCCGGCGGAGACATCGGCGCCCTGGCGATCAACGGGACCGTGAACGACCTCGTGGTCTCGGGGGCCGTTCCCCTTTTCCTCTCGCTCGCCCTCATCCTGGAAGAAGGATTGGCCGAAGAGGACCTCGAAAGGGTCCTCCGGTCCATCCGGACATCCGCCCGGACGGCCGGAGTCAAGATCGTCACCGGCGACACCAAGGTGGTCCGGCGGGGACAAGGGGACAAGATATACATCAATACCTCCGGGATCGGGCGAGTCATCGCTCGACCATCGGCAAAGAAGATAAGGCCCGGGGATAAGCTCATCCTGACCGGGACTTTGGGCGAGCACAGCGCGGCGATCATTCTGGCCCGAGGGGACTTCGGATTCTCGTCCGGGGCCAAGAGCGACTGCGCGCCCCTCCTCTTTCTCCTGCCGATCTGGAAAAAGGGGGCCCTCTGGATGCGGGACATCACCCGGGGCGGGCTGGCTACCGTTCTCTCCGAGTTGGCCGCGGGCCTTCCCTATCCCATCCTGATCGAGGAAGACGCCATCCCCCTCTCGCGTCCCGTGAGGGCTGCGGCCGGGCTCCTCGGGATCGATCCCCTCTTTCTGGCCTGCGAAGGACGGGCCGTTATCGTCGTCCCCAAGGAAAAGGCCCGGGCGATCCTTCGTGAGGTCCAAAAACACCCTCAGGGAAAGAAAGCTAAAATCGTGGGCGAGGTCCAAACGAAGGTCGGAAAGCCCGGGGAACTCCTGTTAAAGACGGTCACAGGAGGGCTTAGGCTCCTCGAACCCCTGACTTCGGAGCTCCTGCCGCGCATATGCTGAGGTCAACCATGCCCCGTAGAACGTGGAGAATGATCGTCCCCTTCATCGCCCTCTCTCTGGTTTGCGCGGCGTTCTCCCTGTGTCGGTCCGGCCGGAACGGGGACGTTTTATTGGGTGAATATTCGGCCGTCATCACGGCCACGCTCGGCAGTGCCGTTTCGTTCGAGGCTGAAACGGCGGAGATCGATCTCCGGATCAGGAACAGCGGCAAAGCGGTTTGGGGATCCAAGGGCAAGAACCCTTGCTTCGTCTCCTACCACGTCCTCGACGGGAAAAAGAAGGTCATCCGTTACGAAAATTCCCACTCTCCCCTTCCCCGCGAAATGAAACCCGGCGAAACGGCGGCCGTGAAGGTCACGGTCAAGGCGCCGCTCGAGGCCGGAAATTTTTTCCTGGAGTTCGACCTCCTTCTCGAAGGCCCGTCCTGGTTCAAGGACCTTGGCTCGGAGCCCCTCGTCCTTCCCTTCAAGGTCAGCCGGAGGGAATGGCCGGAGGACCTTTACAAACTGTCGCTCGACGCAGGGCCTTATACAAAGATCGAATCGAGCGTCCCCGAGTTCAACTCGCTCATGAAGCTCATCCGGATCACGTTGAAGCACAACGAAGTCTCCTTCCAAGGCAGGACGGGGCGCGTCGACGGGTTTTCGGCCGGTGCCGGCTACCCCCAGATATGGGTCCGGGATGCCAATACCATCATCCCGGCCTCCCGATATTTCTATCCCGCGTCGTATATCCATTCCTGGCTCGATGAACTGTTGTCCCATCAGGGCCCGGACGGGTCGCTTCCCGACTGGTTCGATTCCCGCGGCGTCACGGACAAGAACACCGTGGAAACAGACCAGGAGGCGAGCGCCGTCCAGGCCGGACGCCAGGTCTACGAATTGCTGGGACCGGAATGGGTCGGCCATGACATCCAAGGCGTTCCGACTTACGAGAGGATGGAAAGGGCCCTCGAATTCGTTCTGAAGGACCGGTTCGACGCCCTCCATGGGCTAATCAGAGGCGCCCACACCGCCGATTGGGGGGACGTGGAGATGGAGGACGCCGATCAGAGCGCCATTTACGCCGGGGAAACAACCCGCTGGACGGCGGACATCTACGACCAAAGCATGTTCTATCAGGCCGCGAGAGATCTCGCTTATGGGTTCGAGGTCGCGGCCCCCAGGGATAAGGCCAACCTTTGGCGGGAGAGAGCTGAAAGGGTGCGCCGGAACGCCGACACGTGGCTATGGCAGAAAAGCAAGGGCTTCTACCGCGTTCACATCCATCTCGGGACGTGGCGGCACGACCTCGACGAGGACGCCGTGTTCGCCATGGGCGGGAACGCCCAGGCCATGATCTCCGGGCTGGCGGGCGGGCCGGGAGAGGGCAGAAGGAGTCGGATCATCGAACAAACCCTGTCGCGACAGAAGGAATTCGGCGTCTCGACCATCAGCGGTTCCCTCCTTCCGCCTTATCCCAAGGGGTTCTTCAGGCACCCGGCGCTCGACGAACCCTACGAGTACCAGAACGGCGGCCAGTGGGACTGGTTCGGGGCAAGGCTCGTTTTGGCCATGTTCGAGTCGGGCTTCAGCCGCGAGGCCAGGGAAAAGCTGATCGAGATCGCACGCAAGGACATCGCGAACGGCGGTCTATTCGAGTGGGACACGAAGGACGGCGCGGGCCGCGGCAGCGATTTCTACTCGGGAAGCGCCGGGAGCCTGGCCCGGGCCCTCATCGAAGGCTATCTCGGCGTAAGGATCTCGGGGCAAGACCTCGATATCTCACCCAGGCTTGGCCTTGACAATGCCAGGGTCCATGTCCATTTACCGGCCGCCGACCGTTTCGTGGCTTACGATTACCGGGTGGATGATAAGGCCCGGAAGCTCCGCCTCGATATCAGCTGCGATCATGAACCGGGCCCAACGATTAGTATTCTCAATCCCTGGGCGTCGCTCCAATCTGAGCGCGTTTCAGACGGTTCCCCGGACATGGAAGTCCGCGTCAACGGCGGCAAGGTCCCCTTCCGCGTGGAACGTTTGGGCCGGGACGAATACATCCGGCTGGATGCCTTGACGACCCGTTTCAAGAAAGGCGACGTCGAGGTCCGCATCTTGCCAAGGACATGATTAGGATCTGTCAAACACGCGCAGCGAAGAGATCCCGGAGGACCCTGGCCACGTTCCGGGTGCCGTCCGCAGGAATGGCCGGCCAGGCCGGCGCCTTTTCGAAGGACCACGCTCAGTCCGTGGCTTTATGCCTGGCGACACTCGAGGTGAAGTCGGTAAGGTTCTCGATAGCCGGCCGCACAGCTCTCTGGGAAACGTGCCGCCGGAGGAATATGCGACATTCTAACATGAAAAATTGACCTAATCAGTGGGCAGGTCCAGCGCCCTCATTATTAACTCTCGGGGTGGTTCGAATCTTGGGGGTCAGTCCGAGCTTCTCCTATTCCGACCGTCATGAAGAGGACAAAATGCATGAAAGCTACGTCGCCTAGAATGGACGGAAAAGAGCTGGCTCACAGGAGGAATCACACGGAGAAAACGGAAAATCCGTCAGCTTTTCAAACCAGCCGGGCGATTCTTGGCATCCTCGACCTCAGGAATACCGGAGTCGGCGTCTTGCCAGAGATCGAGGAATTTCTGGAAATGCTCACGCGCTTTTGCCTTTTCGCCTTGCTGCTCGGCAATCTTCCCCAACATGTAGAAGCTCTTGACGTAGATATCCCCATAAGCAAGCCGGCCTGCTGTCAGCGAAGTGATCTTTTTGTATTCTTCTTGGGCGTTCTTCAAATCTCCGGCTTTGTAATAAGCTTGAGCTAACGGCCCAAAAAAGATGGCCTGCTCATCGTTATAGGAAGCTTGGGGCAACAAAGATGCCGCTTGATTGAAATTTTCTATGGCATTGGACGGGTTTCCCTTTTTCATCTCGATCAAACCGTCCAGCAAATAATAATATCTCCAGGCTTTCCTATTTAGGCCTTTTTGGATCAAATCTTTAAGCTCCACGGCCACCTTTTGCGCCTGTCCCATCGACCCTGTCTCAAGATAACCGACGCCCTCCCAGCACATAGCTAATCTTTGGTTCGGCAGATCCTCTAATTCGACATAAACCTTCCCGGCTTCTTTGATGGCTTCCAAGGCCTTTTCAGGCTCCCCCGTTCTTAAGTTTAAGTAGCCCGAATATGATAGGACCGCTGCCTTAATCGATTTTTCGCCGAGCTCATCTCCCAGTTTCATCATAAATCTGCCTGGCCTTTTAGTAAAGTCCCTTGCACTGATATCCAACGGCAAGGTTATAGTAGCTTAGGATGGTCTTTTGAGATTTGGCGTACAACTCCTTCTTTTCTAGGGCTTTATCCCATTCTTCGAGATTTTCGTATATATTCCCCAAAAAAATATTCGCCATTTGATCATCCGGATAAAGCTCTACTGGGTTTCCGTATAGACATCGTGAACACTTAGAGGAATCGCCTACACTTCTTCCGAAATCGATCGGAAGGAGAAGGCGATCATGAAAGAGCGATGTGAATATGAAATCCGGCTCAAAGCCATTCGAATCTA